>Ga0307507_10005548_pt1 | contig 20620 bp, 3 predicted proteins | sample 7_EM_MG_FD_207223 | JGI IMG/M metagenome (GOLD analysis project Ga0307507, IMG submission 207223) | Populus trichocarpa ectomycorrhiza microbial communities from riparian zone in the Pacific Northwest, United States - 7_EM | ecosystem: Host-associated > Plants > Roots > Unclassified | place...
TCCTATATTCCTTTCTCTTCTTTACGCAACGTCTTGTTCTCTGCAAGAGCTATATACCCTTAGATTTAGATAGAATTTATATTATTCCTTTAAATCTTCCTTAAAGCCTCTTCGCGCCCTTATATTATATTGCGTCCATACCACTACCCTTAAAATGGCAAACGAACTCAAATCCGCCACGTTAACCATTATAGCCCTAGTTAGGGAACAAATGACTATAATATAACAGTCCTTTACAGATGCCTTAGCCCAGTAACGAGCTATACTAGAAGCCTAGCATTAGCAATCAATTAAAGCAATACATAAAGAACTCTACGACGCCAAAGTACTTGCGTTGGAAACCCTAATAGCAACACCTATAAATAAAATTAAGATAACTGTATGCGAACCTAGCCCGTTAAATACAAACCCTAAACTAGTAATAGTAGCTTAACCTATACCTGTAACAAACCTAGTACCTATTATAAAATTAGAAAAGCTTCCTAACCTTTAATATTTAATAGAAATTAAAATAACCTACACCCCTTTATAATTAAGCTCCGTCTTAAACTTTTAACAAATTATAACTAATACCCTACTAAAGCTAGCAAGATTAGCTATGGAATGTCTTATTTAAACAAAGATGCTGTATAAACTATAGACCTATTCTTCTATAACGGCACTTTTATTAATTTTAAAACCTTTATCTCTCTATTAGAACGAACATATAATAACGCCAGCTATAAATACACTGCTGTTACTAAACTTAAAAACCTATAATAATGGAATTAAGAATTTACTAGCTTCTTTTCGGAATTTTTAGGCCTTATTAGCAAACTAGATTGGAATAAAGCTGCTAAAGTTACTGCTCTTTAACGAGCTATTTTGGATAAAATTAGAGTATAGTTAGTAGGTAGGGAACTGCCAAAGAACCTACCCAAATTTACTATAATATATTAACGAATTAATAAGGACCTTTAATATAATAAACAGACTTATTTCTTAAAGCTAACTATACCTTGTGTTTAAGACTCCACGAAACTAATATATACCCTAAAACGCGACCCTTCTCTAAAACCTATGCATGACCCTATGGACCTTAACGCCACTCAATTCTATATACCCTTAGGAACCAACGAACGAAGAACTTAAGCCGCAAATAGAGAATGCTTTGGATGTGGTAGAAAAGGATATATCTAAAGGAATTGCCGAACTCACCCTTTTAAAAAAGTCCGCCGTAGTTCCTCCCACTTCTTAAATCGCACTCGCTCTTTAAGCTATACTTGCTCCTTAACTTATACTCGTCCTATAAATTATACCCGGTTATTACAAAGTATATTACCCTTAACTAACTCGGAAAACGAATCGTCCTAGGGCTAAGTTGCGCCTTAGGATAAGAAGTAGAAGAGTATAAGTATCTAGGCTCTTCTAGCGCTGATATATAATACGACTCCCTTAATATACTTGGCGAAATTTAAATACTTAGAAAATGGAAGGAGATATAAATCCTTATAGATAGCAGAGCCACTAGTATAGGCTTTATTAATATAAACTACATAAAAACCTAACGCCTAAATTTAAAGAAACTTAATAAGCCCTAAGGCCTATAAGGCTTTAACAGCAAACCCTTAATATATAGCGAATTAATGCACTACGCTCTTATGAAAATGCGGATAGGCAAATACCTTAAATATATTTCCCTATTTATAACACCCCTAAAGTAATATAAGATAATACTTGGACATAGATAGCTAAAACAATACAACCCTTTAATTAGCTGGGTTAAAGAAATACTAAAGTTTTATATAACCTACTGCCGAAGCCATTGCTTAAAACACTACCTGCCCTATAAACATGCACAAGATTATTTAAATTTAATATAATATAAACTGCCTCTGCCATGGACCCTAAATTAAAATAATAAAGCTACGACTGCCGATTATAGTAAAGAATATAAAGACGTTACGCCAAAACCTCTTAAAATTTGTATAATACAAGCCGCACCTTTTATTTTGTTAGCACGAAAACGAGACCATAAAATCTTTGCTGTTACTATAGAAGATATTAAAAAAGCACTAGAACTAAAGCAATATATTAACCCTTAACCTCTTATGCCTAAAGAGTACCACAATCTAATTAATAAGTTTGAGAAAAGATTCGCAGACTAACTACCCCTATATTAGGATGCACACGATTTTAAGATAGAACTTAAACCTAATATAACACCAAAGTTCGGTCCACTATACAGTATATTACAAGAAGAACTGCTTATAATATAATAATACCTTAATAAGCATCTAAAAAAAGGATTTATTTGCCCTAGTTAATCTCTATTCGCCTTACCTATACTATTTGTTAAAAAGCTAGGAGGAGGCTTGAGATTCTATATTAATTATTAAACTCTAAATATAATTATAATTCAAAACTGATATCCTATTCCCCTAATTTAAGAAACGCTCGACCGCTTATTAAAGGCACGGTACTTTATAAAGCTTAATATAGTTGCTGCCTTTAACTAAATCTATATCCGTAAAGGAGACGAGAAGTATATAGCTTTTTATATATAATACGGACTCTTTAAATACCTAGTAATACTATTTAGTATAAAGAATGGTTCTAGTACATTTTAATAATATATTAATAATACGCTTTGTGAATTCCTTAACGTATTTATTACTGTATATATTAATAATATCTTAATCTACTCGTCTTCGCTTTTTAAACACCAGAAGCACGTCTAAATAGTCCTTAAACGCCTATAAGACGCGGGTTTATAATGTAATATTAAGAAATATAAGTTCTATACGTCCAAAGTCACGTACCTAGGCCTAATTATATCCCGTAACGGAATTAAAATGGACCCTAAGAAAATTACTGCAATTGTGAACTAGGGAAGCCCTAGTAATATATAAGACATTTAAGGATTTCTAGGATTTATAAACTTCTATTATTAATTTATTAACCACTTCTTGGAAATTACCTAGCCATTAGTAAACCTAATAAAGAAGAATATAAAATTTAAATAGTCTACTAAATACGAACAAGCTTTTAATAACTTAAAATATTACTTTATAACTGCTTTAATCCTCGCCCACTTCGACCTTAACCTTAAATATATTGTTAAAATGGACTCATCTAATCATGCGCTAGGGGGAGTGTTATTATAATATAATAAGAACGGCGAGCTACGTCTAGTAGCCTTTCTCTCTTGGAAACTTGCCCCTGCCGAATTAAACTATAAGATATACGATAAGGAACTACTTATAATTATTAGATGCTTTAAACAATAGTATTTTAAGCTAGAAGGCTTGTTGTTTCTAATATATATATTAACAGACTATAAGAACCTACAGTACTTTATAACTATAAAGCAATTAACATAGCGCTAAATTTATTGGGCCGAATACCTCTTATAATTTAACTTTAAAATTATATACCAACTAGGTAAACTTAATTAGAAGCCTAACGCATTAATATAACAATTATAAGACCTACCTATAAATGCTTTAGATAAATAGATTATAAATTAATTATAGATCTTATTACCTCCTAAATATTTTAAAAAACTACGTCCTATATTTCTAAATATAGAACTTAACAGAAACAAATTAAAAGTTAATAAATGGGAAATAGAAATTAATAAGCTAATAAAATATAAATATAAGAACGATATATAGATAATAGATATAATAAAAGCAATTTAAATAGGAAAATGATAGTATAAGGATATTACACTCGCTGAATATAAAAATCGAAACAATTGATTATACTATTAACAGAAGATAGTAGTTCTAAATTCCAAGCCTTTATAATTTAAGATACTTGGATTCATATACGACTCCCCTATAGTAGGGCATCCTAGCTGTGCGAAAACTTATAAGATTGTTTAACAAGCATACTACTAGCCTATAATGCACGACTATATATGAAAATACGTTTAAGTATACAGGATATACGTGCGTGGAAAGACCTCTTATATAAAAAAGTAAGGAGTACTTTAACCGCTACCAATTCCAATACAAAGATGGCGCGACATCTTAATTGACTTTGTAGTTAACTTACCTAACAGTAATAGGCTTATAAATATTATAGTAGTTATTAACCATCTTACAAAAATGCGATATATAATCCCTATGGACTTAATTAATGCGATATTAGTAGCTAAATGTTTCGTTAAATATATCTTTAAGCTACACGGACTTCCTAACTTAATAATATCTAACTATAGAAGCCAGTTTATTTCAGACTTCTGGCAAGCTCTATATAAACAATTAAGCATTTAAACACAACTCTTAACTATATTTTATTTGGAGATAAATAGTTAAACTAAAATTGTAAACGTAATTATGGAATAATACCTATAAATATACTACTCCTACCTGCAAGATAACTGGGAAAAATAGCTACCTTTAGCTAAGTTTACTGCGAATAATATAATAAACGTATTAATAGGCGTGACGCTATTTTACGCGACCTATGGATAAGACCCCTAACTTGGATTTAAACCATAACCTAAAATCAACACAATAGGACCCACAATTAAACGGATTTAGTTAATTAACACGCACAACTTCGCTGATTAAATAAAGCAGTTAATAAAACTATTACGAAGTGAATTAATATACGCTTAAACGGTATAGGAATGGCATACGAACAAAGGACGAGCTCCCATATAGGACTTTAAGAAAGACGATATAGTTTACCTAAATACACAAAACCTAAAGACTTAACGGCCCTTAAAGAAACTTAATTAGAAATTTACGGGCCTATACTAAATTAAAAAGAAATTAAGCCCATATACTTATAAGCTTAAACTACTAACTAAGATAAAAATATATCCAATGTTTTATGTAAGCTTGCTGTAACCCTTAAAAGACAAACCTATAACCTATAAAGTACCGCCACTACCTCCCGTAATTGTTAACAACGGTAACAGTTCTTACTTTATTAACTCAATTAATAATATATAATGGAAAATATAATCTAAATAATTTAAACTTCTTGTTAAGTAGGAAGGATATAAAATATAAACCTAGAAAACCTATAAATAGGTTAAGGCCAACGCGCCTTCCCTAGTAAAAGAATTCTATAAAGATCATCCTTCGCGGCCTACTCTGGCTAGATGGACATAATATAAAGGCAAACAACTACTACCTAACACGAAGACATAAAACATAATAGCAGGAAACTTAAAATCAAAAAGAACTTAAACCACATTATAACGCTTATAAGGCGATAAGTTATAAATTCTTAACTAAATTAAATTGTTTTAGACTTTTAGCTAAAGGGGGGGTTACTATAATAGGACTAGCCCTGTTACAGTAGGAATGTCTTAATAAAACACTTAATAGATAAATTCCAACACTTTAATTAAATTCTGCCAAATTCTGCTAAGTTAATTAAATTCTACTAAATTCCGCTAACTTAATTAATTTCCACTAGTCTCCACTAAATTCCACTAATATAATAGAATTTGGTTAAAACCTGTTAAAATCCGCGTAGGCTTATGCCTACGCGTCTGCTGCCAAGACCACGAATATTTAGCTATAAGTTTCCTATATTCCTTTCTCTTCTTTACGCAACGTCTTGTTCTCTGCAAGAGCTATATACCCTTAGATTTAGATAGAATTTATATTGTTCCTTCAAATCTTTCTTAAAGCCTCTTCGCGCCCTTACACACGTGCTATTTAGAGGGGGGCAGTGATAATATTGAGGATGTATTCAAGTCTAGGGAATAGAAAGGCTTCGAAATTATTAATTATGCATTTAGGTAGGTCTAACGTGTCAAGTTTAGAAGCGCGATATCCTATAAGGTAGAAGCAACTGTATAAAGAGTGAGTCTTGTTAATTAAAGGATAGGAAATACTATGGTAGACTTGTCAATGGGCTAGGTATATAGATAACAATAGTTAATAGGCTTGACGTGTGGAGTAAGTGCCTAATAGATTAACTCTAGTTGTATTTTAAGATTTACTATAAAGAGGGAACTATCTACGGTAAGGACTAAGTGTCCTTAAATATACAACAGTACGCTTAAGAAATCCCTTTATATGTAATATACGTAAGGTACATAAGGTGTATAAGATAGACCTTGTAGATCTTATAGAGCCTATTATATAACTTCGCCTACTACTTGTTATATAGCTTTACTAGTTCTATTATGGCCTATACTACGTCCTATAACTTATCTGGTTTACTAAAAAGTATCTATAATACTATCCCCCTTCTCTCTATCTTTGTCCTTAAAGATATCCTATATCTCTAAGTCGTTAATTAGAGGTACGGTATCCCCTTATTTAATTTAGTTTCTCTAGTTACTTATTATACCTAAAGCAACCTTTCCTTTTTTTATTATTATCTAACGACGTATGCGTATTAGGGCGGTTTTGGATAATACAAATAAGCGAGCATAAAATATTCTTTATCCGGTAGAAAATGCATATAATATTACAATTAATAAGGATAAAGTGCCCTATATAGGGCTTTTCTACCCTAACTAAGTGGAATTTAGCAGAATTCGGTGGACTTAGTAGAATTTGGCAGAATTTGGCAGATATTGCAGATATTGTGGATATTGTAGATATTGCGAATATTGCGGATATTATGGATATTGCGGATATTGCGGATATTGCGGATATTACAGTAGAAACAGGTCCCTATATACCTCTCCCCCTAGCTATATAATAGCTAAATACTTATAAAAAATCCCCTATCCCTTTTATAGTTCTTCTCTAATGCTAATTCTTTAAATACTTTGTTTTTTTTAAGAGTTTTAGGATCTATCTATATTCTCTCCTATAATACTATATAACATCCTTCTAAAAAAAACTCTTTCTAGCTTATTGCTTATTACTAGAATTAAGAGAATTTTAATTGCTATAAGCGAGAGCCATAGCAAGTGCTTTTATTACTATTCTTAAGACTACTACTAAAGCGCAGTTGTTAAAATCTTATACAGTGTCTTAGAGATAAAGTCCTTATACTTATCCTAACTTTTTAGTTAAAATATTATACTATTAAGATCCTCGGCAATCTTATTAAACTTATTAAGATTTTAAGCTAGAGCTATCTTTTTATATAATAATATACTTCTAGGTATAGAACTTCTATGTCAATATCTTTCCTAAAGCTTTTTAACGCTCTTAAGTATAGGTTTACGCTACTCCTTCTTTTAAACCTACTTAATATATCTTATATAACGGGCTAGATAAAAAATAAGCGCAGCGGCATAAAGGGGTAAGTTATCTATTTTATAGTAATACCTATTAAAGGTATTCTAAGCATTTCTAATGCGTTTAGAGAACTCCTTATTAGATATATGCTCTCTCTAATTATATAATATTAACTAGATTAAAAAATAGAGAGAGAAGATAAACTAACCTAGGATTTATTAAGGTGCTTAATTATAACGTCTATTATAAAGAGTATATCCTTAAGTATTACTTTATGTCCCTAGCATTTTAGGGTTGTCTAGTAAAATATTTAAAGAAAACTTTATATTATATAAAGTGCCTACTAGTCCTTTAGACTAAGATAGTCCCTTTTAAGTATATTAAGGTTACGCTTAGTATATATATTAACGGCAGACTCTTTCTAGATTGTTACGCTAAGTATAAAATACTAGCTATTCTATCTCGTATAATTATTAAGCGGAATTCTTCTCCTTATAAGACTTTTAAACCCCCTTATATAGCTAGCTAAGCTATAGGTATATACGGTAATATTATAAAGCTTTCTAAGTACGTTAAGTTTTTAAAATATATCGCCCTTTTCTTTCTCCTCTTTTAGATCTAAATCTTTTCCTTTTTCTTTATATAACTTAATATTATTAAGACTAATTAAGTTTTTAAAGAGGAAAGCCTATACGGCAAGGTTTAGAATATAACCATAATAGCAGATCCGTTGGTAGGTGGAATTCTATTTAATTCCCTCTTTTTAGAGAAGCTAGTCGCTTATTATATAATAGAGCTTATTATTTACAGTATAGTTATTAGATATAACGGCATCTAGCCTTTATATAATCCCGTAGTCTTTAAGCACTAAAAGGAGAGTATTCTATTACTTGTTTCTACTATAAAAAGCTACTATATAAAGGCCAAAAAGAGTGTTTATAAGCTTTTCTTGGCTATTAATAAAATAGCCATAAATTATAAGGAGAAGGTAATTATTTAGAGAGGTCTAGATATTAATAGAAAGATAAATATTTATTAGTGTAGACTGCGGCCTCTTTTATATAATATTCTTTTATAATAGCTATAAGTTATAGATCTTTTTACTAACTGCTAAATAGGCTATAGTTATATAGCCGTTTACTTTAGGATTAATTAACTATAGAAGAATATGGAACTCTGGCTACTTAACTATCTAAAATAGTAGATTTTATATAACGATTAATGTAATAAGGGCCTTATTAATAACTTCCTTATTTAGGACCGCTTAAAGTACTTCTAAATTTAGCTCTTTTGTCTTATTTTAAGATAATTCTTTAAGGTAAAGATCTTTTAATTAATCCTATATTGCCTTTTTTATATAACTAGTTTTAGACTTAACTATAATATTATGCTTTAACGCTAAGTGGTTTCGGAAGTTAGAGGTTAACTATATAGCGTATAACTTTATATAGTGTTTATAATAGAATAAAAGATAGGCGTTTTTATTTCGTATGGGCTTATTACTGCCTAGTGGATGGGTATGCTCCTATATTAAAAAAGCTAAGCAACCTCTTATATTTTTTAATTTAGAGGTGTTAACAGAGTTAAGAGCTTCTAATTCCACTTCTAAAGCCATATTTTTATGATAATAAGGAAGAAGAATGCGACTGAAAATTTATTTGGGGTATGCCAAGACTTATTGCGATAAGACGGAATGGATATCCTTATCGCGATAAGGATATCCATTCTGTCTTATCGTGATAAGGTTTATCCAAAACCACCCTAATGCGTACTATTACTACTATACTATTACTTAATTAATAAAGAAAGAGGAACTATAGATATAGAAAAGCAAATAGAGGAAGCTATTTAAAGAACTTAAGAAGTTATTTACCTAGGATCTAATCCTTAAAATCTATCAACTAACGTTAGAGACAATAGTTAAGATAGATGTATTAGACTTTATACTTAGAGTATACTTACTATAAAAGTATAAGGACGTATAGCACCTAGTAGCATACTATAGTCGGAAAACAATACTACTAAAGTTAAACTACAATATCTACAATAAGGAGTTATTATATATAGTAGCAGCGCTTAAAGCATAAAGAGTATTCTTATAAAGTATAGATAGGCTATCTAGAGTTAAGACGGATTATAAGTATCTTATAAGATTTTTAATAATTAAAAAAGTTACCCAGAGATAGGTTAGATAGGTAAAGATACTTACAGAATACTATTTCAAAATTAAGTATACTAAAAGTAGTAATAACGCATAAATAGATATATTAAATAGAAAAGCAGAACTATAAACCAATAAAAGGCCATTAGGGGCAATATTGTGAAAAGATAAAGATAGGAAAATTAGATATAATTACTTAAAAATTAAGATTGTAACCGTGTTAGGGCGCGTTACCCACCAAATTCTGCCATGCTACTGCCATATTTTACTAACCTACAATTGGCTCGCCTACCGATAGCGCCTTAGCGGCTAGCCCTTTATATTTATTTATATCGATCTTAGTAACCCCTTTTCCTTTTTATTAGCTTAGTATTTTTATATAGTAGCAATCTATAAGCTTTGTCCTAAAGGCATTTATATAAGCCGGTTATACTTTACTAAGCTCTCCCTATACCTAGGAAGGCCTTAATAATATCCTACCCTAAAAAAAGATCTTTATCTACAATAATGCGCTAGCGCGTTATACTTAGATATTAAAATAACTCTATACTACCTAGGAAGGCCCTAATAATATCCCACTTTATAGGCTAGACTATACTTAACCTGTACCTTTAAAAGAACCCTAGAATTAAAACCGAATTATATAATTCTAATAACCCCTAAAAAGCTAACACTAGTACCTAAAGTAAGCTTATTAAAGAGAGCTACCTTTACTTAAGAGGGACCTAAGATCTAGTTAGAATTAGAGATTAAGGATAATAATAACGCTATAAACGTACGCGATTAGATTTATATCCTTACGGTACACTAGAAAGCTAATTATCTTAAAGTAAAAAATATATAAGAGATCCTATAAGAGATCCTAAAAAGTCTTAGTTAACCTATTTACTTAACTAAATATAATATACTAGGGAGTATAGACACAATAATAAAAGAATTAAAGTCTATTAAGCTCTCTAACCCCTAACCACTATTTAATAGAATAGACCCTACTTTTAAGAATTAGAGGATCTAAGTATAAGAAAAACTCTATATTAATAACAACTATTTCCTTTCTAAAGAAGCCAAAATGCTCTACTTCTTTAGTTAAACTATAGGAAATGCCTAGTGTTACCTTTAAGCTAAATTTAAGGACAACTTACCTATCTAGTTTATATCTACTAGCAAGATGCTATAGTATCTAGCTGCTATTTATATTAATCTATATAAAGTATAGGATGTCTATTACGATTAGAATCGCCTAATAATAAAACTATACTAATTGTTTACTAAGTTCTAGACTTAATTCTTACACTTTATAGGAGAAAGCTAAGTTCCTTTTAAAAATTACTATTTGGACCTATACGATAAACTAATAATTAGGTTATAAGAGAAGATTGCAATAACCTTAAATAACCTACTAAACTATAAAAGACTTGCAGCTTACCACCTATTATTAAATTTAAAACTAAAGTAAATGAACGCGTATCCAAATTAGTAGAAGTAACCCTAAAACCTATTAACTATACTTATAAAAGCTAGAGTAGGAAGATAGGCTACTATAGCCTCTATACTAGAAGCGGCTATAACTACGCACCTATAAGCCTTACCTAACCTCCTATATACTACGTCCTTAACTAGCACTCGTCGTAATACCTTAATTAATCCTACTATGGTTACGTGCTATAACTACAGTAAGGATAGTTACTTTGCCTTATTGTGCCTAGAGTTAAACTATATAGGCAATATTAAGGAAATAGATAAAGGGAAAATGTCTAATAAATTAGAGAAAAAAGGACCTTAGAGAAAGACTCCCCTCTAGAGTATCCTATTAATCCTAAAGAGATTAATCTAAGTTAGTTAATAGGTGGAAAACACTCTATAGTTCTATATATAGTATCTTAAAATAGATATAAAGTTAATATAGCCGCCTTTATTAATACTAGAGTAAATAGCTTTACCTTTATAAATACTGCCTATATAAATAACGTTGCTAAGTTCCTAAATATAAAAGCTATATAACTAGAGAAGCCAATTTAAGTAAAAGGCTATAACGGTTAAGCCAGTAAGCTAGTTACCTATATTTTAAAGTTATATATCTATATTAATAGATAACACTAATATAGTATCCTCTTTTATATTCTAAATCTAAAATCCTATAATATAATCCTTAGCCAAAAATAGATGTTTTATTTTAATATTTGGCTAAATATATAATAAAGACAGTTTATTTGGCCGAAGAATACAGTTAAATTACCCTTCTTTACTAAAGAAATCTAAACTAACCGTAAGATACTAGCTATAAAGGCTAACCCTATTTATTAGTAAGATGTTAAGGACTATAACCTAGCCTTTATCTAAGAATATGCCTGCTATAAGGCCAGAAGGAACTCTTTTATACTAATAAAGATACTTTCTTAAAGCACTATAGTTAATAAAGACTCTACTTACAGTAGCGGGATAGATAGCGATATAGATAATATCTAAATTATATAGGTCTAACTAATACGGAAGAGAACCTACTAATAGGATATAAGAGATAGCTTTAGAAAAATATAATAGAAGTTAAAAGGAGGGGAAATATAATTAATACCTTAGAAACCCCTAAAGTTATATTGCCCCCTAGGACCACGTAACCTCTCTATAATAAATATCGCTATAATAAGTGCTATAGGGTTCTACTTTAATATATGCCAAAAAGATAATAAGGTCTTTACAACTAGCTTATATAAAATTAACTGGATTCTTAGTAAAGGGGAAGGAAAGCTATTAGAGGAAACTAATAAGGAGCTAATTAAGCGTCTTTTCCTTACTATTTATTTAGAATATAAGGACGTATGCTTAAAGGCGGCCCCTAACTAACTATCCCCCTATTAAACCTACGACTATAAGATCCAATTAAGGCGAATAACTCCCTAGGATATAGTCCTCTTTACTAATAAACTATATACAAACTTAAAGTAATAAAGTAATACCTAATTAATGACCTTAATAAAGGATTTATTAAGCCAAGCCAAGTCCCTTTTACTTCCCCTATTTTATTTATAAAAAGACCTAATAGCGGCCTTTATTTTTAATTAACTATTAAAAGCTAAACGCTATTACTTAGAAGGACCGGTATTTTATCCTATTAATTAATAAGACCCTTATACGTTTAAGTTGGGTAAAGGTCTTTATAAAGCTTAATATTTATTAAGCTTTGTATTAAATTTAGATAAACCTTATAGCTAAGGACTTAATAATATTTTATCCCTGTTATAGGTCCTATAAATATAAAGTTGTTCCTTTTATATTAATAAATAGGCCGGCTATGTATTAAAGGTATATAAATAACGTCTTTTTTAACTACCTTGATAAATTCTATACAGCATACCTAGACGATATTCTTATATACTTGGATAATAAGCTTAAATATTAAGTTCATATTAAGAAATACGAATTTGGAGTAAAATATATAAAGTACCTTAGGTTTATTGTTACTATAAATGGAATTAAAGTTAATTCTAAAAATATTAAAATAATCTATAACTAGAAACCCCTTTATACCGTAAAATGGATTTAGTTCTTTCTTATCTTTTATAACTTCTATTGCTAGTTTATCTATAAATATAAAGTTATAGCTAAGTATTTTATACAACTTACCCAGAAAGATATACCTTTTGTCTTTAATAATAACTATATAAAAGCCTTTAAGGAGTTAAAGATTGGTTTATTTCTTCTTTAATCCTTTATTACTAAAACCTAGACCTTAAATTAATACTAAAAACGGACGCTTCTAATAGAGTTATAGTAAGAATCCTATTATAGCTATATCCGGACGGCGAATAGTACCCTATCGCCTTTTTTTTTAGAAAAAAAAACCCCTACCAGCTAAGTATAACTATAAAATACACGATAAAGAAATGTTAGCTATTATTCAATTACTATCCTAATAGCGTATAGAGCTTAAAGGCATAAACTTCTAAATTAAGATATATAAATATTATAAAGCCCTAGAGTATTTTACAATAATAAAGCAACCTATAAGTTAATAAGCTTAGTAGGCTAAAATACTCTCTTAATTCTTCTTTATAATTATATACTGTCTATAACAGGCTCTTCTAAAAGTCATATATTAGATAAAATAGATAAAGATTTTACTAATGTCCCACCAATATCACAAGAGGCTAGTAAAGTCTCTTTAGAGAAACGCATCCCCTCTACTTATAAAGGAATAGACTAGGAAGCTATAGCTAGTCTATCTAACCTTCTAAGACCCTTAAAAACGATTACCGCTAAGGAGTTATTAGAGTGGTCACTATATAAGACCTATAAAAAAATAAAGGAGTTAGAGATATAATTAAGATAAGTATATTAAAACTACTAAGAATAATTATAAGGACAATTAGGAGAAGTATAGACACCCTAGACACGAAGCGGACTTAAAGGGATAATACTATACTACGCTGTAATATTATAAAAACCTAAATTCTGTATAAAGGAACCTAATAAGTATAATGGTAATAGTCTCCGAAACTATAATCGTTTTATCCGTTAATATAAAACTAACTTTTGGCTAAATCCGAAATATTACTCTAATAAGTATAATTAGACACTAATTGCTTCTACCTTCCTGCTGTTACGATAACGAAGTATTATATACAAACGCTAGATAAACAAGCATCAGATTCGAAGAATTGATAGCTACATACGGCTGTTGTAGAGACTTAGGAGGATTGCTAAAAAGCTTAACAAGAATGTAGCTGCGGGCAAATCTATATAGGGGCAATTAGGGCGGATAAACTAGCTGCTAATACTAAATAAGGAAGGAAATAAATAAATAAAGGAATCCCATAACGCTAGCTACGCGCATGGCGTAGTGTATGTAACGGACAGTTCCGTAACACCTACGTAGTACCGTTAAGAGTTTATAAACACGCTATAAGAAGAAACTTACTACACCCTTTAAATTTAGCGAACTTAAGTCCTAGTTAGTTAATTAGGTCCAAGACCCTACTAATTAAGGGATAGATTATAACTAGCAATACTATAATACTAAGTAGCAAGAGGGCTAGAGTATAGTCTAGTTTATAAACCATCTAGAAGAGCTAGAAGATAATATACACTACTTAAACCTGTCGGATAACACTATATAACTTTATTAGCTACTTATTAAGTTATAACCTAAGATTTAACAGGCTATATAGAAGAAGGGCGAAATTCTTACCTCTTAAGAAAGGCTTATCTCTAAAGCTACTTAGATTAAGAATACTAAAGAGACTATCTAGGCAAGTAAAAGAAATAAGACGCCAATAATAAAGAGCGTAGGACTAGACTTAGCTTTAATAATAGGGGCAGATTCTAACCTAACTACTCTATAAAAGGACAACGTAAGTAGGCTTTATAGCCCTAGAGTAATGCTAGTTAGCCCTAGAATAATAATAGGTAAAAACCTAATCTAAATAAGTAGAACTAAAAAACACGCGTTTATTATTACCGCGGTAAAAAGGGCTATATAAAGTGCTTCTATTAGCAAAAAAAAGTAAGAGTATAGTTAATTAGGAAAAGAGAGTCTAGTAGATTTTTACTCCCTTATACTAGGCTAGTAAGAGAAGAAGGTAGTACGCTACTGTATAGTTATTCCCGTCTCTATTTAAGTTAATTGTCACGGAGTAGGCACGAGCTGGAACACAATGTACTAAACGGGGTAGTAATTGAAGAAGGCTACGTACGCGTAACTATGCGTGTTGATACAAAGACATCTGGATGAAGAAGAGTCTTCCGTGTGCCAGGTACGAAGTATAAATAGGGGTTGTAGGGGTACGTGCGCAGGTGTCTCGGGACGAACATGAGCATGGGTCAAGAACGTCAAAACGCGCAGGGACGTGAGAACGGGTGAGTCCCGTGACATTAATAATAAATAGGTAATGCAAGACTGCCTTATAGATAGCGGCGCGACTATAGGGTTTATTTCTTAACTACTAGTAAAAGAATTAGATTTAGACCTTAGTGGCTTATAGGTGCGCACCGTTTAAAGTATTAAAGGCCACTAGATTCCATACTATAGAAAATAAACTTTTTCCGTAGCTAACTAGGACCGTAACAATCTATAGAATATGTAGAAGATGCGCTTCTGCGCCGCAAAAATTAAGAGGTATAATCTTGTTTTAGGATACCTATAGCTTTAATAAGTTAATCTAGACATTAATTAGCCTTTAGCTATATATTAATATCGGAAGTCCTAACCGCGTATTATAGTTAAAGATTAAAAGACTTTTAAGTACCTAGTAATGCTATTTAGGCTTATTAACGTACTGATGATATTTTAGGCCTATATTAATAAGGCATTATTAGACCTGTTAAATATAATATATATAGTCTACCTTAATAATATTATAGTCTACTCTAATAACTATAAAGCATATATATACTACGTATAAATAGTACTAAAAAGACTACGGGAATATAAGCTCTATATATATAACGGGTTTGCATAAATGATTTTAAACCGAAGCTTATGGGTTGCTATTATACAAGGATACTAAGCTGAGGAGAAGAAGAAGAAGAGAAAAGGAGGCTCTAGGGGGTAATATATACACAGTATGGGCGAACTCCGGAGATTACGCCAAGCTAGCTATATAGGCGGTACCCTAGCACCGTCACAATATAAACCTAAAAAATGCATATTTTATACTATTAGTATTAATTTTCTAGGTTTTATTATTAGCGTTAATGGAGTATTAATAGAGAAAAGCTGGGTAGACGCTATTAGGGAATAGCCCTACCTTATAATATTTAGAGAAGTATAGGTTTTCTTAGGTATAGCGAACCTCTACTAAACATTTATTATTTCTATATATAGGTGATATTCCTAATTACTAATTTACTAAAGGGATTTAAGAACGGTAAGAAAATAAAACCCTTTATATTTAGGGAAGCTGCTAAGTAGGCTATAGACTAGTTAAAAGATTTATTTATATTAGCGCTAATTTTAATATACTTTTTTTAGGAGCTATATATACACCTTAAAACGGATATATTTGGGTTTGCCCTAAGGGCAATTATATCTTAATTAAAAAACAGAAAATAACATCCTATAACGTTTTAGTTATAAAAAATAACCTCTATAAAATAGCGTTATATATGTTAGGGCGCGAAGAGGCTTCGGGGAAGATTTGAAGGAACAATATAAATTCTATCTAAATCTAAGGGTATATAGCTTTTTAAGAGAACAAGACGTTGCGTAAAGAAGAGAAGGGAATAACCAGAGAATCTTGTAATTAAACAGTTAGGGGTCTTGGTCGATGCGTGCGCACATGCGCACGCGGACGGACTTTGGTAGAATTTAATTAATCTGGCAGAACTTGGCAGAAGTCAATTAAGCTAGCAGAATTCGGCAGAATTCGGTTAAAGCGTCAAGTTTATCTTGTTAAGTGTTTTACTAAGACATTCCTACTGTAACTAGGCTAGTCCCGTTACAGTACCCCCCCTTTGGCTGAAGGTTTAAAATAATTTAATTTGGTTGAGAATTTATAATTTTTTTTATCGCGTGTTGTATTTTCGCGTTAGGTGGCGGTTTTGGTAAGGCAGATCTGACCAATTAGACAACTTTAACTGCTAGTTGAAGTTCCTTAACATCTTGCGTGTTATGTGATTACGTTATAAACATTGTGACTTATTTTAAGTTCTTTTTAAATTTGAGTTTCGTGTATTTGTGTTAGGTAGCAGTTGTTTGCCTTTATATTATGTCTATTTAGCCAGAGCAGGCTATAAAGGATGGTCCTTATGGAATTCTTTTACTAGGGAAGGCGTGTTGGCCTTAATCTAATTATAGGTTTCCTAGGTTTGTGTTTCGTATCCTTCCCACTTAATAAGAAGTTTAAATTGTTTGGATTGTGGTTTCCATTATATATCGTTAATTGAGTTAATAAAGTAAGAACCGTTACCATTATTAACAATTATAGGAGGTGGCGGTGGTACTTTATAAGTTATAGGATTATTTTTTAAAGGTTGTAATAAGCTTACGTAAAATATTGGGTGTATTTTCATCTTAGTTGGTAGTTTAAGCTTATAGGCGTACGGGCTTAGTTTCTTTTTAATTTGGTATAGCCCCGCAAACTTCCAATTGAGTTTCTTTAAGGGCTATTAAGTCCGTATGTTTCGTGTATTTAGGTAAGCCATATTACCTTCCTTAAAGTCCTATATAGGAGCTCATCCTTTGTTTGCATGCCATTCCTATACCATTTAAGCGTATATTAATTTGCTTTGTAACAGTTCCGTTAACTGCTTTATTTAATTAGCAAAGTTATACGCGTTAATTAACTGGATCCGTTTGATTGTGGGTCCTATTGTGTTGATTTTGGGTTATAGTTTAAATCCGAGTTAAGGGTTTTGTCTGTAGGTCACGTAGAATGGCGTCACGCCTGTTAATACATTTATCGTATTATTTGCAGTAAACTTAGCTAAAGGCAGCCATTTTTCCTAGTTGTCTTGCAGGTAGGAGCAGTATATTTATAGGTATTGTTCTATAATCGCGTTTGTAATTTTAGTTTGACTATCTATCTCCGGATAAAACGCAGTTGAGAGTTGTGTTTAAATGCTTAATTGTTTATATAAAGCTTGCCAGAAGTCTAAAATAAACTGGCTTCTACGGTTGGATATTATTAAGTTAGGAAGTCTGTGTAGCTTAAAGACATGCTTAATAAAACATTTGGCTATTAATATTGCATTAATCGAGTCTATAGGAATTATATATTGCATTTTTATAAGGCGGTTAACAACTATTATAATATTCGTGAACCTATTACTGCTAGGTAAGTTAACTATAAAGTTAATTAAGATGTCGCGCCATCTTTGCATCAGAATTGGTAGCGGTTGAAGTACTCCTTGCTTCTTTATATGAGAGGTCTTTCCATGTACGCACATCCTGCATGCTTAAACGTATTTTCGTATATAGTCGTGCATTATAGGCCAGTAGTATGCTCGTTAAACAATCTTATAGGTCTTTGCATGGCCAGGATGCCCTGCTATAGGGGAGTTGTATACGAAATTGAGTATCTTAAATTGTAAAGGTTCGGCATTTAGAACTACTATCTTCTGTTAATAGTACAATCGATTGTTTTGAATTTTATATTTAGCGAGTGTAATGTCCTTATGCTATTGTTTTCCTGTTTAAATTGCTTTTATTACATCTATTATCCATGCGTTGTTCTTATATTTGTATTCTATTAGCTTATTAATTTCCATTTCCTATTTATTAACTTCTAATTTATTTCTATTAAGTTCCGCATCTAGGAATATAGGACGTAGCTTTTTAAAATGTTTAGGGGGCAGTAAGATCTGTAATTGATTTATAATCTGTTTATTTAAAGCGTTTATAGGTAGGTCCTATAATTGTTATGTTAATACGTCAGGCTTCTAATTAAGTTTGCCTGGTTAGTATATAATCTTAAAGTTAAATTATAAGAGATATTTGGCCCAACGAATTTGGCGCTGCGTTAATTGTTTTATAGTTATAAAGTACTACAGGTTCTTATAGTCCGTTAATACGTGTATTAGGAATAACGATCCTTTAAGCTTAGGACGCCATTGTTTAAAGTATCTAACAATTATAAGCAGTTCCTTATTATATATCTTGTAGTTTAATTTAATAGGGGCGAGTTTCTAAGAGAGAAAGGCTACTGGACGTAGCTCGCCGTTTTTATTGTATTGCAATAACACTCCTCCTAGTACATAATTAGACGAATCTGTTTTAATAATGCATTTAAGGTTAGGGTTAAAGTAGGTAAGAATTGGAGCAGTTGTAAAACAATGCTTTAGGTTGTTAAAAGCTTATTTGCATTTAGTGGTCTATTTAAATTTCACGTTCTTTTTTGTTAGGTTTACCAATAGCTAGGCAATTTCCGAGAAGTGGTTAATAAATTAATAATAGAAGTTTGTGAATTCTAGAAATCCTTAAACATCTTATATGTTACTAGGGCTTCCCTAGTTTATAATTGCGGCGACTTTTTTAGGGTCTATTTTAATTCCGTTGCGGGATATAATTAAGCCTAAGTATGTAACCTTAGATGTGTGGAACTTGCATTTCTTAATATCGTATTATAAGCCCGCATCTTGTAGGCGTTTAAGAACCATTCTAACGTATTTCTAATATTTAGAAAGTGAGGATAAGTAGATTAAGATATTATTGATATACGCGGTAATAAATATATTAAGGAATTCATGAAGCGTATTGTTAATATATTACTAAAACGTACTAGGACCGTTTTTTACGCCAAATGGCATTACTAGGTATTTAAAGAGTCCCCATTATGTACAAAAAGCTATATACTTCTTATCTCCTTTACATATACAGATTTTATTAAAGGCAGCGACTATATTAAGCTTTGTAAAGTACCATGCCTTTGCTAAATAATTAAGCGTTTCTTAAATTAGGGGAATCGGATATTGGTTTTAAATTGTAATTGCGTTTAGAGCTTAATAATTGACATAAAATCTTAAGCCTCCTCCTGGCTTTTTAATAAATAGTATAGGTAAGGTAAATGGAGATTGACTAGGGCGAATAAATCCTTTTTCTAGATACTTGTTAAGGTATTATTGCATTATAAGCAGTTCTTCTCGTGATATACTATATAGCGGACTAAACTTTGGTGTTATACCAGGCTTAAGTTCTATCTTAAAATCGTGCTTATCTTAGTGTGGGGCTAGTTGGTCTGTAAATCGTTTTTTAAACTCATTAATTAGATTATGGTACTCTTTAGGTACAAGAGGTTAAGGATTAATATACTGTTTTGGTTCTAGTGCTTTCTTAATATCTTCTATGGTTACAGTAAAGATTTTATAATTTTATCTTTTTGCTAATAAGATAAAGGGTACGGCCTATATTATACGAATTTTAAGAGGTTTTAATGTAACATCTTTATATTCTTTACTGCAATCGGCAGTTGTAGCTTTATTGTATTAGTTTAAGGTTTGTAGCAAGGGTAATTTATATTGTTTTGAATTTAAATAGTTGTATATATATTTGTAGGGCAAATGGGTTTTTAAGCAATAACTTTAGTAGTAGGTTATACGGAACTTTAGTGTTTTTTTAACCTAGCTAATTAAAGGGTTGTGTTGTTTTAGCCATCTATATCTAAGTATTATCTTATATTACTTTAGGGGTGTTATAAATAGGGAAACGTATTTAAGGTGTTCACCCATTTACATTTTTATAAGAGCGTAGTGTATTAATTTGCCATGTATTAAGGGTTTGCCGTTAAAGCCTTATAGGCCTTAGGGCTTATTAAGTTTCTTTAAATTTAGGCGTTAGGTTTTTATATAGTTTGTATTAATAAAGCCTATGCTAGTA
>Ga0307507_10005549_pt1 | contig 20619 bp, 20 predicted proteins | sample 7_EM_MG_FD_207223 | JGI IMG/M metagenome (GOLD analysis project Ga0307507, IMG submission 207223) | Populus trichocarpa ectomycorrhiza microbial communities from riparian zone in the Pacific Northwest, United States - 7_EM | ecosystem: Host-associated > Plants > Roots > Unclassified | place...
AACATTCCATCCAGTCCACTCCATTCCATCAGATCCATTCCATTCCTCCTATCTGCACAACTCCGAATCCATACATTCCATTCCAGAGGTTATCCGGAAGTATACCAGCCATTCCTTACAACATTTTTCTTCTTTTTCTTTTCTTGTGGAGGAGGGGATGGATGGATGGATGGGGTTATGATAGTAGATTGAGATGGAGGTAAGTACAGTAGGCGTTGGGCGGAGTATTTAAGTTGTGGTACTGGTGGTTGAAACGTCTGCAGCTGAATTTGGTGAAGATGTGTGGGTCGGGTGGTTAAGGATGTACCGGTGCTGTACTAGTACTTTGCTGGTGTAGCTCGAGAGGGTGGGAAGGACGGAGCTGCCGGTACGTGACGGATAACGTTGAGGGACAGAAGAAGTAAGAACCGAGGGAATGGTACCGGGAGATCTACCGGCAGTTGTCCTGTCTCGAGGTTAGTGGGTATTGTCTCTGATACAGAGTCGAGTTGTTCCACGATCCATTGTCTATACTGTACTGGCATCTGATATGCCAAGCATCATTCATGGAATTCATCCTCCTTCTTATGGGTTTCTGGGTTGTAGTTCCTCTTGGAAGATAGTGGTGCTCGGTTTTTGTACTGACTCTAATGGCAGGTTTTGGTATCCTGTGGATTGGTGTATATATATTAGGCTAAATGAAGCTTTGCCCCACAGCTCTGGGTTCGGTGTTTCAAGCTGGTCATGTTTATTCATCAGGATTTGAGGGAGATGATGACAAAGTTGCTAAGTGGTACTGTAGTTTGGTATCAACCACCGCGATATATAGCGCTTTTGAGGATAGGGGGCGGATGTTTTAAGCCCACTCCCTTCCTAGCGCCGACTGACTTGGTGAAGAATGAGAGGCTAGGTGATCGCTTGTGAGTTGGCTTCATACTGGGTGCCTGTTTCTTGAAATCTTGTTGGGATTCAAATGATGTGGGGGGTCGCTGGCTGCTTGGTTAATGATATCGAGTGATAATTTATGTTGGAAATCCAGCTACCAGCACTTTTGGAACTAGAATAATTGGACCTCATACTAGAACGTTAGAGTTGCCTCTCCTGGTAGGGTCTGTTTTTTTCTTTCTTTTTTCTTTTTGTGCATCTTGGCGGGGAGCTGAAAGCCAGCTTTTCTCGCGATGATTTCCTCTTCATCCGGGGAGGGGAATTATGGGCCTCTTAGCGATTATTCTAGTTTCAACTGTAAGTCAAGCTTCGCATTTTGAGGGGCTGCCGGTATCATAGTATCGTGGTTCATAGTAGATCAGCGTTGGGGGTCCTAGCCTTTACCCAGCACTTTGGCACCCGTTAATATGAACCACCTTAACTTCATTAATGCATTTATAATTAGGTATGTTTAGCCAGTTAAACTATAGTATTATAGAAATAACGTGCCGTAACGAAGTGAAGTGTTGGTAGCCCAGCACAGATTTTGGACATCACAAAAGGTAGCACTTCCTAACGCCTCTCCCCCGCGCTTCCCCACCTTTTACTCGTCGCTAGTGCATCGCACCTACTCACTTCCACGCAAGCTTAATCGACACCCGACCCTCCTCATCGGGTTCTTCATCGACATGGATCCTAATTCCCCTCACCCTATCTACAAATGCTCCCCCGATCCAATTCGTCCCAATCAAATAAGTCTTCTCCATCGAAAAGCACGCAATCCTATAATTCGAACTTTTCTGAACATCGTGGTCCCCCCCGGCCGCACAATACCCAGGAGATCCCGGGGAATGCAACAAGAGGTGACACTTCTCACAAAACTTCCACCCATCCTGACCGTTGGTATTTTCAAAACTAGCAGTGGCGGGCGCGAGAGTAAGTGGTGTTCCATCGGCGCTGTGATTCCCGCCACTAGCGCACGGCCCCCAACCCACGATCTTGGTCTGGAATACGCAAAAGCACTTCTTGCACGCCATGTGCGCTCGGTAAGGGTGGCGGAAGGACACCTCCTTGAGCGCGTAATCCATGCTCCCGGAGAGATCGTGCGGGCCACCGGACACACAGAGGGAGTAGCCAGCATACGCTAGGCACTCGCACTTACGGCACCAGCGCCAGTTGTCTTCGCACTCGATATCGGCGGGGATGCTGTCGGGGATGTTGTGTAGGAGCGTATAATTTGGGCTTCCGGAATGCTCGTGGGTCCCGCCACCCGGACAGGCACCCTTGGTGCCCGAGTGACCGGTGAAGGAGAGGGCATGGCACTTGCTGCAGCGCTTCCAGCCTGGTTGGCCTTTGGCGTTGGAATTGCTCGGTGTTAAGGTAAAGTTTTTTGAGAGGTCTAGGTGGTGAACGCCGTCGGCAGGACAGGACGCTGGTGAGGCCGTGTGGTGTACTAGGCTTTGGCACTTTGTGCATGGGTGCCAACCATCGTCCCCTGGGCCGCTGTGAGGGAGCTTGTAATTTCCGCTCCGGGAGTGGTCGTGGAATGAACCTGCTGGGCATACTGCGGTTCTCACGTCTGTTAGAGCATGGCAGAGGCGGCAGACCCGCCAGCCTTTCGTCATGGTGGTGTATTCCGATCGGAGCTCGTGTATCAGCACAGCGGTCTGGCCAATTCCTGCATCCCAATGTGTCGCTTTGCGCAATTCGATGGTGTATACATGGTCACGGGAAGCAATACGGGCGACAAGGTATCCATTCTTTTCAGGAGAATTCAGCGGGACTAATTTTAGTTCGGCGTGGTGGGCAGTGATTTTCCTAAAGTTGGGTTTCGTGAAAGTGAAGATACGGTCTTCCGGCACCCAGCCTAACTTTGTCAAAGTTGCTGCAGAGAGGCCAGGCCCAGCCCTCCTGTAGTGGCTTGCATCGTGTGAGCTTCTGTTTTCAAACCCGGCTGCCATGATGTCCCAACAGTCTTCCCCGTCATTATCTGGACCAACCATCGCGTGAGTAGAGAGACCAAGAAGCATGTGACCAGTCTGATGAGCACCCTGAGTGGCATTGAAGTTTGAGTCGGCCTGAACGAGATGGTAAACTGAACTGGCTCGGGTTTCGTGGAAGCCCTTTGCAGAACACACACTTCTAGTAGTCGCGGGATATACCAATCCCTCACACTTGCAACACCACTTCCAACCCCCCCTCGAGATACCCATAGGGATAGTCGACAGACTGTAGTTACTGCTCCCGTAAAAGTCATGAGAGAACCCTCCAGGACATTCGCTAGGGTCTCTATTACCGTAAAATAGACATCGACACTTCCTACATTTTCGCCAGCCCGGCTGTCCCCGGGGGTCCGCCCCGTTGACGGATAACCCGTGATCCGGGGACCATGGCGGGTGATCGTGCTCCCCACCTTCGAGGCACTTACCGATTTTCCCATCGCCGTTGTAAGCTAGCAAATGACACCGCCGACACCACTTCCACCCGCCCTGCCCCCAGCAATTCAGATCTAGGAGGCAGGTATTCCCCTCCCATGCTGTGCCCACAGGTGCGTTTACCACTATTATTACCCCGCGGAACCTGGATAGATCTATCATGTTTTCTGCCGCCAGCCGTCTTCCTTCTTTCATCCAAAAAGACAAAGTCTTCTCCGCCTGCCCAACGCCCTTAGCGCAGTTCAAGGAGAAAGAATACCTCATAGTGAACCATCCGAAGACCTCCGAGCCGGAAAGGTCGATGTTGTTATATGATACATCGCGCCAGTAGTCGAATAGCCCCCCACGGCCGGAAGAGGAGACAAAGTCATGATAATATTTGGGATGGTAGTTAGGTATAGGAGCGTCTTTGAAGCTGCACAAGATCACGGCGATTGGCATGGGGCCTTTCACGTGCTGGGACATGGCCGTTATGGGACGCAGCAGGTCTTTTTTTTCCTTTTCGGTTTCGTTGAAGGTGTGAATGTAGTGACTTTGAGGTCCGATAAGCTATCTATTAGTACTTTGGAGCAAACGTGCGAAGGAAGGTGAAGAAGTGCAAATTCCTGACCTTCCTATTCCTATTTATATTTCTGAATCATTGGTTGGGAATGTTGCCTATGGACTGTCTTTTTTTTTTTTTTTTTTTTGTGGTTTGTCAATCCTACCAAAAGGCCGTCGGCTCCGGGGGCAATACCTTGTGCTTTTTAATAGGGCGGTTTTATTAAGTAGGGCGTGGTTGGGGTTTAGGTGGGTTAGGTGGGAGTTCCACTTGAGGATTCAACTCTGAGCTTGAGGATCGTGGTGTACGCGCTTGCTGAAGCGGCGACCACTTGCGGTGAATAAAACCTACTATATGTTTTCCTGAATTAGCCACTGGAGGGAGTGTGCAAATTCTGCTTAGTGCGCCTGGAGGGAGTGTCTAAAGTGATGGAATACTTTCCTTGGCTGGTCGGGTCCGAGTGATTGTCTGTGAGGATGATGCGGTGGGTGTTTCTTGTGGGTAAAAGAGCTTGTCAAATGCCGGTGTTATACTTTACAACTCATTAGAAGGGGTGACTAGATCGTCCCTTCATTCGTCACTGTAAACCCTCTCCGCTAGCTAGCTAGCGATCTAGTGAACCCAGCGGGACGGTCGGAATGCGGGGGAAATATTTACAGTGAGTAAAACAACTACGATACGGGCATCGTGCTCATATCATAGGCCTTTCCGGTTGGTAGGGGTCTTGGTGTGGTTTGAAGTCACTCTATCACTGGATGCTGGACTGGCGCAGGGTCGGTGAGCGGTGTCTGGGGTTGAGTAGAGTGGTCTTGAGGTGTGGTATTGGTGTTTGGTCCTGTGGCCACCTCCACTGCTCCAGGTGATATCGTGCTGCCCACTCTCCTACCCCCCACGTGATTGATTGCTTAAACATTTCTTGAGCCCCAGGGCTCCCGACCCGCTATCGATAGGCGATGCTTCTTTTTGGCTTCTAGTGCCTGGGGTTGCCATAGCAACCATGTTGTTGAACAAAACTCATGATTTTTGTCGTTGCTCACCATCCCTCTTGCAACAAATCTGGCCAACCACCCGGATAAATCCATCATCAGCGTCTATAATGTCATACTCTAGCGATGAATTCGACAATGAGCTTCCAGACTTGAAGAAGCTTCTGGAACGTTATTCTGTACCCGTTGAAGCGCAGAAAGAAAACACCACTCCGCCAGACTTATTTGATCCAGTCACTCCACCGAAAGCATCGAGAGCGAGGGCCCCAAAGGCTACTGTTAGAGCTACGGCGGAGAAGGCTACGATTGGTATAGTTGGAAGTCTAGATGAGGGTCAAACTAGTGTGAAGACACCTGTTACGGCTGTACGGAAGCCTAGAGTAGTATCAAAATTGTTAAGCGAGAAGCCGGGAGGTGTAAAGGAGAAGCCTGGCCCAACAGTGAACAAAAGGTTTAAAGGCACTTTGGCAGAGAGGGCGACTGCGACGGGAAGGCCTGTCGAGCCTACGAAAACGGAAAGCCTATCAAGTTCGTTTCACGAGCGCTCTACGATAGCTGCGGTTCTGGATAGCTCTGGTATGTGCGATTGTTTCAAGTTTGTTCACCGAAGGGTGGTGCTAACACCTGACAGATTCTGGGGAGGAACGCCCCGAAAAGTTGCCAGCCTCACGGCCACCATTTACTAAGGTCCGGCGAAGCCGTAAAACTGTCTTGGATTCGGATGATGAATTTACATCGGACGAAGATAGTGAGGAAGAGGTTGGGCAGTTGGGTATTAAGAAACTTCAGCGACTGACTATAGATTTAACCTCTTCATCCGAATCAGAGGATGAAGGCCCTAAGAAGCCTACCGTTTCATCTACCCGACGTAAGGAGCTGTCATCTGAAGACGAGGGGTTTAGGTCGCAGGATAGCGCAAGAAGCTTCAAGCTGCCAACCGAGGCTATTCTCTCATAGTTAGAATCCCCCCTTGTATTAGGCCGGCGAAGCGCTAATGATACCTGTAGTTCCCCACCCCGATCTACAAAGCCCTGCAAGGTTCTCAGGCCCACCGACCCAGCACAAAGCATAAATGCTGCACGTAAGCTAGATCCGCCGAGGAAGGCGGCGCCTATAATACCCCCATCGCCGCATCATCCAACAAGTGATTTATTCTGGGACGAGCGCGAGACAAGTTCTTGGATAGACATTCATTCTCCGAAGAAAAAACCTTCGGCTCAAAGATCATCATTTAAAATCCCCAACTTAGCACCATCAGAAGAAGCTGTGGTGCCGTCAACCTCCCCTACAAAGGACTTGAAGGAAAAGCGCGCGTTGAAGAAATCTTTCGACGCAAAGAAGAAAGCGCTTGCCGAACAATTTCTGAAGAATATTGATGACAAGATCGCTAAAGGTGAGGTTGGGTCGAAATGTGCGAATACGGGTGGCGTGCAAATTGTATGGAGTAAGACTTTAAGGACGACTGCCGGGATGGCGAAGTGGAAGCTGGAGAAACTTAGGCTGCCTAACGGACATGTTGCTATGGGCGACCATGAACTAACAGACCGAGTAAGACACCATGCAACTATTGAGCTCTCGGAGAAGGTCGTTGATAGTGAAGGTAAGTTCATACAGTTTCTAGAAATCAATGGACGAGAGCTAATGTTGGTGCAGAAAAACTCTACAACGTCCTTTGCCATGAGTGGTGCCATTTAGCGAACTATATGATCAGCAATGTCCGAAAACCACCCCACGGCGAAAGCTTCAAGAAATGGTAAAACTCTCCTTCCCTCCTACCTTACCCACACTGACGTAAATCCTCACTCCCAGGGCTCTGCAATGTACCCATGCCTTCTCCCACCTCGGCGTGAACGTAACAACGACCCACTCCTATGAAATTGAATGCAAATACCAATGGACCTGCCAAAATCTCCAATGTAAATACCTTTACAAACGCCACTCGCCATCCATCGATCCCGAAAAGTACTCTTGCGGCGCCTGCGGCGGCGGGCGACTCGCACAGACACAACCTGTGCCGAGAGAGAAGAGGCCCATCACAGAGTACCAGGCCTTCATGAAGGAGAACTTTAGTAGGATAAAGGCGGAGAACCCGGGGAAGTCGCAGGGGGAGCTTATGGGCCTTGTTGGGAAGGAGTATAGGGAAGCGAAGGCTAGGGAGGAGGATGCAAAGAAGGGGAGCGGGTTCGTGGAGGCCGGAGAGAAAGAGGGAGTTTTGGAGGGGCTCTTGGGGGGGTTGAAGGTTTGATAACGATGACTACGGTAATGATGATGATTTGCCCAGTACAGGTTCCTGTATAAATTTCTTATGAGCGAGTTTATTTCGTGCATGAGCGGATGGCTTTGAGTATCTAATTTACTTCAGTTGTGAGGGCTTGTCCTTCTCCGCTGGCATACTGTGCGCATAGAATCATTACTATTATTAATCGAATATCTATGTGCTCTCTAACACACGAGGGTCTTAATAAAAGTCCAATCTCTCGCGTAAATAAACTACTGCAATGTGGGTTATACCTCAATTCCCACCACCCATCCCACCCACTAACACCAACCCCCCCCCACCACCACCACCCCTCTCAATGCCTTAACCCTCAGGAAAGTCGGGCCACCCCCCCGTAACCCAACCCTCCATAAGCATTTATCATACTCTCCCCCCCACACGACAAACTCCGAGAACGCACCACCAACCGAGTGACACCCCGTGACCGCAATCAAGAGGTTTTTTTTTCGGGTTTAGCGCTGGAATCGAAATCCTATTTCGGCGTTACTGCAAGTTTTCTTGTAAGGCAAGAGTTGGTTGGTTGGTCCGATGCCTTATCTTTCGCACGAGAGTACTGTACCTGTAAGGACGTTGTACCACATGCATAATCTTTAACGAAAAGTTATGTGAGGCTCATACGGTAATTGCCTTGCGTGATGTGGGGGAGGTGGGAAGGGGTGGATGATTCCGGGTCTGGTGGTTCATATTCTACTCGGGGATTTGGGTGGGGCACCGGTATGTGTGATATGATACCAGGTGTATGACGCCTGATTCGAACCGGAGTTTTTTCTGTTTTTTATTTTGGAATTTACGGGTGTTTCGTCTTGGAGAGAAAGTATGTTTTTTTTAAAAAAATTAAAATTTTGTGATGGGTTAGAGAAACATTATCCTCTAGGGTCTGGCAAGAAGTTATTGAGCAGTTATTTAAGGTTAACCAGCCGAAATATATCCCTGTCCGTTCGAGTAGATTGTTCCTATCTTCGTACTGTAATTACTGTGTGATGGATTGCCTGGTCTCTTGCGGTATGATACTCGCACAGTGTATCATGCCCCCTCGACCAAACTACCCTATTCTACCATTGCCATACCAACTTCCGTAGAACTATGATAGACATGATGTTTGAAAGATCCATGATCCAGGGTTAGGGTTATCCATCTTCGCTTACCCCCTGGTTTACCAGGACGGAAAAACAACATTCCGCATCACCATCATATGCTACCCAACAAACTTAAATTTACCACTACTAGCACTCAAGACCCTATCGGAAGGTTCCGTGAATGAGAAATGGTACCTAGCATGGCTGCTTGTAATCCCGGACTTCAGCCCGAGGGGTAAAAATCTCCTTATCGGGCCCTTGGCGGGGGAGTTAGTTGGTAGGGCTGAAGTACAGAATGCTGTGATATTGACATGTTTTCTTTTTTTATATATACCCTTCTGTATCTTCCAGTTGCCCTATGGCTTGTGAGATTTGTGTCTGAGGCTCTGAACGAAATGTGGATATCGTGTATTTTCGGGTGAGAGCTTGTTGAGTCAAGAGCGAGTCGGAGGATATTCATGCCGTGCGGGATGATTGGTTTTTAGACAGAGAGGTGGAGGAAGCTGAGAGAGAGAGGAGATATAGTGAGGGAGAATTGTGACCGGAGGGGGAGTGTATAAAGGGTATTGAGTTCCGCAGAGGTATCAGCGTCAGAGAACAAGTACAGTATCATACGGAGCAACAATAACGAACGAAAACTACCAGAGTAAAGCAGTCATGAGACTCACTACCCTCGCAACTACCCTCCTCACCCTTGCCCTCGGCGCCACGGCAGTAGCTGGAGATGAAGACAGAGGACCAGACCGGCCAGACGAAACCCGAGGCGCCGTGACTAGCGACCACAAACTCGGCCCGCGCAGCGACCCCATGCCAACAGGCTGGAGTAAGAAAGTCATCAGAATAAATGTCTGCGGCGTCGAGCGCACAGTCCTCGCCGATGGCCCCGGTTCCGGCACCTATAGATGCGAACCGGTGCCCTACCCAATCATAATCTCCTACCACGGCCGCGGGGCAAGCGCAGCACGCATGCGCGAGCTCTCGCACTTTCACGATCGCAAGTATTGCTCCGTGGTGCTGTATCCCCAGGGATTGGACGGCCTCGGGCGGGATAGCAACGCGACGAGTTCCGGAACGCTAAAGTCATGCTGGCAAGGCGCGCCCTACTGCACGTCCACCCAAAGTGCCGGGAACGGGGCCGCCGGAGACCATCCGCGACGACGTGGCCTTCTTCGACGCTATAATTGAACTGGTCAGGACCGAGTACGGGTCCTGGGCTGCAATGGACAGGATCTACGTCGCGGGGAAGAGCAACGGCGCCGAGTTCGCGAATTACCTCGCGTGCTATCACGGCGACCAGATCGCCGCTATCGCGCCCGTGTCCGGGCCTTTCTACTACGCCACTGCGGGGCTCGATGCCGATCCCACCTGCTCGCCAAGGCATCCCATCCCCGTCATAAACTTCCACGGCGACGCCGACAAAGCGGTGAAGTACCAGGGATCGGGTAGGTGGGAGTCCTGCGAAGGCCCCCTGTGCGATCCCCCCGGGAGAGTAGGACGTATCCCGAATCTTCCGAAGTGGGCGGCCACTTGGGGGAGTCTTAACGGCTGCGGGTTACAGGAGCTTGATGTAGCTGTCCCCGGAGCGGTTGAGCCATCGTCGGGGCAGGAGACCTTTTTGTCTAGGTATTATAGGTACAACAATGGAGACGTGGAGGTTTTGCACTATCGCACTAAGAATGGCTTGCACGATTGGCCGTCCCTGAGCCCGAACGAAGACAATACACATGAGGACCAAAGCCCATTCGCTACTGTGCCGGCTGTTCTTGGGACTATGGATGCGACAGAGGTGATTGTCCAATTTTTCAAGAGGTTCACGCTTCGCCCTTAGGGTAGTTTTTGTGAAGGATTTGGGATGGTTGAAGCAACTTTTGTTTAAGGGGCTGAAGGCCGGGAGGAGGAGGGAGGGGGGGCAATTATCACAACCTGTACACTCATTAAATAGTTGTAGTAATCTAGAAAACTTATATGTGTAGCCTAAAGAGATCATTGTCTTCGGATGGCCGCGAGTGACCTGCTATGATTACAGATTCTTGCCTGGCATCCCACGCACCGCACCCAGCCAACACGGTCGCACAAGTGCCCAGATAATGTTGAGAAATTTTGGCTAAGCGATGTTGTCTGCCTCTGGTACCTATGCTCTAGGTCGAGTTTTACCGTAGCATTTTCTAGCTAGACTTTGCATGATTCCAAACTTCATACCGTGCTAGTACGCACTCATGTGGTGGTTGATCCTTTCTGTGGGTTTGCAGAAAAATTGTACCGTACTCGAGTAGTGTGGTTGCAGTGGGTGCCTGGCAGGGGCCGAAGTTATGCTTACTCGAGCACAACCCTTTGCAGGGATGGGATGGCTTGTGAAACACTCAATTGGTTCAAACCCTACTCGAGCATGGTTTTCAGCCTTTAGGCTGGAGTAATGGTGGCTGTCTCGTTAATCCGAGGAACATCGGGCTGATGAGGGCATGCACATACATAAATTGATCAGGGGCAAGATGCTTCGCCTCTCGCGACCCGAACCTAATCTTGACCGCATACAGGGCTTGGATATGGGATTTTTAAAATGTTAGGTATATGGCCTATTGATTTACGGTGGCATCTATGTTGCCCTGGAGAATAGAAATTCTAGAACACCGATTCTGGATATCTAACTAGAGGTATCTGGCACATATTTGCAGCGGGGAAAAAACAGGAGCAGGGGCTAGGGGGGAAAAAAAAGTATAGAGAACTCAAAAGAAATCCAATACCTTAGGAACATGAATAATTGGACCATATGCTGGAACGTTGGGGTTGCCTCTCCCGGTAGGTCTGGTGTTTTTTTTTCTTGTTTGTCTGTCTCGGAGAGTAGGTTTTTTTTGGTGTGTTTTTCGTCCCTTTTCCGGAGGAAATTTTGGACTGCCCAACCATCCGGGTTCTAACGGTAACTGGCTTATTTTCTCTCTACAAGGTTGGGAGACTTTTTGCCGTTAGCGTAGTCCTGAAGATTTCGGAGGGTCGTGTCGGCGATGTTATTCAAGGCTTCCACAGTGAGGAAGGCCTGGTGCCCACTGTTCGATCTATTAGCATTGTATTGGGTATCAATGGTTTAGGGTGCGATTACCTGACAAACACGTTGTAGAAGGAAAGCAGGCGAGCGAAATTATCATCATAGATGATTTTAGTGCTCGAGTCTGCAAAAAAGTAGGCGGACTCTTTTTCGTAGACATCAAGCCCAACTGCTCCGAGATGACCTGACTTCAAGGCGCTTTGATAATTATATCGTTGTTAGGTGGTGAACATGGAAACCTCGTTGACGTGATGGAGGGGGCACTCACTTGATAAGGGCAGTGGTATCAATCAATGCGCCACGAGATGTGTTGATTAAAATGACACCCTTTTTCATCTGACCAAGTGTGGTATCGTTGATCATATACTTTGTGCCATCGGTAAGAGGGCAGTGTAGGCTGATAATGTCGGATTGCCTAAGAAGTTCTTCCTGCGAATCGACGTAGCGAATCCCATACTCGCCGGCCTGTTTAGAAGGGTAGAGATCGTATGCAATAACGTTGCATTCAAAGCCTTTCGCGAGGATTTTGCCAGTGAGCAGTCCGATCTTGCCTGTGCCGATTATGCCAATCGTTTTTTGAAAAAGATTGAAGCCGAGGAGCCCATCTAAAAGGAAGTTCCCTTCACGGACTCGACTGTATGCTTTGTGGTATTTACGCACAACAGTCATAATCATCCCAGCGGCGAACTCGGCAACAGCTTCGGGGGAGTATGCGGGCACTCGCGAGATTTCTATCCCAAGACGCTCAGCAGCTTGCAAATCAACATTATTGAATCCTGCACAACGGAGAGCAACGCATTTCTGGATACATTAGATATGGTTTGTCTTAATAGGATTGAATATATAACACTTCTCAAGCATACCACTCCTAGATTTGCCAACCCTTCCAATACGTCTGCGTCGCAAGAGTCATTGACAAAGATGCAAACGGCATCATGGCCAGCGGCCAGTGGAACGGTGGACTTTTCGAGCCGGCCTTCTAAAAAGTTTAACTCGATACCGGTGTTGTTGTTTGCATTGCCAAATGAATCAATGTCGTACTACTCGAGTACCGTATTGTAAAGAATGAGTTAGATTTGACTCGTTTCAGAAGGGGAAACAAGCTTATCGATAAAAGATAGCGGGGTTAGGCTGCTAGTCGGCCAACTCGCGTAGAAGGGGCAAAAGCGAGCTGGTGAGATGTGGAGTCTCAAACAGAGTTGCTAACAAAAAGAAGCAGGGCTTACCTTCTTTGAGCTGTAAATTGCAACCTTCATGATGGCGATCGAGAGGTATGCTCAGTTCGGAATCTCTGAATATTTTCGGCGATTAGTTTTCTTGCTTATTCTGTTCTTGTGGGGATTGTGGAACCGAAAGGCACAGAGGAACGCAGCTTACAGTACTCGAGTAGGGCCTAAAATATGGATTTTGAGGGGTGCGCCGGTGCCCTAAGCTTGAATACCGGTAACATGCTCGAGATTTAAATATTGCATGTTGTGTAGGCACAAACATCTTGCGGGGTGACCCTCTGCTTTTTCTGTCGCTGCTGCCGATGCAAACGCTGCAATGAGAGCCACAGAAAGATAAAGCCCAAACTTCCTTTCTCTTCCTCCCTTCCTTTCCCGTAATAACGGAGGCCTTGGCCCCCTGACTGTGCAATCATTGGCAGCATCTGTTAACCGGCAGTATCTTTTTTGCTCTGCTCAAAAAAAGGAAAAACTGGTTGGTGCAGGCATGCAGACATGGCTTCGGGCCAAGGATCTGGAGAGGTAGGATGACCGCGGTTTTACTCTACTCGAGTAGCGGTACCGTAATACCATCACGCCTTGCTGCACCATCGCCGAACGCGACGGGAACTCTCGATGGATCAGTGTGTGCCGGTACCGGTACTGTAATTCGATATTCCACCCTAGCTAAGCCAATCCTGGCTGGATGGATCAGTGAAAGGGAAGGATTCGGAATTTGGGGTGGTAAGCGATTCCCCGAAGGCCACCACCATGTTGGAGTCATCTACGAGTGGCAAGGTTTCGGTGCTCGACCCGTAGTGGTGGATGGTTTTTGCTGCTGTTTCGCTTGTGAGAGCTTCATCAAAGAGCTCCTACAGATGCGCCTACCGTTTTGTGCAGCCCCTGTTGGTAGACCGCTGTATGCTTTCAGATAGTAGAGGTGAGCGTATGAAAGAAGTACCGGTAGAGTCACAGCGAATCAATCACTTGATCCTGATACTGGTACTCCGGTATTGATAGCGAATACGAATGCCGATTGATGGACTTGGCCGCGATGGAGCACGGCGCCAGTATACGGGATAGCGGTAGGTAGCTCTAAAGCTTTGTTGCTCCCCCCCGGAGCACTTCGGATCTCACTGATAATTATGGAATCGGACTGTTGTTGCAACTCAATAGCTTACCTCTTCTCGTGATGTATCGGTGGTATCCTACTGGCGCTTGCCCTCTGTCTCGGGAATAAAGTTTCAGGTAACTTATCGTGTTGTGCTCTTGCCTCGCATGATATCATTATTAGTCTATACCGTAACTTATTGAACACCCTGAGTGCTTGCACAGTACTCGAGCACATAGATACCGGTAAGAGAGGATATTAAAAGATAGCCTATAGCTCAATGCAGTGATGTACGCAATCGGAAATCAAATTACGGAGGTCTTCTATGATTTGCCGTGAGGAAGCTCGGAACCCTGGAGTCGCTCGCTATATATGAATTCCATGTCTGCGAAAGGAGGGGTGGATTATGAATCTAGGATATTGCCTGTGGCCTGCAGTCTTTGGGCACAGCAAGGTATGAGACATCACCAGCATGCAAGATTTAGGTGTGGATGGAGAGGCTCAGGTTCGGGCTCAGGGTACAGTCCAGTGCCAGTACTGTACTCGTAGCTTACGGTAATATGACCGTGAGTGATGCAGGCCGCCCCAACGATTTCACCATCAAAGAACTTAGAAGACATGCTAGTACTGTGCATGAAATGAGGAATATGAATAGAGCTTCTTTTCCCGAGATGCCATTTCCCTCTCCTCCGCTTCCCACCGTGGCTATCATACGCACAGCCATATCCCCCCCGGATCCCCTCGGTTTCTCCCTTCATCCTCCCTCGTCATACTCCCCTCCGCTTCTTCCTTTTAATTGTTTTTTAACGCCTCTGAGAAACTTCGCCTTCTTACTCATATATCCTACTTGTATTCGAGTGTTTTTCTATTTCATTCTAATCGCTCTTCTTTGGTTGCTTATATCCGTTGAAACCGAGGTCGACGATTCTTATCGCTCTTTGGTTGATTACGGTATATTCGTTGAAACCGAGGTTGACGGTCCTGCGCCTGTCCCTGCTGATTCCATCGTTTGCGGAGCACTCCATAGTAAAAGCTACCTTGAGTTACCACTGATACCGGTGCAACGGCCTTTCTGAGTTCCGGCGTCTTGCTTCTCCCTTTCTGTAGTAACAACAAGCGACAAGGTAAAACGCAGCCACTCATCGCCCGCCATCCCCCCAACTCACGTTCCTGGAATTTGTTTTTTTTAGAAGGGGAAAAATCTGAGGGGGGGCAGAAAAGAGCGGAGAGACTCAGCGAGGGAGAGTCACCCTCAAAAGCCAGGGTGCCCCGCCGCGTGTTGCCGCCTCCATCCAGGAAGCTACCAATCTGACCACGAGCACTATATTTCAACGTTCAACGTTCAACCCTCCCCCTACCTTCTACCCCATAACCCCCCCGCTAGGCGAAACCCCGATAACGTGATCATGGGCTCCGACGACGAGAAGTCGAGCTCTCCTGCTCGTAAGCTCTGCCACGCTCTAGGCAGAAGCGGCAGCAAAAAGAAGAAGAGATTCGCTCCCTTCAGGTCTGCTTCTGACCCTACTCGATCGATGCAGCTTCCATCTCGCTTCTCCACCGAAGACGACTCTCAAACCGACGTTTGTGCAGCTACCGAAGGGACACCCTTTAACATGAACCAAAGCCTCTTCCAAATCCTCACAGCGACGACTACTCGTATGAGCTCTCGGTTCGGCGACGAGGATTCGGATGATGAAGGTTCCCCCCACTCAGAACCAACGACTCCCACTGCAGAAACTACAAGAAAAGCCAAGGAATCTGCAGATAAACACTCGGCTGGTGGGGGGTCTAACGATTTCCATCTCGATTCAATGAAAGAGTCGCTAAAGGACAAGGAGAGGAATAATTATGATGCGGATTCTAATGAAGAAGATACTTCCCCGTTGACTCGTGTCATCTCTAATAGCTCGGCTCCATATATGAGCCAAATTTTGCAAGCACAGGCACAGATGAACTCTTCGAATTTTGCTGTTGCTGCCCAACTAAAAGAGGCCGAGATGTTTGGGGACAACGAAGAGGGGCCTAAGGACCATCCGGATTTGGCGAAGAGACTTACCGAGATCTTTAGTCTTCCCGAGACAGAAGAAGTAATATCAGGTATACCTTCTCTTGGGAAATTAATTTCCGTTCCGCGAGTATGTATGGATGCATGAACTAAGAGCTAATTACTTTTACAGAGTACCCCTGTTGGCTTCTGAAGAGTGTCTTGCTACAGGGCTATATGTACATTACTACTCGACATATATGTTTCTACGCTTATCTCCCACGGAAAGATGTATGAGCATTGCTCGTTCTCAAACCTCTAAAACAGACCCGTGCTGATATTCTTCACTGTTAGAACGTCGTCCTGAAATCGGGCTATCTAGCGAAGCGAGGGAAATCTAATGTCAAGTACAACAGATACTGGTTTATCTTAAAAGGGGATGTCCTCTCTTACTACACTGATCCCTCCGACCTATATTTCCTCAATGGTAATATTGACCTACGATACGGCGTTCAAGCTAGTCTTGTAGAGAGCAAGGGCAAAGAGGGCACAGTCACCTTCCTTGTTGCTACTGACCAACGGAAGTACTACTTCAAAGCCGATTCCGCGGCAAGTGCCAAGGAATGGGTCAAAGCGCTTCAAAAAGTGATATTCAGATCGCACAATGAGGGCGACAGTGTCAAAATATCAATCCCCGTTGAGAATGTGATTGAAGTAGAAGAAAGCCCCGTCTTGGAGTTTGCGGATACCTTTAAGTTGAAGGTTGTTGATAATGACGACACCTATGCGATTGACGAGGTAATTGAAATCTTTTAATACAATGGTCCGTGTTGGTGAAAGATTTAGGCTAACGGTGTATGGGCCGCAACTTAGTACTTCTTTTCATTCTTCAGTTTCGGAAAGGACGCGTTGAATGTGCTTCGATCTGTGGTTGAGGATTCACCTGCATCAAAGCTACCTAAAGAAATATTCACGGGCTCTGCACCTGGGTCGCCCAAACTTAGTTCTTCATTCCCAGAAGCTCCGGTTCTAAAGGAGCACGTACGTGATACCCTGTCTCCGCTGTCTCCGGTAGGCAGTGGTAGAGCGAGTCCAAAACCAAGTGGAGAATTTTCTCGTCCTAGCGTTGAGCTTGGTCGTCGTAGCCTCGATGTCAGCCAGGAATCACTCAGACGGTCAGGATCACCCGCCAGGAATAGCATGGGCCTGGATCGTCATTCCCAAACTTCTGGTGCATCTCAACCTGCCTCCCCAAATCGGCTCTTCTCCTCTGAGTCGATTGTCCAGTCCTTTGGAGAATCCTCGGACGCCATCAGGTTGTCTTCAGATGAAGAACGTGGGACCTCCGCCAGCAACATTTTGGATCGCAGTGATGTTTTTCAATCGCCTACTCTTAAGAAGCCGGATCGGAGCGAAGATCCCCGGAGATCTAGCTCCCTTAAAGGGATAAGAACATGCTCGCCCCGCCCTAGATTAAGGCTTGGTAGTGGAAAAAAGGCCCGGGGGCCTACCGCGGGATCGGACTCTGACACCGAAGCCACCGGAAAGGCATCCCCACGCCTTCAGGATATTGCTAAGTCAGGGAGTTTTCCTCTACAACGTGCGGCCGATTGGGCCGATTGGATGAGGAAGCGTTCTAAGAAGGTGGGGGTTATGATAGCTGCACAGCCTATGAGTTACTTGGAGAAGGTGTCTGATATGTGGGTTGGGGGAAGGAGGCATTACGGCGGAGGGGCTATGGGTATGATGCCGAATGAAGAAGTTGAGGATGTCGATGATGATGACGACGAGACCCACCATGAAGAGCGGTTTAGAGCACGTTTCTCACTGCCGTCTACAGAGAGGCTGCAAGCAGTGTACTTTGGGTACCTACACCGAGTCTTGCCGTTATATGGGAAAATTTATCTGAGCAATCGCAATTTTTGCTTCCGGAGCCTCCTGCCGGGGACTAAAACTAAGGTCAGTGAACTTCCTTCCTGGGAATGATATCTTACTAACAAGACATTTAGATGATTTTACCCCTAAAAGACATCGAGAATGTAGGTAAGGAGGAGGGATTTCGGTTTGGATACTCAGGACTTGTGATTACGATCCGGGGTCATGAGGAGTTATTTTTCGAGTTCGGGAACGTCGAGACAAGGGATGACTGCGCGATAACCCTGTTACAAGGCCTGGACGATCTAAGGGTACTTCAGCAAAGTGGGATTTTGACGCGAGAAGAGAAAGAAGGGGCGGAATTGGCAAAGCAGGAGCACCAAATGTTGCAAGACGCACGTCAGATCGGTCACAACATCCATGATACCCAACTTCCGACTGGCACAAACGAAGCGAACTGCCCACTCAACGCGCCACCTATTGTTTTCGACGATCCCCATGGATCTATAATTAATTTTAAGCCCGCAGAACCCATGAGGATTACCTGTTTAACAATTGGCACACGAGGTGATGTCCAGCCCTTCATCGCCCTTTGCAAAGGGTTCATGGCTGAGGGCCATAAAACCAAGATTGCAACACATCTGGAATTCAAGGACTGGATTGAGAGCTTTGGTATTGAGTTTGCACCAGTTGATGGTAACCCCGCAGAGTTGATGGCGATATGCGTTGAATATGGCATGTTTACTGTTGATTTCATGAAACATGCTACATCCACAGTAAGACCCTATTTATTATTTAATGTGAGCACCTGCTGATAGTTTTATAGATGCGAGGTTGGCTTGATGGCCTACTCCTGAGCTCCTGGATAGCCTGCCAAGGTTCTGACCTTCTGATCGAGAGCCCTAGTGCTATGGCTGGAATTCACATCGCAGAGGCCTTGGGAATCCCGTACTTCCGCGCTTTTACTATGCCTTGGACCCGAACTAGGGCTTATCCTCATGCCTTTGCTGTCCCGGAACATAAGATGGGAGGAGCATACAATTACTTCACATATGTAATCATTGACAACGTGTTTTGGAAATCCACAGCAGGCCAGATCAACAGATGGCGGAAAACCCATTTGGGACTTCCTAGCACTTCGTTGGACAAATTACAGCCCAACAAGGTCCCGTTCCTGTATAATTTCTCGCCTTCCGTTGTTATACCCCCACTCGATTACAGCGATTGGATCCGCGTCACAGGTTACTGGTTTTTGGACGCCCAGAGCGATTGGGCGCCCCCAGAGGAGCTGACGGATTTTATTCGGAAAGCTCGTGAGGATGGAAAGAAGCTTGTCTATGTTGGATTTGGGTCTGTGACTGTGGCCGATCCACAAGCAATGACACGGACGGTTATAGAGTCAGTATTGAAGGCAGATGTGAGGTGTATCTTGTCCAAGGGCTGGTCCGACAGACTTTCCAAAACCAAGAGCGCAGAAGAGCCAGAGGTCCCCATACCACCGGAGATTCATCAGATCAAGTCTGCGCCCCATGACTGGCTTTTCAAACAAATCGATGCGGCCGTACACCATGGTGGCGCTGGCACCACTGGTGCGAGCCTTCGGGCAGGAATCCCAACCATTATCAAACCATTCTTTGGAGACCAATTCTTTTTTGGTAACAGGGTCGAAGATCTCGGGATTGGGATCTGTGTCAAGAAACTCAATACTAGCGCATTTTCGAAGGCGCTCTGGGAAGCAACTCATAACGAGAGGATGATTGCCAAAGCAGGTCTACTGGGAGCGCAAATCCGGAAGGCAAGTTGCCCCTGAGTGATCGGGTCAAGATTTACAAGGCTAACACTTTTCTTTAGGAAAATGGAGTGGAGACTGCAATCCAAGCCATCTACCGTGACATGGAGTACGCCCGTACCCTTATCAAGAAGCATACAGCGGACAACCAAGATGAATCGGAAGAGTCATGGACGTTTGTTGGGGACGACAGTGAACCTGAGCTGCCCCACCGTCATGCAACCATTTAGAAGGTTCCCATCCACAAGTTTGCTGGTTTTAGACGTCTTTTTTTTTTGCTTTGTTGTCTTCTTTTTTCTTTTTCTACCGGGGTATTGGGGTTCGAGGGTTGGTTCGTCCGTTTGATGGGAGGTAAATTCAGGGAGGATGAGAAGCTTAATGCTCGCCGCCCCATCACCAGGGGTTCCCCCCCTCTTTTTGCTTTCTCTTTTTGGTTGAAAGGTTCCTCGGTATCCAGGACACATATTCTTCAGCTCTTCCCCTTTACTACACATACAATGGTTTTCATGGGCATGCTATACGAAGGCGAGTTTTGGGATTAATCGGGTTGTAAATTCACCTATGGCATGAGAAATATTATGTAAACAATATTATAAGGCAGAATTGCGAGAATCCCTCTTTGGTCTACTCTAATTCTGGTAACATGCTTGGTTATGACGAGACTAAAGTCAGCAAATGCACCATTATGCAGCCTCGGTATCGTGCTTTAGAAGTTTCAATGAACCCCATCTCTAGGTCTGTAAGTGAACATTGTGATATTACTCTGGAGGCAGTATTACTGTGCAAGCACTTGTAGCATTGCCTATCCCATTCTCGGCAAGTATTTTCGATGTGACTATTGGAAACCGTTCTGGTGGATGAATGACTTGATGTATTTCCTAGCTACGACCGAGGCTATATATAAGGGAGTACGTGACTGCTAAACCATGAGGACAGATAAGCTGTACTCTCCACAACACAACTAGGGTGGTTACCCGTACCCTACAACACTCAACAGTGACAGGCTGGTGGTGCTGGTGGGGATGGTGGTAAAAAACGGTCTATGGTCTCTGTAACACTCTTCTCATTAATTTCGATCAAGAGAGAGCTTTTCTTGTGCAATGTGGTGCCTGTTTGCAGACTATGATACGTGAACATCGAGCTATGGGGTTGGAACATGGGAGACGACCTAGCTCGCTGATGGTTGACTAGTGGTCCGCTGGCTGTCCACTAGTCCTGCATGCGCATTAGATTTACTACTTTGCAGTAGGGGTTTTCAAAGTTAAAAGTGTGGAAAAAAATTAGCTTACTTTGTCGTTTCATGTAAGCTTGGCACACCCAGGAACAGTTAACTTACCATTACTTTACCTTACCATACCATACTTTTTTTTCAGGTAGGTACGGAGGTCTAGAGGTC
>Ga0307507_10005550_pt1 | contig 20618 bp, 22 predicted proteins | sample 7_EM_MG_FD_207223 | JGI IMG/M metagenome (GOLD analysis project Ga0307507, IMG submission 207223) | Populus trichocarpa ectomycorrhiza microbial communities from riparian zone in the Pacific Northwest, United States - 7_EM | ecosystem: Host-associated > Plants > Roots > Unclassified | place...
ATTAAGTTAAGAGGTTTTTCACGCAAAGACGCAGAGGCGCAAAGTGATTTGCTTATTTTTTCTTAGCGCCTTGGCGCCTCTGCGCGAAATTAAAATTCTAATATTCTCCTTAACTTAATGACATTGGGATACCGGCCCGAGCCTAATGCCCAGTGCGCGTATAAGCAGATAGCGCGGGCCGCAGGCAATGCCATAATAATTCAATTATGCATATTACTCTTTGGTAAAGGTGTCGGAATAATTTATTAAACAAAAAGAGGCAAGTTGTTAAACCTGCCTCTTTCGTAGTATAGCGTCGAACCTGCGCTGTTCGCGATTGCTTCGTTCCTCGCAATGACGGTAGTTTAGAGCATTGGTTTAACTATGTCCGCTGCACGTCATAACGGTTTTTTTCAGGTTTTACCTGATGGGTACTCGCAATGACGGATGTTTAGTACATTGATTTAACTATATTTCTTTGCACGTCATAACGTTTTTTTCGGGTTTTATCCGATGGGCAATCGCAATGACATGGTTATTGGAACTTTGCACCAATGACCAATGACTGCGAAGCAAATGACCAATGACCAAATATTTACGGCCAGATACCTAAATTTTGGTAGCTCACTGCTATTTTATTAATTGCACCTACCATGGCTGCGCTACGCAGGGTACCAATTGCCGGGTTATTTTTGTAAATCTCCCTGATCTCGTGGTATGAGCGGATCATGGTATCTTCCAAACCAGAGTTTACCAATTCCAGTTCAGACGCGCCTTTAATAATGGTTGACCGTTGCATCGGAGTTAATGATGTGCCCGTGATGCCCTCTACCATGTTTACCAGGTTAAGGTTGGAGTTTTCCTCAAACCTGCGGTTCATGCGGCCAAAGGCTACGTGGCTCAGGTTTTTTAACCACTCAAAGTACGATACCGTTACACCGCCGGCATTGGCGTACATATCCGGGATGATGATACCGCCGTTGGCGTAAAATATAGCCTCAGCCTCGGGCGAGGTTGGGCCGTTTGCACCTTCAGCAATAATTTTTGCCTGTATGTTGCGAATGTTGGCTTCGGTTATCTGGTTTTCTAAAGCTGCAGGTACCAGGATGTCGCACGGCTGCTCCAGGCCTTCCATGGTGTTTTTAAATTCCTGTGCTGCACCTGCGTAACCTAAAATAGATCCGCTTGCTTTACGGTGCTGGAAAACTGCTTCAACGTCGAGACCATTTTCATTATAGATAGCGCCTTCAAATTCACAAAGGCCTACAATGATAGCGCCAAACTCGGCCAGGAACTTGGCCGAATAGTAACCCACGTTACCTAAACCCTGCACAATAATCCGCTTGCCCGATAAGCCCGGCAGCAGGCCAATTTTTTGCATATCATCGCCAAAGCTAACACACTCGCGAACGGCGATAGCCACACCACGGCCGGTTGCTTCCCTCCTGCCCGCAATACCATGCAGGGCAATTGGTTTGCCTGTAACAGCCCCCATAGCATCCAGTTGACCGGGGTTCATGGTGGCATAGGTATCGGCAATCCAGCTCATTTCGCGTTCGCCGCTGCCGTAATCGGGGGCGGGTACGTCAATGCTGGGGCCAATAAAATTTTTCTTGATCAATTCTACCGTGTAGCGGCGGGTAATGTTTTCCAGTTCGCTTACGGTGTATTTTTTGGGATTTATTTTGATACCGCCTTTTGCACCGCCAAAGGGCACATTTACGATGGCACACTTGTAGGTCATAAGGGCGGCAAGGGCCATTACCTCATCCTCGTTCACCATTTCGCTGTAGCGGATACCGCCTTTGGTTGGCGATTGGTGGTGCGAGTGCTCAACGCGCCATGCGTCAATTACCTCGAAACCATTGCCCCTGCGGATGGGGAACCGGAAACGATAAACACTGTTACATGACTTAATCTGATCGAGCAAACCAGCGTCATGATTGGTAAACTGTGCCGCATAATCAAAGTTTTTGCATACGTCGCCAAAAAAGTGGGTCTCCTGGTCGGCAACTAAAATATTGGTATCCATAATGATTGTATAAATATAAAACTCTTAAAAAAGTGTGCAAATTTGGTACAATTTTTATCAATATTGCAAATATATTATTGTTAGTGTTTCGGGGACACACTATGCATGCATAGCAAAATCAGCGTTTAAACAGAATAGGCCAAGCTTTTTTTATTATTGATTTTTTTCAATTTTTCTCAGCCTGCGGTCGATAGAGAACAGATAAATGGCCAGTCCTAAAAAAACGATCACGATAGTACACACTACGACGTATATTTTCCCCGAACTGCGTAACACGTCGGCCATTTCAACCGGAGCATTCTTTTGTGCAAAAGCAGTAGCAAAGCTCAGCAACAACATTAACATTAATGTTAACTTTTTCATTAATTTATTTGGTTCTTTTTATATTCAATTAAACGGATGCGGTAACGTACCGATGCTATCCAAACGCCCATGGCGCTCCAGGCTATAAAAGCCGGATACAATACCATGCGCATACGGTTATCCATATCCAGCTTGCCGAAGGCAGGATTACCGCCATTGCCAGGATGTAATGAATCTGTCATCCGGGGCAATACCATAATGAGCACAATCATGATAGGGAATGCGAAAATGTTATAAATGGCCGAAATTTTGGCCCGCTTTTGCTCCTCATCAATAGAGTTGCGTAATACCGAGTAAGCGCAATACAACAGGAACGCTATGGCTGCGCTGTTTTGTTTAGGATCGTTGCTCCAATATTCGCCCCAGGCAAATTTTGCCCAAAGCATACCGGTCACCAGCCCAATAGTAAAAAAGAAAAGGCCTGTATTGGCGCTTTCAACAGCAATAAGGTCGTACTTTTCTTCGCCGGTGCGCAGGTATTTAATACTGTAATAAACAGATATGGTAAACACCGTAAACATGGCCATCCACATGGGTACATGGAAATAAGTATTACGGATAGTTTCATGCAGGATAGGCAGCTTAGGCACACCAAGCAACATGCCCGCAATAAGTGTGTAAACAATCACAATTACGGTTACTACCTTCCACCAGGTTTGATAGATAAACTTCATATTATTTGACAAAGGTAATAATTAGTTCATTAGTTCACTGGTTCATTTGCCAGAACATTCACTGGTTCATTAGTTCATTGGTTGCATGGTTGATTAACGGAATAACTGAAGATAAATAGCCCCAATAAAACGTATCAACACTCCTATCAAACACGCCAATTAGCCGCCAAACACCAATGAACAAATGAACCAGTGAACTAATGAACCAGGCTTAATCCCCCGGCTCGTAATCAACCGGCAGCAAATCGCATAGTTTGGCTTTTGACCAGGTGCCTTCGTAAAGGGGAGCCGGGTTTGATATTACGGTGCCGTTGTTATCAAACAAAGTGTAGGTTCCGTACAGGGTAATAATGCTGGTTTCAAAGTTTTCCATATCCAGCGGGTGGTATACATCCTTAAATTCGGTAAACTCGTGCTTTTTGGTATATACAACGTACAAAAAGTGCGGAAAGGCGATGGCATAAATCCCGGCCTCGGGTGTGCTGCGCAAAATCTCCATTGGCTGGTATGGAAGCTTCACCACGTTTTCATCGCTCCATTTGGTAAGGTTGCTTAGTTTGTACCAGTGCATCACCGAGTCGCGGTTGGTTTCTTTATACCTTTTTATTTTTTGCTGAATCAGTTCTTCGGGTGGCCGTTCGCGGTTGAGGGCGCGGGTAAAATCGTGGGCTTCAAAGCCCTCTTCCTTTAGCTTATCTTTATACAACGACCTGAAAAAATGTTGAGGCGAGCCGTAGTAAGCTTCCTCGCGTTTGTGTTTCCAGACTTTTTTTTGCTCGGCCGATCCCGGCAGGTTTTCAAACAATGCCCTGCCCGAGTATTGTATGGTATGCTCAATACCATCGCTCACATAGTTTTTCAATAAATATTTAGTACGATAGCCCAACGCCCTGTTCTCAACCACCAAAAACTCATCAGCATCAGCTTCCAGCCGCTGTTTGCTGCGATGATAATTAAGGTTAAGAACGCGCGGGTTAAGTACCTTACATAATTTAGAATTTTCGGTAGTACCAATAAACTCCCTCCTGAATTGTTCATAGTTTTTTTTCCAGTCGGCATTACTGCTTATTACCACTTCGCGCAGCATGAGTACTTTTTGGGTGAGCGATATATCGAGCTTTAAAGGCACACTGCCTACCTGTATGGTTTGTGAGTATTCCTCATATCCTACAACAGTAACAATTAGATCGTACTGCCCCGGCCTTACACCCGATAGGGTAAATGTGCCATCTTCGGCGGTTGATGTACCGTAAGTAGCGTTATTTAAAAACACGCTGGCATTGGCCAATGGCGATTTACTTTCGCCGTGCACCACCCGGCCCATAATGGTTGCGGTTTGCGCCAAAACAACAAACGGGAACAGCAAAAATAAAATCAGGGATAACCGGTACAGCCGCATCAATATTGTAAAATATCCAACTTTAGTTCAATCTATCAAAAAAACACATTTTTTATGAACACAGGATGAATTCTTTTACTTTTTGTTTTGTATTGATACACTGTGTGTACCACCACAAGCGACACACCCTGATACAGGGGTGGTACACCGGGCAAAAAACCTCTAAAATTCCAACATATAACTTTATGTATCTTATAATAAGATACTTACAACAACACGTCACCATTAATCATTTTACGCGTGCTTAAATTTGATTATAACTTTAAAAATCATGTTTCAACCACCTCCCCAAATTCAAGTCAACCCAATAATGGCGTATCCGACTTTTTTCCCGCCTTTAGTATGGCTGCGCGTATCGCTTTCTTTTGTATTTTTGTCATCGGCCCGGGCTTTCTCTTTTTTTTAAGTTTCGCAACTCAAAATTAGGATTTCACGGGCCCTTTTTGTATATTATTTGTTCGGACAGTTGTGTCTTATTGACGAATAAAACGGTTTCTCATTTAATGTATTTTCTCAGCTAAAATCAAATATTGGTTTTTATATTACAAAGTTAATGGAGGGTGATCCCGCAGTCCGATTTCCGGATTCGAACCACAAAGCCTGTAGTATCCAGGCTACTTTGATATGCTGTTAACTTCCGCGTAAATTAAAAGCCAATACAAGCATCTGGGTTCACCGTTAACAGATTACTATTGTGGTATAATATGCTATACATATTGTATTGCCCTTGTATAAAACTTTAAATCCTACATAAATAAAGCAGGAACTGTAATTGGTATATCATGAAGCCAATGGGAAGTTGTTACCCCCGCTGTTCTCTGGCTTCAAACCCCTATGCCTGTTTCTCCAGACTACAGGATGCAAAAAACAATCCGCTATCGCACCATCTCAATACTCCGTAGCCCCAATATCAAAAGCAGTACCCGACGGGCGTTTGGCGCCGTAATAATCAAAGCTTACGCCGTATGATAAAACGTTTGCCCCATTATTGATAAGCGGCGACGACGACTGCAAATGAAAATTGCCGCCGGTATAATTTACAAATTTGCAGGCGTTTACATCGGTACCTGTATAATTATTTGAAGCTGTAAGCTTAACACTGCTGCTCTTTCTGATTATAGGCATTACTGATGCCGGCTGTATTATAACGTTATTAATAACCGTATTCATGGGGATAGTTTCGGAGTTTAATTTGATGCCCCCTAATGCCGAAGCGATGATGGTATTATTAATAAACTGAAAATGAGGCCCAGGGGTATACCTGGAATCGGCAAAAATGCCATAAGATTTTGAGTTGAGGATGTAGTTATTAAACACTACATTGTCGCCAAGGCCCAGCACAATGATGCCGTTGCCGGGCGCGTTTTTTACCAGGTTATTAAAACAACTGCCCCCGGTACCTTCCCCTATCTGGATGCCGTTATTCTGATAAGCCGAAAAAGGGCTTATTCCCGGGTTTTTAACCGTGTTGCTATAAATCTGGCAACCCGAAGTAGCGCTGCCAACCTGAATACCTTCGCTGCCGGTAGAATCGGTGTGGTTCTGGTATACTTTAAGATTTACCACATCATGGGGCAAAACATTGCCGCATGATGTAGCAACCCCATCGGCATAAAAAGAATTTCCTATATATAATCCTTCGCCCCCTGTTTTGTGAACATAGTTGTTATGAATACTAACGTTTTTCATGGTAAAATGGCCGCGCCAGGTTGCAGCATCGCACGATGGATCGGTTTTTGCCATAATACCGGCAAAGCCGCTATTCCTCACTTCAACACTCGCTATCTCAAAATCCGAACTCAGGTCATCCATCGTCATACCAATGTTGCCTCCTTTTACATCAAACCCATAGGTAATACCCGGAGTTCCATTGCCCAGCACTTTAAAAAATTGTGAGTTTTGTGTTTTAAACCCATACGAAGCGGTAACAGTTGTAGAAAACGTTACTTTACCGCCTTTGTTGATAATGGTAATGGGGGCTGCGGCCGTTCCTTTAATGTTTTTAAGCAGCAAAGCGCCCCTTGTTCCGGCAGGGATGTATATAATAGCCCCTGCAGGTATTTTAGTACCATCAACCATCCATTCAGAAGGTTGAACCGTGTAAGTATAGTTAGTAGCGGCCTGGGCCTTTGAATTTAACCGAATACCATCCTGACCCGGAGGTGCAACAACCGGTGCTTCAATTTTATTTATGCTTTTGGTACACATCGCGAGGGACGATAAAACCAGCGCGCCTGCTATTACGCGTATGAGGTAAATTTTATTTTTCATCGGTAAACTTTAACCGGACCACTATAAATTAACAAAGGCAACGCCATAAATCATGTATTTTCAGGCTGTTTGGGGCCGTAATTCCATTTTTATACGATACTTGCTATAATTTAGTTTGCCGCACTTTACCTAAAGTTAAATAATTGCCTATGCCGACTACAAACCTTATCCATTGGAACGATATCACTTTTAAGTTAAAAACAATCAGAACGCCGATGGAGGCCGGCTTTGGGCTTCTTTTTATAATCATGTGATTGTTGCGGAGTAAATGATTGTTGGTTCTACAGATACCTCGCTTTTTTTTGCGCCATATCTCCGTTTCATCCGGCATCAATTTCGTTGCTAAGCTATTTTTTTATAGTTTCGCCGCCCTTTAAATTTTTACTGCTTTACTTGTTTTGCTATGAATAAGTTTTTATACGGAATTGATTTTGGAACAACCAATTCGGCTTTGGCAATTTACAACCAGGAAACAAAAGAGGTCTATGATACCATCATCATTCCATCGCTCATTTATTTCTATAGTCAGCCAGGTTTTGGGGATGTAAAAAACTACGTAGTAGGCCAAGAAGCTATTGCGGCATATCTTAACGACGGCATGAAGGGGCGGTTTATCAAATCGGTTAAACAAATTTTGTCCAGAAGCAGCTTCACCGAAACCCGTATCCAGAATAAAAGATTCAACGCATCTGATCTTGTGGCCATTATATTAAAGGAGCTGAAAGAACGGGCCGATGAACTAACCGGGCAGGATTGCCGAACAGCGGTAATTGGCCGGCCGGTATTTTTTGACGACGACGATGTACAAAAAGACACCCTGGCGCAAACCCGGCTGAGCAAGGCCGCGGCAATTGCAGGCTTTACCCACGTCCGTTTTCAGTTTGAGCCCATCGGCGCTGCCTTTGCCTATGAAAAAACGCTGGCAAAAAAAGAAAATGTATTGGTGGCCGACCTTGGCGGAGGAACCACAGATTTTACCTATTTGGTGCTCGACCCGGAAAAAGTTGGCAGCAAAAACCGTAAGGACGATATGATAGCCAACGGCGGTATTTACGTTGGCGGCGACAGCCTCGATTCGGCTTTTATGTGGGATAAAGGAACGCCATATTTTGGCAAGCATACGCAATATGAAGCCACACCCGGCAAGGTGCTAACCGTTCCTAATTCACTTTTTGCGAACATTTGCTCCTGGGAGCAAATGAACTTTTTTAATGGCCCGCGCATTAAAAAAGACATAGAAGATTACTACTATTTTTCGGGCAACGACAGGAAATTCAAAAACCTGATTACCCTTATCAACAATAACCTGGGCTACTCGGTATTTCAAGCTATCGAAAAAACAAAAATTGAGCTTTCAAACACGGATACCTCAGTATTTAGCTACCATAACATGGATATCGATATTGATGAGAAAATACCCCTGCCCGTTTACGAACAAATAATAGCCAAAGATGTAGCCCGGATTGCCAGCTACATGGATCAATTCATGCAGCAAAACCGCATCGATCCTGAAAACATTGATAGTTTGTTTTTAACCGGAGGCACTTCGCTGGTAGGTAGCATTCAAAAGCTGTTCAAAAACAAGTTTCCGCATGTTAACCTCAATTCGGGTGATAATTTTAAAAGTGTAGCTACAGGTTTGGCGTATAGTGGTTATTTGTTTGAGGGGTAGGTTTAGTAAGCGATATGACTGGTCACATATATTCTCAGGAAAATCGCGTTTTAGATTTCATGATCAGCTATATTATGCTATACAGGTACCTAGTTATTGGATTTTTCGCGCCGAGTTGCTAAGCCGCAAAGGAAAAATAAGCAAATCACTTTGCGTCTCTGCGTCTTTGCGCGAAATAAATCTTATAAACTTTAAACGCGATTTCCCTGCATATATTCTGTTTTCATAGCTAAATCCGGGTAAATCATTATATTTAAAACGACTTTCCTACCCGGAGATAAAATATTGATTAAAATATCCATGAACTAACCTGTCATGAACAATTACGACATCCAATCAAAAGATTTTGCTTTATCCCCACAGGGCATTCACCTGCTGCGCAACCGGTTCAATTACAAAACAATTAATTATGACGACATCCGCAAAGCCGCTTTCGCCAGGGCTGTCGAAACAAAAAACGTTGTAATTACCTTAATCGTGAGGATTTTGCTAATTACATTTGCGGTTTACAATGCCATTGGCGTATATGAAAACTTTCATGATCCTACCGTACACCGCATCTATATAGAATCAATAGTGCTACCTGTTTTGCCGGTATTGCTGGGCCTATATTGCATTTACATAGCTGTAAAAAAAGTCCCCTCGCTTCTTATTGAGCTTGAAAACCAAAAACATAAGTTAAGCATTCAGGATATTTACAAGGCCGGCCAGGTGCAGGTTCTGGAAACTTATTTAAAAGAGAAACCAAAGGCAAGATTTTACGATAGCCCCACATGGTAACAAAATGTCAATTCCAGGCCCCTGACTGTTATTTTCAGCATATCCCCCCGGTTGGTAATCATCAATAATCTCCTTAGCGCAAGGAAAATTAACGCAACGATGTTTTACTTAAAATATTTTACCAATATTAGTTTTTTTTGTAACTTTATTATTACCAATTATTTAATAACATTGATAACCCTCATTTTAACAGTGCTGCTGCTAAGTGCATTAGTTTGCATAATTTCTGTGCATTTATTTCTAAAAAATAAATGATGGGGTTAAATGACTGTATTTTATTAGATCAGTTTTTTTGTCCTGATGTTTTAGGACGTGCAGGCCAAATGCTGCTGTGTATCGGCAATTTTTGTGCCGATGCAGGTATCTGCATGCTCTTAATGTAAGCCAGCCCTCCCTATATTATGATAAATCCATCAGCATTATCATAACGGACTGCATAAAAGCTTCCCCCCTCGTTTTATTCCATCAACTTTTACCGGAATTAATTACTTTTGAATACCAGTGCAAACAGCAATCCCAGCAAATACCTTGAACGACTATTTTTTATTTATCGATACAGAAGCCTCGGGCCTGCCGCTTACGTGGAATTTACCCTACAGTGCCGATGAAAACTGGCCGTACGCACTGCAGGTATCCTGGCTTATTTACGATAAACACCATACACTGATTAAACAGCAGGACCATTATATCCAAAGCGACGGAATTGCTATTACCCCCGCGGCCCTGGCCATCCATGGCCTGACACCGGATTTTTTGGCCCTGAACGGCAAACCACGGGCCCAGGTAATACAACTGCTGGCAGCCGATGTGCAGCAATACAACCCCATGTTGATTGGCCATTTTATGCGGCTGGATTATTACCTGCTTGGTGCGGCGTTCTACCGGTCGGGCATGGAAAACCCGTTGAGTAAGCTGCCTGTTTTTTGTACCATGGTAGCTACCACGCAACTGGTGCACAGTTCGCTTACGCGCCATTTGCGATTAGAAGAGTTATACTACATGCTGTTTAATACCGATCTTCGGCACCAGCATAACGCCCTGTTTGATGCGCAGGCTACCGCAGCATGTTTTTTTGAGTTACGCAACCGTGGCGAAATAACTGACAAAAGCATCAGGCAGCAAAACCAGGATTTTGAACAGCAGCGCAATCCTGCTCAAAAACAAAAGGGATGTTTATTGCCTGCATTAATACTTATATTGTTAGTGGCCATCATCATTTACAGCTTATGAACAACCGACTGGAATTTTTGAAAACCATTACACCTTTTAACGCCCTGCCCACCGAGGTACTGCAGCGAGTAGCCGAACAGTTGCAGGAAATAAGCTATCAAAAAGATGTAGTGATTTACCAGCAGGATATCACGATGATGAAGGGGGTTGATATTATTGTAAAGGGCAGTTATGAATCGTTTTTTTATGATAGCACGGGCAATAAGCGCTTGATAGAAAACCATGAGCCCGATTTTTGCTACGGCGGCGTTTCGGTATTGCTTAACAGGCGGCGGTCGTTACGTACAGTTGTTGTTAAAAAAGGAACGCTGGTTTATTTTTTACATCGCAAAGATTTTCGCCTGCTTTGCAAAACTTACGAAGATTTCTTTTTGCATTTTACTGCCGAGTTTGGCAAGCGGATGCAGAATGAGGAGTTTGTCCATTTTTTTAAGCAGCCGGCCTCCTTTGCCGAAAGCTATATCGCATCTGAGCAATTATACTCGCGCCGTATAGAAAGCATTGAATACCGGCCTGTGATAGCCTGCCAGGGGCAAATCCCCGTATACAAAGCAGCCCAACTGATGGCCGCCCAGAAAACCAGCTGCCTTTTTATTTTGAACGATGAGCAAAAAATTGTTGGCTACGTAACCGATATTACACTGCGCGATAAAGTGATAGCCCGGCAGCATGATACCGCCGGTGCCGTAAGCCAGGTGATGGATACGCCTATAGTGAGCATCGGCGCGGATGCCTTTGTTTACGAGGCGTTGCTGATGATGTTCCAGACCAAAACCCGGTACATCCTGATCCAAAAAGCCGGGGGATATGTTGGATTTATCAGCCGCAATAAGCTATTAAGCGAGCAGGCACAATCGCCGCTGGTATTTATACAATCGGTTAAGCTGGCACTATCAACAGATGAGTTAAAACGCAAATGGCAAAGTGTGCCGCAATTTGTAACCCAATTGCTTGGCCGTGGTGTAAACGCCGAGATTGTGAACCAGATTATCACCACCGTTGCCGATACCATTGCCCAAAAAGTAATTGAAAGCGTAATTGCCAAAATTGGGCCGCCACCTGCTAAGTTCGTATTTATGGTACTGGGGAGCGAGGGCCGTAAAGAACAAACCTTTAAAACCGACCAGGACAACGCCATTATTTATGAAGATAAGGCTAATGAACACCGCGAAGAGGTACGTGCCTATTTCCTTGACCTGGCCGGTCGTGTATCAAACGATTTGAATAACATTGGTTTTGTATACTGCACCGGCGATTTTATGGCCCAAAACCCTAAGTGGACCCACTCCCTATCGCACTGGAAACGCAATTATGAGTACTGGATGGACGAATCTATCCCCGAAACGGTCATCAACTTCTCCACCTTTTTTGATTGCCGCACCATTTATGGCGACAACACCATTATGGACGAACTGCACCAGTTTTTAGACGAGCGGTTGCAGCAGCCTTTAGAGAAACTTTTTTTCCATATGGCCAAAAATGCTTTGCAATATGAGCCACCGTTAACATTTTTCAACACCATACGCACGTTTAAAAAAGATAGCCGGGAAGTATTTGATATCAAACGAACAATGAGCCCCATTGTTGACCTGGTTCGTGTTTACGCCCTTAAAAACCGCATTTTTGAAGTAAACACCGGCGAGCGTATGAAAGCGCTGAAGGCAAAAGGGATCTTCTCCGAATCGGAATATCACGAGCTGATTCAATCCTACTACTTCCTGATGAACCTGCGGTTAAAAAAACAAACCGAACAAATCATCCAGGACCATACCGAACCAGATAACTACATCGACATCTCGCAACTATCAAAAATTGAACGTGTTACGTTAAAAGAGATTTTCAAAATCATCGAAAACTTTCAGTCAAAGATTAAGGTGTCGTTTACGGGTGGGTTATTGAGTTGATTTTCTACTCATAACATATAGTATTTGTGAAGTGGACAGGCCTGTCTGTTTGTGCCTGTCGAAGACTCGCGCGGAGAAGTCTTTGCCCGCTATGCTTCGACGAGGCTACCCATGACGTGTTTTCTTTTCGAGGTGCGTAGGCCTGTCACCCTGAGCCTGTCGAAGGGTCGCGCGTAGAGGTCTTTCCCCGCTATGGTTCGACAAGCTCACCATGACAGCCCATTTTATGATGTTATTTCCCCTTCATAATTTGCGAAATATTATATACTACTACCGGCAATCGCTTTAAAAATAACAACCAGCTCCTGCTGTAAGCTCACGCCTTTATCGGCATTATACCATTGTTGTAAAGCTATCTTTTGCTGCTCCATAACAACATTGTCTTTAACCAGCTGCTCATACAGCAGCTGGCAACCGGCCGGCCGCGGTCCCCAGGTGGCAAGGTCTGTATTTTCAGCATCGGCAATAATCAGTTTGGGTATTGATTTGCTGCCCCTGGTGAGGTAACTGTTTATTAAAAATGGCTCGCTATCTCTTAATTGATAATCAACTTTTATTAAAGCATTTAATTCCGATAGCCTGTGGATAAAAGGCAAACTGTGGGATGCGTCGCCGCACCATGGCTCGGTAATAATAGTCCAGTTTTGTTTGGTGCCGATGCTTTCGATCAGTGTAACTAATTCTTCATTCAATACACCCACTTTCAGCCACCGCTCCTGCCGCGACCAATTTAACCGGGTATAGTTAAGGTAATGAGGATCATTATAAGGAAACAGGGGATTGATATCCGTTAAAATATGCTGAAAGAGTTGCTGGTAGGCTATGAAATCCATAAGGTGTTTAGCTAATCTGTATTAACAAATTTACGCTTAAATAAGTAATTAAAGCAGGGCTTTAGCAAACCAGTGTAATCAAACATAAGTTGCTATATCAATTGCCGCGTCGCGTTGATAATTCGCGGCCCACATTTTACTTATCCAATATTTTCCACGTAAATCTCATCAAACGACTTATTGCGCTGTTTTTGGAACAGTCCCGAAAAGCGGCGGTCAACAGGGCTCAGCAGCTGGATGCATAAACGCTTTTGCTCGTCGCTCAGGTCATTAACCATCATATGGGCTACCTTCAGCACCACTTCTTTGGCATTTAATAATGTGGCCTCGCCTTTGGCAGTCAGTTTAAGCCGTTTTACACGTTTATCCTGCTCATCGTCATACTCGCTCACCAAACCCCGCTTCTTTAGCCTGATCAGCATATTGCTACCGCTGGATAGTTCCATAATGTTATTGTATATGGCTTCTGATTTGATGGGATTCTTTTGGTTATAAATGGTTACCAGTATCCCGAACTCTTCCATCTGATCCAACCCGGTGCCTTCCAGCGCTTTATTTGAATAAGCGATATGGAACTTACCAATCCGGCGCAGCAAAATCACCAGCTGCCCGTTCAGATCAGGCCGCAGTTCGCCTTTGGGTCTGCCAAAACTTTCTGGCTTAACATTTTGAGCCAGCTGGTGCCGGCAAAAATCTTCGATACTGGCGCCGGGATGCTGCGCTTCGTAAGCGCCCCAGCGCTTCACTAATTCCACTGTTTGATTTACTACCATTTGGAAGCAAAATTATAAAAAAATGACAAAAGTAATTTGCATAATCCTACCACATGGTATAATATTGCATATTATTTACTACCAAAAGGTTTAAATTATGCAAATCACTTATCTTTTACCCACTTTTCTGGTGCTGCATTTAACAGCATTAGTATTAATGGCCGGTACCACATTGGTTGATTACCTGGCTTACGCATCGTTTTGGAAGTTTGCAAACCAGGGCAACAGGCCCGAGGCGTTATTGAACATGATGGCCAGGCTGCCGCGTGTAGCCGGTATTGGCGCTGCCGTGCTCATCACAAGCGGCATAGGCATGATGGCCATAACCCACGGCGTTTTTGGCGAGCAGCTCTGGTTTAGGATCAAGTTTGCACTGGTGGTCCTGGTAATCCTCAATAGCCTGTTAGTAGGGCGGCGGCAGGGTTTGAAGCTTCGCAAGTTGCTGGAGGCTGACGGACTGGTGTTTACAGCCGAAGTTGCCCGCATCAAAAGCAACATCAAAACCTTTCACCTGCTACAGCTAATGCTGTTTTTACTCATAATTTTTTTAAGCGTTTTTAAATTTAACTGATATGAACATATTTATTGCGGGCGCCAATGGCGGCATTGGCCGCCAGGCGGTGGAGCAGGCTTTACAGGCCGGCCACCGGGTAACCGCGCTGGTACGTAATCCGGCTAAATTGCGGCTGATACATCCCAACCTTAATATTATAAAGGGCGATATCATGCAACCTGAAAGTTTTGCAGATGAGATGAACGGCCAGCAAATTGTGCTATCGGCATTAGGGGTAAGCGGCGGTTTATTTAGCGATAAGCCTACCTCCCTTTACTCACAGGGCACCGCTAATCTTTTAAAAGTAATGGAGCAGCATGGGGTTAAACGTGTTATTTGTATCTCGGCTTCGGCCTTGGAAATAAGCCCAGTGATTCCCTGGTACGTGCGCCTGGTTGCCCGGTATGTAATTCAAAGGCTACTTAAACATATGTATACCGACCTGCGCCGGATGGAAGCTATCGTCAAAGAAAGTAGCGCCGACTGGACAATTATCCGCCCGCCACAATTAACCGACAAACCATTAACAGCTAATTACCGTACCGCTGTAAACCGTTTTTTAAAAAATTGTCTCCAAATATCGCGTGCGGATGTAGGCCATTATATGGTAAACAACCTTGTTAATAAAGAAATTTACGGGGCAATCGTAGAGATAGCTTACTAAATATGAATACCCAGGTTGAAATATTTAAAACCGATGTAACCAAGGAATGCGAAGCTGCTGTCCTCATTAGCCTGCTATTGCAACATCTGCCGCATTGCGACATCAATTTCGACCTGGAGGATTGCGACCTGATACTGCGGATTGAATCGGCGCAGCAGGAAATTAACCTGCCGCAGGTTATCCATATCATGAACAGACAGGGCTACACCTGCACACTTTTAACGTAATTAATAATACACACCAAATGGAGCAAATATTTATCGACCGCTTTATAATGCCCCAAAACGCAAAGGCGGAATTTACCGAACGCATGCACATCAATCGTTCATTTATCAAACAACTTCCCGGTTTTATTGGCGATGAGGCTTATGAACGTACCGACGAGGAGGGCAACTTTATTTGCGTAACCATAGCCGTATGGGCCAGTGAAGAAGCACTAAAAAATGCGAAAGAATTGGTACAGGCCGAATATGAGCAAAAAGGGTTCAATTTACCGGCCATGCTGCAGCGCCTGGACATCAGGATGGAGCGGGGGCAATACAACAGGTTTAGTAATTAGGCAGCGAGGCGGGGTTAACCTACATCCATATCAATACCGCGCACAAAGCTATGGCGGCGGGCAGCATTTGCTTTACAAAAATAGTTTTGCCAGCCGTAACCCCTCCATACAAGCCCGCTACCACTACGCAGCCTAAAAAAAACATCGCCACATTTTTGGCCCATACCACATCGCCAATCAGTAAAGCCCATATCAGGCCGGCGGCTAAAAAGCCATTGTAAAGCCCCTGGTTGGCTGCAAGGCCTTTAGTTGGTTCAAACAGCTCGGCAGGGAATGTTTTAAAAGTTGTGCGGCCTTTGGTTGTCCAGGCAAACATTTCTATCCATAAAATATAAATGTGCTCAATGGCAACCAGGGCTATTAATATTGATGCTATAATTTTCATGACTGTATTCAGGCTAATTGTTATAAAACTACGCTAAATATAGTTTAATATTAAAAAGATAGTGAATAACGCTTCCGGGCTGTTGGTTGGGTACCCGGATAAATTAGCGTTAAGAGGCTTTCCCAGTAGTAGTTCGATGGTTACCTATGACAAAATATATTATGTCATTATAAGCGATAGCATGGCAATCTCGTCACATGTTAAGCGGATTTGCATAGTTCGCGATTGCTTCGTACCTTATAATAACGATTTTTCAGTCTCTGACTATCAGCGTAGTTTTTAATGTAATCTATGTCATTGCGAAGAACGAAGCAATCGCAAGGATGCAAAGTGGACATGCACAGTTCGCGATTGCTTCGTTCCTGCAATGACATAATTGTTGTTGAATAGCGCCATTATTATTTTTTTCAGCTGGGCCGGTAGGTACCCGCTGTAGTTTTAAGCGTTCCCTACTGCTTCAGCTTGGCCGCCATGCTCAGCGTAGTATGGGGTACAGCCAATAAACGTTCACGTTGTATAAGCTTGCCTGTTTCGCGGCAAATGCCGTAAGTATGGTTTTCTATGCGCACCAGGGCTGCTTCCAGCTGGTCGATAAATTTCTTTTGGCGCGATGCAAGTTGGTTGATAGATTCTTTCTCCAGCGTGGCCGAGCCATCCTCCAAAGTGTTGTGCGAACTGGCCGTATCATCGGTACCATTGGCGTTGGGATTACTGATGGAAGAAGTCAGATCGAGCAGTTCTTCACGGGCCGATTTAATTTTGCCCTGTATCAGTGTTTTAAATTCCAGTAGTTCGGTTTCGTTATATCTTGTTTTTTCTTGTTCGGCGTTCATGAGTGCAGTTTACCTTTTATTATTGAACCAAACAACACATTAATCATTAATAAGTTTTATTGTTTTTAATCAAAAATTAAAGATACCGCAATTATTTAATTATTATTTTAACATAGCGCAAACATCGTTTTATTAGTCCATCTTTGATTACCACACGCAGCCAGAAATACATCCGGCAGGTTATAAAACCCATACTACCATGAGCAAAGACAAAAAAAGCATGCCGAATCCGGTAGGTAAAAAAGCCCCTTCTGATTACCAGGCCGGTAAAACCAGCAAAGCCAAATTGGACGTTATAGTACCCAATAAAAAAGCCAAATAATGGCCGCCAAATCTGCCGAGGCCCAGGCCAGGGATTTTTTATATGAACTAACTAATTGCGCCAGCGAATACGGGTTTGCTAAAGATGAGCTGTGGAATGTAAGCATAGCCGCCGATAAACAAAAAGCAGCTATCGAAAAAAAATACTACCCGGTAATATCGGCCCTGCTGGCACCTGATGTACTTGCCACCGTGCCCGAACTTGTAGCTACCCGGCTTAATCAGGTAATTGCTGGAGCAGAACAAGGTGTACTTAAGGCCGGCCCTAAAGCCGAACCGCAATACCTGGTGGCCTATGTGGCCACAAGGAAAATGTAAAAAGTACTGTTGATAAAAAGCCACCGGTTGCAATTTCAACCGATGGCTTAAATAATTTAAAACAGCCCTAACTGCCCTTTGTCGTCTATATCAATATCATCCGGGTTGGTAATCTCAAAATCAATTTTCTTTGTTTGAGTTTGCGCCGGCTTTGGAGGCAAATCCGATGATTCGTTCGAGGCTTCGCCCACCTCAGGTAAAGGTGATTTTGCCGATTCTGTTTTGGGTGATTCTTCCTTCGGAGGCTCAACCCGTTTCGGGGCTGATTTCACTGGTGGCACTTCCGGCTCAGTCTCATCGGTCTCAATTGCTACTTCATCCAATTCTTCTACTTCGCTACCTTCTTCTTCAACCAATTCTTCTGCAACATCCTCTGTAGCTATCAGCTCTACAGATTTGATGGGTAGTTGCGACAGGCGGTTGCCCATAGCTTTCATACCTTTTACATCTATCAGGTCGGCCAGATTAACCTCAATGATTTCGGGCGTTTGCTCTTTACCTTTAAGCTGTACAATTTTTACCAATTGGTTTGCTTTGGCGATGTAAAGGAGCTTTGATCCGGGCTCATCGCTGATGATGCTTACCTGTTTGCCTATTGCTATGGTTTCAAACACGAAGCGTTTAACCATGTAGTTTTTAGATTTCCCATCCAGGTGAATTGCCGAGAAAACTTTTTTAGGATCATACTTTTCAATCAGGATCATTTTATCATCAAAATGATTGTTCAAATCAAAATTGGTAAGCTCATATAAACCGGTGCTTAGTACGTTCAGGATCCGGTCGTCGCCATCAAATTCGCCCAGGTATTTGCCCCGGCCATCGGCGTTAAGGCGTTTCAGGATCTCATCATACCAAATTTTTCTGCCGGCCAGGGTTGATACGCCTTTCGATTTCAGCACAATTTTTTTAACCGGGTATTTGGTAATGATGTTCCCCATCGATCCACGGCCTTTAATAGCTATCGAAGCAAAATCTTCATCAAACTGTAGTTTCTTGAGTTTTGAGTGTGGCTTAAGCTGCACATTTACTATTTCGGCCTCGCCGTTGGAGTTGGCTGTAAAGTACAGCACTTTGGTGCCCTTGGTACCTTTGGTAAGGTCGTACTCCTTATCGCGGGTTACCCCTACTACCGAGAAACGTTTGATATACGCAATGCCGCTTTCGCCATCTTTGTATATCATGTTGTAAACGGTACGCTCGTCGTTCTTTTTAAATACGGCTACGTGAATAATATCTTTACCAACAAAAACCTTATCCTGTACTTTAGTGATCAGGCAGCGGCCATCCGCACGGAAAACAATGATCTCGTCGATATCCGAGCAATCGCCAACGTACTCAACCGCATCATCCTTTTTAAGGCCCGAGCCCACAAAGCCGTCGGTTTTGTTAACGTACAATTTTATGTTGGCTAATGCCACCTGTGCCGCTTCTACCTTATCAAAGGTGCGCAGTTCGGTTTTACGGCCCCTGTCTTTCCCGTACTTTTCGCGCAGTTTTTCAAACCAGGCAATGGTGTAATCGGTTAGGTGTTTCAGGTGATGCTTTACCTGTTTTATCTCGTTTTCCAGCGCCTTCATCTGCTCATCCGCTTTTTTAACGTCGAAGCGGGTGATGCTGCTCATAGGTTTATCTATCAGCTTCTTGTAATCCTCGGCTACTATGGTACGGTAAAACTGCGGGAAGAACGGCTCAAACAAGCGATTCAACACCTCCAGCACTGTTTCAAAGTTACCCGATGTTTCATAGTCGGGATGTTTGTACATCCCTTCCTGTATAAATATTTTAAGCAACGAACTGAAAAAGATTTTCTCCATCAATTCCTTCAGCCGTATCTCCAACTCCTGTTTTAACAGCTCTTTGGTAAAAAACGTGCTTTCGGTAAGCATATCGTTCACGCTCATAAAGCGCGGCTTATCCGATTGGATAACGCAGGTATTGGGCGATATAGACACCTCGCAATCGGTAAAGGCGTAAAGCGCATCTATAGTTACATCGGGCGATATACCCGGCGCAAGGTGCACCACAATCTCTACATCCCTGGAGGTATTATCTTCAATCTTCTTAATCTTGATCTTGCCTTTTTCGTTAGCATTCACAATGCTTTCCATCAGCCCGCCGGTAGTAGTGCTGAACGGAATTTCGGATATCACCAGCGTTTTCTTATCCTTTTCGGCAATACGGGCGCGCACCCTTACCTTACCGCCGCGCTGGCCCTCGTTATATGCGGACGCATCAGCCATGCCTCCGGTAGGAAAATCAGGCAGCAAATTGGGCCGTACACCTTTAAGGGCGGCTATCGATGCATCAATCAGTTCGATAAAATTATGTGGTAATATTTTGGTAGCCAAACCTACTGCAATACCTTCGGCACCCTGCGCAAGCAGCAACGGAAATTTTACGGGCAGGGTAATAGGTTCTTTATTACGGCCATCATAGCTGGCCTGCCAAATAGTAGTATCGGCATTAAACACCACATCCAGCGCGAATTTGGATAAACGGGCCTCGATATAACGCGGGGCCGCTGCCGAATCGCCTGTAACCGGATCGCCCCAGTTACCCTGGCAGTCAATCAGCAGGTTTTTTTGCCCTATTTGTACCATGGCATCACCTATGGATGCATCACCGTGCGGGTGATACTTCATGGTATTACCAATTACATTGGCGGCCTTGTTAAAGCGCCCGTCATCCATTTCCTTTAAGGAGTGTAGGATACGGCGCTGTACGGGTTTTAAACCATCGTTGATGTGTGGTACGGCCCTATCGAGGATAACATAGGAGGCATAATCAAGAAACCAGTTTTCGTATAAACCGTCGAGTGAGGTAACGTTATGTAATTTGTCGTCGTTATTGTCAGGTATCTCGTTTTGATTCAGATCTTCACTCATTATTCGCTAAAAACTTTTGGATGGGTAAAGATAAAAATTAAAGTGCAGATGTGCAGATTTCAAATGGGTGCATTTTAAATTGACGCGGTTAAAGTGTTAACTTTAGTAAAAAAAAGCATCATGGAAAACAAAGTAGGCCAAGAGCAAGTAAGCGCAGGAGCAAGCAATACTATAAGTGATGAAGAATTAC
>Ga0307507_10005551_pt1 | contig 20616 bp, 4 predicted proteins | sample 7_EM_MG_FD_207223 | JGI IMG/M metagenome (GOLD analysis project Ga0307507, IMG submission 207223) | Populus trichocarpa ectomycorrhiza microbial communities from riparian zone in the Pacific Northwest, United States - 7_EM | ecosystem: Host-associated > Plants > Roots > Unclassified | place...
TTTAATTATCTCTCTGCTCTATTTAGTTTGGTCTTCTTCTTGTGCTATATTATATAAAGACTAAGGGAGTGTTTTATTTTATTTATAGTTAATATTAACCTATACTCCTCTAATGTTTAGGCAGTTATGTAGTTGCTAAAGCTAGTATAAGGGGATTTGCGTAAAGATATTAACTGTAAAGTCCTTAAAATCTCCCTAGAACGATTTCTAGAGTATTAAGTTAAGCTAGTTGTGTATCTCTGTGTATAGGTATACCTTGCATTGTAGGTAGTTAGTTAGTTTATCTTTAGAGGCTTCTGTTAGGTTAATCCTATTTTTCTATTTAGCTGCTTCTTCCTTCTAGTCTTTCTCTGTTCCTAACATCTTGTTTATTATATATTGTTTAGGTAAGTAAGGGTAAAGGTAAGGGTGTTTAAAAGGTAAAGGTAGGGGAACGGTTGAGGAGGCGGTTAAGGAGGCGGTTAAGGAAATAGTTCGAGTTGATTAAGTAGGGTAAAGTGCTCTACGCAGTAGTCTTCTGAAATAGATAGAACGAGATATCTAGAAGTCGTTGTGGATACTAGATAAGTACTCTTAGGTGGTTTCTCTTCTTCTCTTTAACTGAAATAGGCTGATATAAAAGGTGGATAAGTACAACTATCTTCTAATCTGCTGTAAGGTGGACAGTATGACTGTCTTCTAAGCTACCTGCGTGTTTCCTAATCTGTACGCGCTCACTAATTAGTGTTGGTATGCTTTAACAACGTGCAGAATACATATATCACAATGATATGTACTATGCGGTGTTGTAGATAGATGTTGTCTTCTAATACGAAGAAGGGTGAGGAACTTAAGGTTCCTTACCACGCTAGTGCCGCGGTGACACGTGACGGCAACTTGCCTTACGTAACGGCAACTTGCCACACGTGGCGGCAATTTGCCTCCTATTGCAATGCAATATATTCTAGCTACATATACTTAGGATTTAATTCCTCTAGATTTTCTATACTATTCCTAAACGGATTGCTAATTACTTACTAAGTTAATCGCATTTTATCTCTATTTAAGTTCTGTATTTTATTAACTTATTATAGAAATAGCTTATATAGCCTTTTATTGCGTTTAGGCTAGTAGCTCTTCTAGATATTCTATAGTTACTCCTAACTATCTAATACGCTTTAGTAAGTAGAGTAAGAGACTTCCTATAATTTTACCTATACTTATATTGTTAGCTTAAAACTTATAAATAACTTATATTCCGCTTTTATAGTCCTTAAGCATATATTAAATTGCTATATATATAAGCTATATTGTATTAGCTGTAATAGGTAAGAAAAGGTTAGCACTATTTTTATTAAGAGCAAGTAACCTTAGCCTAGTATTAAAGAATACGCGCTTAATATAGCATGTAATAATTAGCGCCCTAAATCTTATCTCTCTATTTTAGCCTTAGTTAGTTAGGTATAGTAAAAGGCAGAGTACTAACTGGGCCACTAAGCGTAAAGTGGTTATTCTTAAGTAGTTCCTTTACTTCTTTTACTATAGCCTTAGTATTTAGTTTAAGGTAGTTATAGCTCCTAGTAACGGCATCGCGTACTATATTTATTATACTAAACTAAAATACGCTAAGCTAGTTATATAGCTAGGAAATTAGTTAGTATAGTGTTACTAAATCTAAGAACCGCGAACCTTGTGTGCCGCTAGCCCTAGTAGCATACTTAATGCTCTATTTATTAGGTCTTTATAATAGTTTATAATAGTAATCACCTCTTTTTATAGCTGCTTTATTAGTATATTTAGGCCGCTTATATTTATTTCTAGTTAGGGAAAAAGATAGAGCTCCTTAGGTATAGAGCCTATTATTACTTATATAATAAGACGTGTCTAAGCGATACCATATATCTTTATATTAACTAGGCTAAGTTACTGCTTTATATATTATCTAAAGTCATTCTATAGCGGTTATTCTTTTAAGTAATATATGCGCTTCTTTTAAGTACGGGTTTTGGCTATCTTAGGTTCGCTTAGGGTTTATAGGCTTTTACTTATCGAGAATAGAACTATCTGTTAAGATAACGTTATTAAAATTAATAATAATGGGTTATACTATAGTATATAATAATAATAATAGTCTTACCTTTTAAGGGAGATAGTTACGGTATAGAGCTTAATATTATCCCCTTTAAGATCCAGATTATTTTAGAAGTTACTACTTAACGTATAGCGTCTTAATTTACTTTTCTATAGAGTAGGTAAAGGATAGGTATATTAGTCTAGTAGAACTGCGTGGCTTTTATACGTACCTTACTTCCCTAAAAGACATTAAATAGTCTAAAGTCTTATACTTAATATACTTTAAATAACAACTTAGTTAACTTTTATAGCATAAATTGGTTTTTTTTTACTAAGTATAGATAGAAAGGAACTTAAACTAGTTTATAATAATAACTTAGAAGGGCGGCCTAACTGTTTATTAGGCTTTATAATAGGGCAATTAGATTATATTACTATAGCGTAGGGTCCTACTTTATATAATACTTTTTCTATACCGCGTAGAAGCCTAGTTCCTTATAATATTTACCAACTTTTAAGGTAGAGAGTATAGTATATAGGATATAAAGGGGAGTTAGCGCGTAAAGGTCAATACGTAGTAGTGTTATATTTTAGTTTATTATAGTTATAGTAATCTACCTCTTTATTATAATCTAGCACCGCTAGTTATAACTTACTACCATAAGCCTATTTCCTTATATATGCATTAACCTATACCCTATTAATTTATTTAAAGTCTCTATTATATATAGTATTATATATATCCTACTTACTATAGTTATTTATAAAGAAATGGGTTGTGTCACGGAGCGAGCATAAGCCGTGATAATATATAGCAAAGTAGATATTATTAAGCTATATATATAAACTGTGTAATAAAATCAAGACGTTGCGTAAGGAGAGAAGGTAAGGAAACGGGAAGAAAGGGTATATATTGTTAGTTTAGTTGCTTGGTTAATATATATATAAAGCAGAATAGGATTTGAGTAGGGTAGGCTAGGTTATATTTATAGCTATTTATAGAGATATTATATAGGTGTTTGTTATAATTGTAATATATTGCTAATATTTATCTAGCTCTATCTCTAGTGCGATATATTTTACTAGGTAGGCTAAAAGGCATTAATTAATTAAGGTTAATCTAATTTATATAGAGATAGTAACTTTAGTTAAGTTTACCTTATATTGAGATCTCTTATTATACTAGAAAGCCCTAAAATTATTACCTATATATATAATCTTAGGTTATCTAGACGTAGTATGGCGAATCGCCTTTACTATAAGCTCTTTTATTAGGGGCAATTATATAGATATTAGATTTATTTTATATTTTGCTAGCTAGTAGCTAGTATAGTAGGATAAGTATTATTCTAAGGACTTATAGCCTTAGTAATAAGTTTCTTAAGATGTAGTAAGGGTGTGCTAATGTTAGGAGTAGTATAGCTTAGGTTAGGGGACTACCTATATAAGTAGGAGAGGGCGTTAAGTCGCGTTGCCTTAGCGGCAGCTATAGTAGGGAAAGAATTAGATCCTATTTAGGATTATTATAGTTTAATAAAAATAGAGGCGGCCTATACTATATAGAGAGTAATTAATAATAGTTATGGTTATTAGTAAGATATATAGACTATAATTTAACTAGTTAAGTACCTAAAATCTAGATTATAAATTAGTATTAATTAATCGCTAGCCTATAAGAGATAGAAATTAGAATTACTAGACTTTATAAATAGGGAATTGTGCGTAACCTAAGGTTACGTTAAGCTTAACCTAGATCTCTAATACCTTTAACCACGTTTCCTAACCTATTCCTGCTCTTTGTTAAACGTCTTAAACCATTACGCGTCAATGTACTTAACACGGTCAATAGCTAGCAATTAAGCTTATTTCGCAACTGCTAAGTCAATCCGTAACACTAGTTAATATATATATACTACCTACTAAATAGGCTTAGATCTTTTCACTTTAAGTTAAAATATTATATATATTTAACTTATTTATACCTAAATTAACACCTTATATTTGCCTTACCTTTTAACTAAGAGACTATAATTAAGAGTGTTTATAGTTGTCCAGTTAGCTCTATAAATTATATTAATAACTTTACTTAGCGGGAGCTTTTAGAATTTAAGCTAAATACTGCCTATATTACTTATAGGTGGGCATAGGCATATATATAGGCGTGGGAGTACCTACAGAGGTAATCTATAAACGTTAAATAGAGGGAGTAGTACCTAATTTAATTCTTATAGTGCCTATAAAGCATCTTATATAATTCTATTAGTTAACTTAATATAATCTTAAAGGTATTATAAGTATTATATTTTAATACTTTAAATTTTATAATTTAGGTATAAATAAATTAAATACATATAATATTTTAACTTAAAGTAGAAAGATCTAAGTCTATTTAATAAGTAGTATATATATTAAGGCCGTTACTAGTTACATACCCCCTAATTAATACGCGCACACCCCCTATTAAATAGGCTTAGGTTTCTCCTCTTTAGGTTAAAATATTATATATATTTAACTGGTATATATCTGCATTACAAAAATTAAACTTTTAAAATATAACTTCTATAACTATACCACCAGAATTAAGTCTTAATTTTAACTATAGTATAACTTATAAAGTTTAAATTAAAGCTAGAATGCACTAAAGGACTCCTTAGCAAAGCTATGCTAAAAGGGTGGGGCCCCACGACTGCTATAAGCCTATAAAATATTGCCGCCAATAATTGGTAGACCATCTACAGGCATTTTAACTTCCACCACCATTCTTTAACACTGTATAGCACTGCCCTTTAGCGAACTTGTTAATATTATTAAGGGCAAGGTTTACGCAATTGCATAGCTTTAATGGAGGTAGGTTAAGAGCTATGGTAGATATAAGGAAAAGTATATAAATGCAAGGTGTTGATTTGGGTATAGGCGCGTGTTATTTTCGCAATTTAGGTGTAAACAAGTCAAATATATATAATATTCTAACCTGAAGAGGAAGAATCTAAGCCTGTTTAGTGGGGGGTGTGCGCGCAGTAATTAGGGGGTATGCAACTAGCAGCGGCCTATATTAATTGGGGGTATATATATATAGTAATTAGGGGGTATATAACTAGTAGTAGCCTAATTAAATACCTATACCAAAAAAAATCGATATTGGATTTTATTAGATATTTTATCGTATTTTACGATATCGTAATCGTTTTAAAACGCGTTGGTTTTGGCCACACTGCCCAAACCTTATCCGAAAATAGTTAGCGGATTCCCAGAGCTCTTTATCTTTTATGCAGAACATAAGAGCAGATGAACTACGATTACCCAGTTTACTTCTACACTTTCCCAATGTACTAGTATAACTAGCTTCTCTTATTTTGGCCCTGCTGTGCCTGATATTCGGCCAACACTTTTCTCGCCCCGTCTGGATTCCAGATGGCTACGCCGTTGTATTCTCCTCTAAAGGAAGATGATTTTGAAATCCGAATGCTCGACGTTTTACCCGCCGAGGGTCTCTACGAGCCAATCACATGTGCGTTCCAAATCGTCTCGCTCACTACCAAACCCGTCCCGCGCTATACAGCTTTGTCATACACTTGGGGGAATGCGAATTGCTCCTCTGATATCTTTGTTAATGGGACCAAACGCGGCGTTTCTCCCAATCTTGCGTCTGCTTTGAGACATCTGCGGCATCAGAAGGAGACAATTTCGCTCTGGGCCGACGCTGTTTGCATCAATCAGGCAGATGACTTGGAGAAAACTGCGCAACTCTTCATCATGGACGATATCTATAGGGATGCTGAGGAGGTTCTCGTTTGGTTAGGGGAAGCGTCGGAAGACAGCGATCTGGCGATGAAGATGATCCAGCGATGGTCTGCTTGGAAGGACCAGCACCTACAGAACAAGGAAAGCAGCACCAGCTGTCGACCCGAATCAGGTCCTTACTGCCCCGACTCAGCTACCTACCCGTTGACTCGGTCACCTACCCCGTCTTGACTCAGTCACCTACTCCATGTTTACGTTGCCACCCCCTACCCTCCTTCTCTTTCCTTTCCTACACCTTTCCTTATGTATATATAGAAGTCTTAGAACCACATTTCAATAGACAGAGTCCTTATTTAATTCTTATAATTGGTGCACGGATATCTAGTTAACAGTTATAAGCCCGGGTTGCTTGCTGTATTACCCCTATTTAACTAATTGATTTAATTAATCTATTTAATTAATTCTACCCCTTATTAAATTGCTACTTATTATTAAATCCTTTATCCTTCCTGCAAGCACCTTTTTAATATAACTTCTTAACCACCTACTTAGACTATTACTACGACGGTAATTATTGGTAACACAAGGTGATATTACGTAGTTACAGTTTGTAGCTAGTATGATATTGTTCGATTGTATATCCCCCTCCTACTTGAGGAAGGGTAAGGAGCTTAAGGCTCCTCGCCACGCTAGTGCCGCGGCAACACGTGACGGCAACTTGCCTCGCGTGACGGCAACTTGCCTATATTCCCAACACTGGCAACTCTTCTTTTGCGGTTGCCATCTACATATATATACCGCTCGACTAGCGTAACAAATATCAATCCTCCTTACTTACTATTGCTATTGTAATATAAGTCTCGCTGTCCTAAAATTTATCTTTTAGCACATGGTGCTTTCTTACTTAGGAGTTATAGGTAGATATCTTATTAGGAGGGCCGTTAAGGCGCTAGTAGTAAGCGAGCCAATAGCGATTTTCTATCCCGGGGATGGAAAATCCTAATTGGCTGATTTAAGTTAGGGTCTGCAGAATATTATACTCCTACTCCCTTTTAACCTAACCTTTAACTCGTATATATAGAGTGTTTATGTGAATAAACGTTTCTAAAGCCTTATTTAGGTTTGCCTTTATTATTACATCTATTAGGTTATCTTAACCGTTAATCCATTAAATCTTAAAGAGTTCTTGCCGTTTGTAGGATTAATAAAGTGCTATAATATTAATTATAAGGCGCTTCTCCTTTATAGTACTAAGCTTAACCAAGCACTTATAGAGGGAGTATAAATCGGTGTATACAATTATAGGGATAATAGAAAGTTTAAGTTAATCTATAATTATCTTTAGGGTAGTTCTAATTGCAATTGCTATATTAACTCCGCTAACTATTCCGTATATCTCTAATGCTAAAACGCTTTAAGTGACGCGCTTACTCTTAGTTAAGCTCCAATAGATAAGATTGCTATAGATTATAAAGTTATTCTCTCTAGTAAATTTATTTGTAATAATAATCTTATATCCTAACTAGGAGCTAAAATCTTTATTATTTATAAATAATCTATTAACAAATATAAAGAGCTTGGCGGTAGGAAGATTAATAGGCACGTAAAGTAGTCCCTAATTAAGATGGTTTATTTGCTAGGAAAGACATTTATTTAAGGCAAGAATGTTATCCTTAGTTAGTTCCTAGTATTAGGCGGCAATAAAGAGATTAAATAAAGCCTTAGGTTAATAGATAGAAGTAATATAAGCTCCATAAGCGCGTTACTCCACGTATCCTTGCTTTAGAGAATTAGCGTTAATAACATTAATCTTCTTGCCTTAACCCTTCTAGCGCAAAGCAATAGAATCCTTGTTTAGGGAGAGGGTGCATCTATTAAAGAGTAATAGTGTTATTAAATTAAGCTTTTCCTTTGGCTTTGCTATAAGATTTGCCTTTATTAACTTATCTTCTTTAAGAGCTGAGAATTAGTTGTCTCCTAAGATAATTATATTATTAGTTTGCATGCTAACGATTCCAAATAGAGTTCCTATAGTTGTAATTAGGAAGTATAGGTTAAATATAAAAGTAGTTATTAAAAGCTTCTCTTTATGGTACTTGCTGTAGGTAACCCACTAATAGGTTCCTGCCTCTATAATTCTATATAATAGCTTAAGCACAACCATAATTATATCTTTAGGATATTAGTAACGAATTTGCTCTAAAAGGTATGCCAATATTAAGCGCTAAAGGTGCGTCTCTAATTGGGTATAGGCCTAAGTAATATCTTATAAATAAACCGCCATTCTATTTTTTATTAAGGAGCGAGCTAGCGCAATAATAACTCGCTAACTAGCTCGTTAAATTATAGGAGATTATATAAGAATTACCTTCTTACCATTATTATTATAACCTTAAATAATAAGCCTTAATTTCTTAAATGGGGCGTTAGTAGCTTTGCCCTTAATCTTATTAACTATTATTAACTTAAAGATGCGAACTCTATTAAACTTAGTAAGGTTATACTTCTTAAATTTAAAGACTCCTCTTATAATAAGACCATTAATCTTCTACTTATTAGATGCTTAGAAAGGAGCTCTAGGGGTTATAATATAACCTTCCTTTTAGAGCTGTTTTGCAAGCTTAAAGTCAGCCTTCTCCTTAGCTGTTATAAAGGCCATTAATAACTTAACTCTATTCTTAATGGCAGTAACGAATTACTCTTTAAAATTAATAAGATATTAGCAATTTTGTAATCCCTTTAGGCAACCTCTACCGCGTTATAGTTACGGAACCTCTACTACAATTATATTAGAATTATAGTCGCCTTCTAGAGCATGTTAATTATAGTTCTCCTCTAGGGCATCCTATAAAGGTTTGGAACTGTTGTCTTTATAGTAAGGCTTAATAATGGTTAAATGGAATTAAGTGGGTCTGTAAGGTATTTAAATAGTATAAGTCTAACCATTAATTGTAATAAGTTAATATAGGCCTAACTATCCTCCCTTTTTACGCTATACGCGTACCTTAGACTGGAGTGGCAGATCGAGTGTAGTTAAGGTATTTAGGCCATTTCTTATTCCTAGTGCGTCGTTAACCTAGCATGTAGCGTAGAGACGTTGTACCTCCTTCATTGCCTTGCGAATAGCCTTAGCTTATTATATAACAGAAGGAGATAGTGGGGAATTGTTAGTTATCTAAGGGTAGGCGCCAAAGACTAGCAATATAGGTACGAGTCTATCTAGGCCAGCGGAATTGTTAATGGCTTTAATAGCCATTTATAAGGTAAGTTCTTTGCTAGCGTCTTCTAGTTCTAAAGAGATAATCTTATATACGCGGCGTAATAGCGCGTAATATCGTTCTACTTTTCTAATACTATTATGTGCCTTAATAGGGACTTCCTTAACCTTAATTGCCATTGCCTTTATTTATTATCGGAACTCTATAGATAAGAAGTTCTTTCCTATATTATAGACAATTTAATTAGGGGGTCCTAAGTAGATATTAATCTAGTATAACTAAAGGGTATCCCATGCGTTTCTAGCTAATATATCTTTTAAGAAACGCGCGGCTTAGAAGGAGGTTAAAAAGTTAACAACTTAGAGCATTAGCTTGCCGCTAAGATACATAACGTTAATAATAATATAGAAGTTAAAGTCGTAGTTATCCTTAAGGGTGAACTTAAATCGGCCAGGGGACTTCTGGTTTATTTGGCAGTAATAGCAGTACTTTATAAGGTGCTTAATTGCCTTAACCTTAACTTTATAGCCTACTTACTAAAGAACCTTAAGCAATTAGTAAACGGATAGGTGGCTAAAATAATAGTGTAGTTGGCGTAATTCCAACTTAGTTAACTGGCTCTAAGCAACACTCTTTTTTAGTTAATAAAGGAGTAACTAGGGGTAACCCCACTTGCGCATAACGGGTATCTAATTGTCTCCCTAAACAAGTACATTCTTAAGGTTATTAAGCCTAACGCCTAATTTATCTATATCTTTAATATAAAATAGAAACGGAGTGTTTATAGAAACAATATGGAAGGTAATATACCCTAAGGGGGTTTGGACCTTAATTATACCAAGAGAAGTTATAGTACCCTTACCAAAATAAATCGTATATTAGCCTGCCGTTAAATAGTTAATCTAAACAGAGCTATTAAGCTGTTAAAGGGCTCGAACTTAAGGTTCTCCTACTATAGATACTCCTACGGCTCTAGTATCTGGTATAATACTATAGAAGACGTTTGCCAAGTATCTATTATTAAAGGAGAACACGGAGCTCTCCTTTGGCTTATTAAAGATATCTAACTTTATAATAGAATAGAACGTAGATTGGTTATTAAGAATAGCAACGGTTTATATACCATCTACCTCACCATACTTAGTAAAGTATTGGTTAGGAAAGTAGTCCTTAATTTCCATATCTATAAGGAGCTATTCGGTCTTATTAACCTTACCCTTAAGGTCTTTTACGCCTTTATATTAAACCAGGAAGCTTTAGAAGTAGGCCGTAGTAACCTTATAATTTCTAATATTTCTTGCACTCTAACGGAACTTATTATATGCCTCCTTTCGCTTATTAAGGGAGTGTCTAGTTAACTAGCAATTTAGCTTCTTATAAACGTAGCACTTCTTCTAGCGATTACTTCAAAATAAACCTCCATAAGGACCTCCATAATTGCCTTATAGTCAACGTTAATTATACCCTTTACTGTATTCCCTACTACGGCCACTATATATACGGTCAGTTTAGTTATAATCGTGTTAGTTAGGAATACTTAGTTAGGTAGGGTTTTTGGTATAGAACTATTAAGATTCTTATATTCGCATCGCAGTACCTATAGCGGAGCGTAGCTCGGCATATACTCCTTTAAACGTATCCGCAGGTTTATATAGCGCCAAATTGCACTTAGGAACACTACGGCAGGCTAAAATAACCTAGTCCCTTAGGCTGTTCTTATTTTGGTAAGTTTTGGTAAGGCCATATTAGATTTTCTAGAGTTTATTAAAGAGTAGTTAAAGGCACTCTAAACGAGTCTTTATTAAGTTAAAAGCAATAACTCTTTGGAACGTAGTCTCCCACCATTTAGATATATAAAGCTAGTAATTCTCATTGGTCTTAAAGTAGGCTCTAGTAAGCTAAAGCATTACATTAAAGCTATAGTTTCTACCCGCAATATAGTTATAATAAAATATCACCGCCTATCCCTTTAACATGACCAAGAAAGCATAATAAAACTAATAGCATTAGATTCCAACCTTGCTGCAGTAGTTATAAAAGACCTATAGTTTTATTCTAAGTATGTTATACAGTTCTCCTCTAAACTTCTTCTCCTCGTCCAAATATACCTTTATTAGATTCGTAACTTCTTATAGTAAAGGCTTACCGGTTGGCTAGGGTAGAGAAGCTAAAGGCGGCAGAGGTAGAGGAAGAGTACCTCTAGGTAGGAAAGCACCTCTAGGTAGGAGAGTACCTCTAGGTGGGATAGTAGCGTTCTAGGGGTTTCGTTCTTAATTAAAGTTGCCTTTTAAAGAATACGGGTTGGTTCTAGGTTTCCGTAGTTAACGTATAATCTTAGCTTCCGTCTATACTGGTTCTTCTATACCAATAATAACGGCCTAGATATTACTAGTAATTGGGTTACTATTTTTAGCAATATATACCCTATTCCTATAGAGGAAGTCTTAAAAATCTTAAACAATATTAACATTGCCAAGTGCCTAGGTGTTGGCGGTCCATCCTATAAAATCCTCCCTAAAATATTCCTATAGCTATAGATTAGCGTAGTGTCTACTTTAGTAGAATATAATATAGTGTAGGAGAAAGCCGTTAACTTGTTTTACGGTATAAGTTATTATATTAATAGTAAATTCATCCCAATCTTTATTAATAAGTTTTGCGTATAAAGCTACCCCTAGTGGTAAGGAGTCTTCCTAGTTGTTTAAGGTAGGCGTAGCCATATTTTTGGGGGGAGGGAAGTGTTATTAGGGTAGGGATTATTGTTTGGTACGCGTTCGTTGTTTAGTACGCGTTTATGACGTATATTTGCAATTATAGGGCTTAGGACCAGTTCTGGCCTTAAATCGCGAAGACTTATAAAGCGTGTTGTTCTGCGTAATAGACGCAAAAATCTATAATCTAGGAAAGGCTTAGGACCAGTTCTGGCCTTTAGATCCTTAGATTTATAGAAAAGTTCTATTTAAGGTTTAGGACCAGTTCTAACCTTAAAAGATAGCTTCCTCTAATATGAGTAGCACTGGTATAGTAGCTTGTCTCTTCTTGGTGGAATACCTAGCTGTTCTATAGTATAATAGTAAAGTTAACCACTAATCAGTGTTGGTAACACAAGGTAATATCACATAGTTACAGTTTATAGCTAGTATGATGTTGTTCGATTATATATCCCCCTCCTGCTTGAGGAAGGGTAAGGAGCTTAAGGCTCCTCGCCACGCTAGTGCCGCGGCGACACGTGACGGCAACTTGCCTTACGTGATGGCAACTTGCCTTACGTAACGGCAACTTGCCTCGCGTGACGGCAACTTGCCTGTATTCCCAACAGTAATATTATCGAGTTAAGCTAACTAGGATAAATAGATTGACCTTGTTAGACTTTAAGCTTAAATAGGAGACGTATGGGAATATGTTAACCCCTTAACTAAACAAGATTAGTTGCCCTAATTAATTAAACCAGCCTTTCCTAAGCCTTTAGATATAAAGACAGGAACAACCTCCTATATAACTCTCTCTAAGGATAAGAAGGACGAGCTTTAAATTCTCCGTAAGAGATATAAGACGGTAGAGAAGGAATACAAGAGGAAGAAGATAGCTTTAACCTCTCTGCGAAGCTATATTACTGGTATAGTAACCAGGAACCTTAACACCTATATACTAGGTGTTGACTTAGTATATAATACCCTAGTGGCTCTTAAGGAGAGAGTTGCCCCTACTAATATAGCACATTAGCTCTACCTATCTACTTAATACGCTAAGGTTAAAAAGGGCCTAAAGAACCAGAACTTTAAGGCCTGGCTATAGCAGTAGGAGAAGATATATAATAACTATAAAAAGATTAAGCTGCCGGACGTATATAGCGACCAAGTAATTAGAGACTTTCTAATGGTGGTAGAGCCAGTATTACCAAATTGGGCCTTAATATAGAGGGTTAAGTTTAACAAATACGACTAGGCCAACGACCGCGTGATATCCATATATTAAATGGTCGACATATATTAGAACTATTAAAGATTAGAGACTGCCTAGCAGAAGAATAGAGCTTAGTTTAGTGCTAATACAGTAAGCTTTTAGGGCAAATTAATTAATAAGGCTTCTAAGGACGAGGCTCCTAAGGATAAGGCCCCTGTCCCTTCCAAGACGGCATAGAAGAAGGATACCCCAACGTGCTACTGCGGAGCTGTTTACTGGTTCCAAGATTATCCTTATATCAATAAGTTAGTTCAATTAAAGAACTGGAAATTAGATAAAGCTACGGCCAAGAAGGTTAAGGAAAGGATTGCTAATGCCCTAGAATAGTATAAGCGAATGTTAGAGAATGTTAGGAAGCAGTTTTTAGAAAAGGAAGCTGCACTAAACCAAGACGGAAGTTAAAAGGAAGACAATAGTACCTTTGCCGTATATTAAATAGGCGCCTATAAAGTAGGCACTAACTATAAGCTACGCAACAGCGTAATTCTTAATAGCAGAACCACAATATATATTATTAACAATTAATTAAGATTTATCAACAAGCTCTAACTAAGTAATAACTTTATATATACCGGAATAGGCATTAATCTGATTAAGGGTGTAGGAACGGCAGTAATTACTATCTAGACGCCATCAGGTCCAAGAAAGATCTTCTTAGCTAACGCAGCATATATACTAGCCTTTTATATAAATTTAGCCTACCTAAAAAAGTTTAATAAGAAGAACATATAGTAGAACAATAAAAGGAACCTACTATATCACAAGAACAATTATAAGACGTTTGCCTTATATAAGAGCCATTATAACTAATTAACACTTAAGTACAATAAACTATAACTAAGGACCCCAAGCAAGGCCTCATTCGCAATCTAATTGCAAGACCCTCTTCCTAATTAGGAAATATTAGGCGAACTCTAGCATAAGAGACTAGGCTATGCAGGACCTAATATAATTAAGTATTTACCCCAGGAAGTAGGTAGTGCAAAACTTTAAGGTCTAGCAATAATTAACTATAAGACCTATACTGTTAGCAAGGCTCACAAAATTATATTAAGAAGAATACCTACTAGTAAGGCAACCAGGCCCTTCTACCAAATGCATATTAACTTATTTCCAGAAATTGTGGCGTATAACGGTTATATCTGGACGATATATTTCTATAACAAATATCTATGTATAAATAAGGTAGAGACCTTTACCTATAAGTCGTTAATAACGCAAGCAATTATATAATATTTAAATAGGGTGGAGCGTTAGTATAACCTAAAAATCGCAATAATTTAAATTAATGGCGAAACGTCCCTAGGTGGCGAGTTTAACGCTTAGAGGACTTAAAAAGGAATATTACTAGAGAAATCGGCCCTATATACAAAGTCTTAGAACAGGTTTTACTAAACGTTCTAGAGGGGTAATTATTATTAAGTCTTAGTATATATAAATTAAAGCTTAACTACCAGAAGAACTATAGCTAGAGGTTACTAGAGCTATAGTGTATTTAATTAATCGGACACCAAACGCTTAGCTCGGCTGGATAACACCTTTTAAGAAGCTTTAGTTAGTACTAGGGGTTTCGCCATTAAAGCCGAATATAACTCACTTATAAGTATACAGCTGTAGAGCTTACCCGCTTAAATATAATATCCTATATACACAAAAGCTTAAGCTAAGGGCTTATATTAGATACCTAGTTGGGTACCAGTTAACAAATATCTATAGGGTCTATATACCTAGCAAAAAGAAGGTAATTCAAACAAAAGACGTAACGTTTAATAAGCAGTTGCTCTATAATAATAGTTAGCCAGATCTCGCAAATCTGCTCTAAAAACAAGCTAATCAAATTTTGGAGGTAATTAATATGTTAAATAATAATAGGACGCTTTAGGAAGAGCTTAATAAGATATTAGATAAGGAGGACAAGGTAAATAGTGGTAGAAGTTAATAGGTGGATGCTAATAAAAATTAAGATCAAGCAACAGATTAAGGTAATAACATAATCAGCCCACAGTCCTTAAAGGACAACTCTACACCTAGCCTCCCTACCCTAGCTAAGACGCTAGAACCTTAATTAAATACTATAAATATAGAGCCGTTAAGTTCCTTAATTAATTAAAGACCTTAATTTAAACTTGTTCTTAAAAAAGAAGCCTGTCTAAGATAGGAGATTATAGGTAATATAGGTAATATTAATATTGTAGAAGGCAGAAGAACTAAGAAGCTCTTAATATGTTAAGCAGCTTACCTAACAGATATTAAGCAATTAGATACCCTTCCTGCCTTCTATAGAGCCTTTGCTACTAGAATTAGATATAACTAGAAGCGATTATACCGCGACAAGCTTCTATCACTACTACGCAGCTAGAAGGAGCTTTAAGCTTACCTATATAAAGATAGCTTTATAGAAGCCGCTAATAAGGAATATAATAATCTTAAGCAGTAAGGGACATTTAAGTCCATTAAATGGACGGCGTCGCTTAACGTCATACCCATTACCTGGGTGTTTACTTATAAGTTTAACACTAATAGATATCTTATTAAATTTAAAGCCCGTCTTTATATACGAGGTAACTTATAATAACTTAGTAAAAAGGATATGTATACAGCAACCCTTGCAGCAAAGATATTTAGAGCCATAATAGCAATTATCACTGCATTTAATTTAGAGACTTGGTAGTATAATACAGTTAACGCCTTTACCAACAGCCTTATTAATAAGATAGTCTATATTAAGTTTCCAGATAGCTTTTAACAGAAGGGCAGGTGTCTACTCCCTTAAAGAGCTTTATACGGCCTCCAACAATTACTACTGCTTTAGCTTAATAAGTTCTTAACTACACTAACGTCCCTAGGTCTGACGGCAGTTAATAGAGAATTATATCTATTTTACAACAACTAGCTAATTATGTTCTTCTACGTTAATAACATTATGGCAGCCTACTGCACAGAAGACTTACTAAAGCTTTAACTCTTTAAGGAATAGCTGACGATAAAGTATAAGATTAAGAACCTAGGAGAACTAACCTAGTTCTTAGGAATTAGAGTCCTTTACAATTAACCTTAATAGAAGCTTTAGCTCTACTAGGATTCCTATATTAACAAGATCGCCAGCACCTTCTATCTAAAAGACTTTTATCCAGTATATACACTAATAAGTACGGAAGACCTCTTGCCTAATCTAGAATAGGCCTCTAAGTAGCAGGTCTATATATATTAAAGGAAGGTTGGATTACTACTCTACGCCACCTGTATTATACAACCTAACTCCGCTTAAGCCTTAAGTAAGCTTATAGAATTCCTTTGCAATCTATTGCCCCTATATAAAGCCGCAGCCAATTAAGTAATTGTATACCTATATTAAATGAGAACCCTTACAATTAAATACTTAAGCAAGGATATTAGAAGTTAGATCATTGTCTAAGTAAGCAATACTATATTTAGCAATAATCCTATTAGTTAGAAGAGCACCAAAGGCTTTATATTTTCACTATTTAGGGGAGTAATTAACTAGCGCTCCACTAAGCAGAAGACTGTTATAACATTAAGCACTAAAACTAAGCTTAAAGCTCTATTAAACGCAGCTACCGAATTAATTTGGTAGTAGCACTTCTTTTAAGATCTGCAACTCTACACGAATAAGAAGCATATAATTAGCTGCAACAACCAATAGATAATTTAAATACTTACTAAAAACGGACCTTAGTTAAACACGAAGCTTTGATACATAGATATCCACCAGCACTGGCTTCGCAAGAGGTTTAGAAAGGCTTAATTATAATTAAGTGGGTTCCTACTACTAATATAACGGCTGATGGTCTTATAAAGGCCCTGTTAAGGCAGAAGCATAAGAGCTTTATTTAATAACTGAATTTAATTAATATTAAGACTCTATTGTAGTTGGATTTAATTATACTATTTAACCAATTTGCACAATTTCCTTATTAAGTTTTTCTTTTAGATGGTTTCTGTTTGGTTTAACACCATAGATATTTCCTATTTAGGTATATCCAGCTAATTACCACTTAGTCGATCAGCTGGGGGGGTATATCAACCCAAATTAGGTCCTTACTGCCCCAACTCAGCTACCTACCCGTTAACTCAGTTATTAAGTTAGTCATTAACTCGGTCACCTACCCCGTCTTGACTTAGTCACCTACTCCATGTTTACGTTGCCACCCCCTACCCTCCTTCTCTTTCCTTTCCTACACCTTTCCTTGTGTATATATAGAGGTCTTAGAACCACATTTCAATAGACAGAGTCCTCATTCAATTCTTATGATCGGTGCACGGATATCCGGTCGACACCAGCGTACAGATGGGCAGCGACCAAGATGAAGCGCTTAGTACGGCTGCTTCGGGCGCGGTCAAAAATCTTCTAACGAGGCCCTACTGGACTCGCGTCTGGATCCAGCAAGAAGTTGCACTTCCTCGAGCTGTCCACGTGCAATGTGGTCAACTGTGTGTGCCCTTCGATGGTTTCGTTCAAGCGAACACATCCTGGGAAATGCTTAGGCGCCATATGGTCGGAACTTCTACAGCTGTTTTCAAAAGATTGGTAAAAACCTGCCAAGCGAAAAGAGCCGCATCGCACCCCACCAAAATTTTGGTGCGGGGTTGTGATTTCAATTTTACCACCCACGATACGCCGAAATATTAGCTATTACTACCTAAAAGTAAAGTCAGCGACTTGCCCAATTGAGCCAATTGTATAGAATTCTTGGTGTTGCCCCTTATGCCCCAGTAGCAGCAAATTCCTACTCGCCAGTCGTCTCGTCCTCTAAAACCATCTGAACGAAAGCGGGCTTAGTCTATAACTGCGCTTGCTACCCCCAAGCCTTCTAAAAAGGCAAAAAGGAAGCTAAAGAAGGCGGAGAAGGTGAAGAAGGCAAGAAAGCAAAAAGAGCCGTCGCCAGAGCCACCGCCAGCACCGCCGCCGCCATCAGCTCAGCCTATATTTGTAGATTCGGACGAGGAGGAGGAGGAGGAGGAGGAGGAGGAGGAGGAGGAGGATAAGGAGGATGAGGAGGATGAGGAGGATAAGGAGGATAAGGAGGATAAGGAAGCTAAGGAAGCTAAGGAGGAAGAAGTAGAGGCTTTGGTAGAGGCTTCGGTGGAGGCTTCAGAGGAGAATTTAGACACGTCGCCGCCGCCGCCGCCGGTACGCTTTACAAGTATTTGGACGGCAGTCGCTTGTGGTAAAAAAGAAGATCTACCTAGTACGAATTTAGATATATATAACACCGATAACCTATACCTATATTAGCTGGAGGAGTGGAGGGAGCAGATCTTACTAGATCTATTACCGCGAAAGTTTAAGATTATCCAGCTTAAAGCTGTCGCCTTGTACGAGAAGGCGTGGCAAGTTAACTGCTGTCCTTAAGAGATTTGCTCTTACGGTGACCTAGAGAAAGCTGTTAATGTAATTAAGGAGTGGCACTAGCGCTAGCCATTAAAATCTTTAGCCTTGAACTTTACCTTATACTTAGCTAAGGAAAAGGAGCCAGAGGCTTAGGCTCCTGCTGCTACTCCAAGTCAGCGTTTAGGTAAGAGGCCTGCGGGTAGAAGGACAACTATATAAGCCCAACTTGCTGCTCTACCTAGCGTACTTACTGCTGAAGAAGCCTCTGGTAATTAAATACCCGCAATTACCAATTGGTGGCCTTATATGAATATTCACTGTCGTAATAAGGGTAAGACTTATTGGCAGAATAAGAAGTCGCCTAACTCGCTTAATTTAGCAATTGACTATTATCCTATCAGTATGGATAACTTCCTATAGTGGAACAGAGAGCTAGTTAGTGGCGTATCTACAATCAAGCAACCGTTGCAGAATATTATTATTAACTTAGTGAACTGGAAAGAGAGGAGCTGGGGAAGTCATAAGGAGCAGGTAGTAGGAAAGGAAGATTCTATGCTATTAACTAATAACCTTTTTATAGCCTTTATGGCCTCTTACTCTAAGCCAGCCAATTAACCTCCTCCTTAGCCTTATTACCCCTACCCTCCGCCATATATGGTTATTAAGCCACCCTAAAATTCTAGCCCCCTTCGGTCGGAAACAGATCCAATTAAGCTACTTGGCCAGTTCTTTAAGTGGCTAATATATAAGCCAGGCTTTTATAGTGAGCAGTAGAGGGTAATTTTAAAGCCAATTAAAGATAAGTTAGTGGAGGAAGAGTGGAATATTAACGCACTAAATGCAAAGAAGCTAGGTGAAGGTATAACGTTAGATATATAGGAGAGATATAGCTTTAAGATTAGTACGCTAGCTTAAATTAGAAGTAAAATCTCGGGCTTTAAGCAATTAAGATAGTAGCTATCTATTAATCTATAATATATCCTGCCTCTCGGAAGTGTTGCCCTACATATATCCCATATACTTGACTAACAGCAAAATGCAAGAAGGCGTCGAAGCTCTTAAATTCCTTAACCAGCCGCTGGTTTCTCTTAATCCAAGCCTTAATATTACCAAACGTTGCCTTAATCGGATTATAATCTAGCGAATATGGTGGTAGAAATTTTAGCTTAACGCCATGCTGCTTACAGAGCTCTCGAAGCTGTACTGACTTATAGATAAACGCATTATCAAGAATAAGGACTGAACGTGGTTCTAGATATAGTGAATAATAAGGGAGCACCTGCTCCTCTATAAAGGATTTAAATATCGCAGAGGTAATAGAGCCTTGGAAGATAACATAGCTTAAATATCTATCTACTGTCAGTGCTGGTAGAAGACTCCACCTCTCTAATCTCTTAAGTGGGCGTACTACTCCGCAGTTAATCCCTTTAGGTGACCAGCTGTACTTCCTATTACCAGTCCTCTTATTTGCCGCTAACTCGTTAAGAAATACCAGCTAATCTACTATCCAGCTCTTTTGGATACCAATCCAGGCGTTACAAAGAGTGGAGCTCCTCTCAGCCGCCTGAGCCCTAACTACCTTCCGTAACCAGCGAGCTCTCTCAAGAGTACGGCAGATAGTTGTAGGAGAGACTTAAGCGTCAAATTCATTAAAGAGGAAGTCCTGCATCTCATCCAGATACGCGGTGGGTTGATCCTTAAGGAAGTTGAAAAGTCTCTATAATAACTATTAGCTAAAGGCTCAACACTATATAATATCATATATTACCAGTTCTTAATAGGGCAGCAAAAGCCTTAGTCGCCCTATAGTAACGGTAGGTGGAGCATACGGCTCACCCCAAATGTCAAGATTTAATCGCAGCTTATAAATTGTCTTCTTAGACACTTTTACTACTTCTGCAATAGCCGCCACATTCTCATTAGCTTCAATGCGAAGCCTAATTCTATAAACAACTTCATCTGGAAGGCGGCGACCCATAATTACAACAATTGTAGGTGGTAAAATTAAAATCACAACCCCGCACCAAAATTTTGGTGGGGTACGATGCGGCTCTTTTCGCTTGGCAGGTTTTTACCGATCTTTTGAAAACAGCTGTAGACACTTTTACTGCTTCTATAATAGCCGCCACATTCTTATTAGCTTCAATGCGAAGCCTAATTCTATGAACAACTTCATCTGGAAGGCGGCGACCCATAATTACGACGATTGTGGGTGGTAAAATTGAAATCACAACCCCGCACCAAAATTTTGGTGGGGTGCGATGCGGCTCTTTTCGCTTGGCAGGTTTT
>Ga0307507_10005552_pt1 | contig 20615 bp, 16 predicted proteins | sample 7_EM_MG_FD_207223 | JGI IMG/M metagenome (GOLD analysis project Ga0307507, IMG submission 207223) | Populus trichocarpa ectomycorrhiza microbial communities from riparian zone in the Pacific Northwest, United States - 7_EM | ecosystem: Host-associated > Plants > Roots > Unclassified | place...
CGACGTTGCTAGATAGGAGTCAACGGACTTAGCTATCGCAACAGCTATTGGGCCAAGAGAAGTGATCGTTAGAAGACTATCGGTTACCTGCTGCAAGTATCACCCGGAGAGGAGAGGATTGTAACAGTATGAAAGAACTTAGATGGTTGCGTGAAGAACCCAAATCCCATGCCCAGAGGGTGCACTTATATAGGGGTTCTTCCCTTAACCCTAACCCTGCGTGACTCATACTCTCGCGTCACGCGACTCATGACTCATAGTGAGTCATAGTGTGAAATCCATCAACTGACTCGTTCAAGTCAGCTGCGCCCTATCTCGCAACCAATCAAAACCCATAACACAAGTCATGTGCCCTAACGGGGTCACATGTGTAAAACCCATGACTCATAACTATGAGTCATGTGCGAAATACATAAACCACATGACCACAATCATGCGTCATGTCAAATATCAACCAATTACAATAAACCAATGACACGCTATTGCATTGTCATGTAAAATCCTATGAGTCAACTAATCTCATAGCGTGAAAGATAACAAACCGATGACTAATAACTATTAGTCATGTGAGAGTCGGCCTTGCTTAGTCACTGTTTGTGACACTTTTCCTGTAACTGCAAAGGTCCTAAGTGCAGCAGGAGGTGCAGGTGTATCTGGAATACAGTTAAATGTTCTGTGCATTGCCATACACAGGAGTTTGACTATGGCAACCTATCTGCACTAACTAGCCATACTAAATTAGCCTTGATGGACAGACATTCATCTGAGCTCTAAATACATACTTTACTCAAAGTAGATAGTTGGAGCTTGGTGCCTGACGGGCTTGAATAGTGGCGGTTTGGGTACACGGTAGATTACATTCTAGTTGTATTATAGCAATATGTATAGTTCAGGCAAATACTCTTATAAATTTTACTTAAAACCCTGCGAGAAAATTTACTTGGTTGGTGAGAGATGACGAATTCCCTATTCTGAAGAGCATATCCCATCGACAAAGTGGCCTACTTCATGAACAGCATATCCCCTTGATTGTGAGCATATGCTCTTCACCAAGTAATTCCCTTGCCCGGTGAGATGGAACATATCTATACTGCTAGTCATTTCCTACTATTGCTTTCTCTTGGAATTCGAGTTGTTCTCACTATTTTTTACATTAAATGTTGTCTCAGAACAACTTTGTAATAATAGCCAAGACAATAAATAGGTCCTTGTTTTCTTCTTCGCACGGATATCTGATCCCCCCCCTGCGTGTCCCAATATTTCCCCCCTCACCTGAGTACGAGTAGTAGCCTAGGATCGATCCCAGGAAGAAAAGAACCCACCTCCCCAAGCACGGAAATAACATGCTGCCCTAACCATGTCTCCTCTAGGTACAAGCATTCGCACAGGCCTCCCTAGGCCCTGGCTGTCCGATCACCCAAGTCCATACCCGAGCACAGCGAGGTTTCGATGTGGATTAGAGCATACGGTACAACTCAGATCCCTTGCTCCTAGGGTGAGACATGGTCACGGACCGCCCTGGAAGAGTACTTGCCGGATACGGACTAAACGGGGCAGCGGGAGGCTCCCGTACTTGACTTGTAACAATCCAGGAATCTTTAAGCCAGGACCTGAACTCAATACAACCAGCATAAGCTAGAGCCAGAATTTTACGAAACACATCCAAACTCCTGTTCACCCTGCGGCTGTAACTGTACACCTGAACGGAATGCTATAACGAAGGTGAAGGGGGCATACTGTGATATTATAGCAGATCCTCAATAGACTCATCCGCAAGTCTCAGGACCTCGTAAGAATTTTCTCGCACATCTGACTCCTCCATTCTCGTTCCTTTCTGCCAAGAGTTACTTCTCAACATATTCACAAGCTAGAAATACCGAAACCGAGCCGAGCCACAAATGTCAATGTCCTAAGGTTGATGGTTTGGTCCAGAAGGTTCGACTTCATGGTAGAAACTATCCCACCAGGCTGCGATGCATAAGACGCTAACTCTATCTACCTGTAATCCCCCGAGAAGGGATAGTGGTAAAACAACCTCTATTATGCCTTCCAAGGGCTACTGAGCCAACGCAGGAACACAATCAGTGCACACCACTAAATCCTGAGGAAATGCCATCCCAAGGGCCTCGCGCTCTCTTGGCATCGCCGCATAGCGCATTGTTCAGCAGATCCAGCAAAGATAGATTGGGCGGCACGTGAATGTACAGGGATGCGGAATGAGAGGGGGGAGCCGGGGGTGACCACTCTGATGGGCACTCCCACTTCACGGGAATATCAATAACTACAACCACCATCCAAGAGCAATCACCCACCAACCTCATCCCAGAATAGTAAACCGGTTTTTTTTTTTTCACTCAGTCAACAGACCAGTACATCAAATACGGCAACAAATCCCCAGTCTACTGGCCCCTCATGAAGGCAAGCATAACTACAGGAAGCAAATCCCATCCCATCCCAACACAACCCTAGATACCATACAAGTAATCGCACAATCACAAGAGCTAAAGAAACAAAACGCTCCAAAACCCCTTATCCTCTGCAATGAATATCTAAATCACAACACCCAAAGTCACGGGAAGACCAAAACTCCCCTCCTTCCCCGTACATAGTATGCGCAATGCTTTCTAGCTCTCCGAGTGCTCTCTGCCCCCGTCCACCCTTCAATCACCAGAAGAGGGACGGAATTGGTCTCTTTTTAGCCCAAAAGCTTAACCCCAACCCATCCAAAGCCAAACCAAACAACCCGGCGCAGGCAGGCATAACCAGAGCCCCTAATCACAGAAGCTCACTCGAAGGATCGTGCCACCACTTAATCCCTTCCCACCCACAAACACACGAACCAAAATAAACTCCGCTATTAGAGAACTGCCGCATCCAAAAAAAAAATATCGAGAACAATTATCCCTATAACAATTGGAAAAACAGCAGATTATTAGCCAATGCCGCAGCATACACCATTGCAACGGAAAAAAGTAGAAAAATGCAAGGAATGTCGACCGACCAACGGACCAGGTGACAGATCCCCGTGAGACCCCTTATTGACGTGCCAAGGCGTGTCATCACTGCGGCATGTGGGGTTTCGGGTTTTCCGTTTTAGCCAATTGCATTTTTGCATTGCTCAATCTTTCTGGGAGCGAGAACGAGAGCGGCGTGGGTGAATAAGCTGAAAAAAGGAGGGGTAAGGGCAAATTTTAGTGAAGGATCCAAAGAAAGAAAGAAAGTGAGAAAGGAGGATTGTGCGATCCTTCGCGGTGGCACAAACTCTCCATCCCTGGCCCCATCGTTGGACCGGGAGAAAAAAGGGAAGAAAAAAAAGCAAACATTTCAAGCAGGGAGATGGTACTAAAAAAGCCTGGTAGCTCATATTAGTTGCAATATACTGTATAATAGCACTCACAATAACTAATCATTCACCCAGGTAAGCCTAGTTTAACACAGTAGGTCTACGTGTATTGCACCTATAAGGAGAGAAGACCCTCTCCCCATTAACGGGCCCTCCCAGAACTCCCCATGCGTAATACAGCGACCATATCCACACATTTAGGATAACTCAAGTCCAAGGCTCACCACGCCCTCCATAAACCAACAACCAATCCCAAGGATGCCGGGAGGGGCGAACGCAATACTCTAAGGCATTATCATCATCACAGGGGTGCGGGCAAGACAGGAAAAGGAAGCCCCATGGGTGAAAATTTTCGGTTCAGCTCCTATTAAGGAACATGTATCTACACATATTCTCACTCGGTAACTCGGGACGAAGGGCATGGCGGTCCCTGGTTCTCAACCTGCTCGAGAACAGGGCTTCGGATGACTAAACCTCCCACGGTAATCATGGTTCACCATTGTGCGCTTGGTTCTAGAGTTCCAAAGGCTTCTGAGACAGTGTAATTCCCACAGATATCATGCGCTTATTATGCCCTAGATTTTGGGTCCTCTGCTATTGTGCTAGCGGAACAATTGTGCGATACGACAACCGCCATTCAGATATAATAGGTAACATGAGACCGATTTCTTTCCTCTTGATATTGCACGCCTGTACTATCAATCCGATCCTTCTCGGTCAGCCACCCCTTTGCTACTACCCATTGCTTGTAATAAGTGGCACCAGAGCGGAATCGAAGAAAATGCAAAAATAAAGCAAGAAAGTTAAGCCAAAAACGGGAAACATCCCAAATCCCCATTGTAGTACGCCCCCTCCGAACCGCCCGAATAAAGGAAAGAAGCGTAAGAAAATAGTAAAATCCACCAGGAAAAACTGTGGAGATAATTCTTTAGAGCAACTGAACCCTCCCTGCCCACACTGTTCACCCATTACCCCATTATTAGGTCTCCTCATCCGTAAGTAAAATGCCCCTTCACCCCTATATTAAGAACCAGGAGTAATGCAATGGTAGGTGGATGGGGAAAGAACAGAGAAATACACAAAACGGAAGGTACGCCGAAAGCACAAAGATATAACGGGAAAGGAATGTAGAAGATGGCCTAGAATGGAAAAATAATAATGGCCAGAAAAAAATTGATAAAGAAAAAAAGCGATCCTCTGAACAAGTAACAAGCCCAAAGAGGCTGGTACAAAAAAAAAAGCCAAAAAAAATCAATTGTCAGACATGTATAGTACGTCTTAGATATCATCTGATGCACAAACACAAGCAGCCCCCTACCACCAGCATGATTTCCATTTAGAGGGGCATAACACACTTCATAAGAAACGCAAGTATATAAAACATCACGGCCATTCGTGCGCAGTACCCTGAACTGTAGGGTGAAAAGATTGACCATCTCCACCAGTGCCAGTGATGTCAGAGTTGCTACCAGGAGAGGCTTCAGAAACCGGAGTTGGCAGCGAACCAGAGCCTTTAGAATCTAATCGCATCTCGGTGAGCAGGGCTCTCATCTCCTTAACATCGTGTCTGGCGGAGTCCTTAGGGAACTCTGCGTCTCGCATGTCAACTAATTGTCGGATAGACATACCGATGGCTGTCTCGGTGTTATTAGTTATCCAGGTGTGCTTCAGTTGGGGGTCGTTCCAGATTTCCGACATTCTATTACGGAAGGCGAGTGGGTAAACGAAACTATTAAATTCGTTGTCAGCAGCCGAGACCGCACTGGAAACATCGGACGTCGCATACCCCATCTGCTCAATCTTAGCCAATTGCTTCTGAATCCACCTTCTATATCGTTTGTTATTAGGGATCCAAAGAGCCGAAAGACCCAGTGGGGCCTGGGCTGCTAGCAGTGCACCAGAAGGAGCATCCGGATACACCTCAACGGCAGCCAACACCTTGCAGATCTCTATGGCCAAATCCTGCAAAGACACTTCAGGTCCCGTACCATTCGTGAGAGCGATTTGGTGCTTAAGGATAATAATCAGGCCATAGTAGTCGCACACGAGGAAATTAACCGCCCATTTATTCCCCTTGTAGATAGTCGCAGGCTCAAAAGGACAATCGTCCTCTGCACAGGTGCTAGCCTTTTTAAAAACTTTCTCAGCCCCACTCATGATCACTGGATCCAGTGACTCGAACCAGGATTTGCACGCTTGTAATAGCCTCGCTGATTCATTCAAAAAATCCTCCATGATTATAAGCCCTTGAGACCGTTTAGCAGTCAGTACCGAGACATCCATAGCGAGGTCTCTAAACTCGCAGGATGCATTTTCAACCTTGAGGCTAATGTTGTCCGGGTTTGCTTCGGTCTCCCTGTGGACGGCCCGCCTGTTGAAATCAGACCATTGACTGTCCACAGTAGTTCGATGTCCTGCCATCATGGCTACCAATACATCGAAATGAGCAAACCAATTAAATACCATTCGTCGTTGGGGAGTCTCAGACATGGTCTCTGGGGACCATAATGCTGTTAAAATTTTAGTTGCTGCGTTTCTATGCTCCATAAGATTCATCCAATCCCCAAGATATTCCTGAAACATGTGAGCAAATGCCAACAACCAAACAAAGCCTGTCAAAACAATACCTCAAAACTAGCCAATTGAAGGATAGTAACAATAGTTGACATAGTATGTTCCTCATCCAAGGAGACCCTGAGAAGCCCAACGGATTTGTTGTAATATTCCAAGAACGTCTGAAACACTCCAGTTTTGTGATGTACGCTGTAATGGAAGGAAGAGAATGCTGCAACAGCATAAAGAAGAGCTTCATTATTCACAGCGAGTTCCAGAAGGGTTGTTTTAAAAAAATTACTATTGTCTGATTTAAGAAGGTAATGGTGACAAGTAAGCATTTGTCGGTGATAGTTAAGGTAAAACGCAATGTCGTGGGGAAGATGCGCCCATTCTGCAGAGTTGACAAGACTTGCATGCGAAGCCGTCCTTCGAAGAGATGCAGCTGGGGAGGCAGGCTCTGAAGAGTCAGGATAATACGAATTGTCATTTCCCGGTGAGGGGCTAGGGTCTATCAAGGAGCCCGTTTTTCGAGGTTTGCCGCGCCGAGCCTGGTCGGACGAAGATGGCCACGATTCTCGACGCTGGGTTCCTCTCAGGTATCCCTGACTCGCAGACATCCTTAACCTTGGTCCTTCTCCCGATCTGTCATCGTCGTATTCGTCGAATCCATCCTCTTCCTCCAATTCGTCAAGGGACGAACTTCCTTCCCTGGAAACAGGCGGTTTCTCCCGCCTATTCTTCTGCGCCGACATAGATTTGGACGGAGCCATCTCGGGATAGGTGCATTCCCTTCCACCCTTTTGACATCCTGTATATTGGACCTATGTTAGTATCCATAACCTTCAACCCAATTCAAAAGTGATCTGGTGAATTTACGTTCACAAACAGGATGCGTTTCGTCGCACTAGAACCAGTGATAATAACAGAGTCAATGGGTGAGTTCTAACAATAGTTGAAATTGGGGAAGGGGAGCGTTTGTAAAGAGCGGGAGGAGATAGGCGGGGTGTATGAGCGGGGTACCTGAATACCACAATCTCGCAGATCATGATTGGAGGAGGCTTATTACCTTGACGCGGCGTGTTCTGCACGTAAAACATCCCGACCTCGTGCGGCGATGTTTTACTGTCTCCGTCCCCGGAGCACTCTTTCTACGAACCCTTGATGGTTTTGTCCCAGTTGTCATGTTTCCACCTTCTGGTACAACAAAAAATGTAGTCAGAGGTGGGTGATCAAAACGAGCATTACCGCTGAGGAGGCCAGTGTTGCTGTTGCTATTGAAGCTCTGAATACCGGCGGACGTTTGCGCTGTTGAGGCTGATGACGTTGTTGTAAAGTGAGTCGCGTCGGGCGTGATATGAGATGAAGATCGATACAACCCCGTCATGACCAGGTAAAAATATTCTGGTATATAAGGTAAAACCTCTTATCTTTTCGTTTGTTTGAAAGGAAAGAACGAAAGGAAGAAAGAAAAAAGGAAAAATGACCCTGAAAGAGTTAAAAGAAGGAAAAGGGCAAAAAAGGAATGAATTATAAAAAAAAGCTAGAAGAAAAATTGATAACCCTATTCTTCACTCGTCACTCAATGTGTCCACTCCCAGTGTTATTGCTGGTGATGGCAAATGATGTCTTGGGTACCTCGCCGCTGTGGTTGACCTTCACCGTTTCCGTGTTTTTCTTAAGACCAACAAAAAAAAGAACCTTAAAAGAGAAAAGCTGTGGGGAGAGGGGAGGGGGAGCCCTCAAAAAGAACAGATGAACAAGAGAGTGGACGCTACAGAACGGCAGGCAACCCGCCGTGCAGACGCGGAGAGCAACTTAGACAGATACAGTTCAAAGGGACGACTCGGTCAAAAAAAAGGCCGTCTAGGAGAGACAACCCCGAGAAGCAAGTCCGGAAAACAAGGAGAACCCCTAGTCAGAGTCCTCAGACAATTCCAGGCTAAAGCAGCCGGTTCCTAGTTTGAGTCTTACTTATTCTCCTTGACCCTTCTCTTTTCACTGCTGCAGGAAATAATTGCCCTCCTCGCTGTTCCTTGGGCCCCTCTTGAACTATTAGACACTGTGACACTCGGGAATTCAACGAACAAGTAACGAAAGGGGTACAATGCTATTGGGAGCTGATCGATAATGTTGCTGCTTCGAGCAATAGGATCGACAGAAAGAAAAGCCAACCCCCTCCCGCAAGATCTAAATTGGAAGAAAGGAGCAAAAAAAAAGAAAGGAAAAGTTATATATGGAAGAAAAAGAAGAATGGTAAATAAGCCTCGATGAAGGGAAGGTGGCCAGTGGAACCCCCGGATATGGGTCAAGTTCTGATATGGGTATTACCAAATACCGGGAACTTTCATGAGGGATGAGTGCCATCAAGCTAGCTTTTTGAACGACAAATAAGATATGGGGGTAAACTGAATTAAAAATTAAAAATTAATCTAAATATCAGACAAAAGGTCGAGAGAAAGAAGAAGAAAAAACAAGAAGCTGCAGTTCTTCAATCCACCCACCTTCTTGAATCTCAATCCCAATGGCAAAGAAAAAAGAAAAGGAAAAAGAAAGAAACAATAAGAGAGGAATCAAAAAAGAAATCAAAAGGAAAGAAGTAAACAAGCTCACCCCTCTCAGAATCCGAACTCTTTCCTATCCTGCCGCATCGTATGCTGTCCAGAGTTATAACTTCCCCGACAGTGGGTATGGGGACCCGGATTTCGGAAAATGCGCAATTCTTATGTATGTGCGGCGATGCCCAGAGGCCTGCCCGAGACGTGAATTGAGCTCTAAGCTCTAGATCTTTATTGAGAGAAAAAAGGTGCCTCTATCGCTGAAGTGTCTGCATCACAATTCAAGATGTCCAACCCCGTGCGCCCAATTGCATGGTTGCGGGGGTCAAGGGGCAAAACAAACCATGTGGTAGCGGGACGAAAATGCAGGCCTTGGTATGCGGATGGGAAGGGTTTACTGTTCGAGTAGGGTATCAGGCATTGAGGGGACATGGATCGAAAATAGCGAGTGTGAGGGAGAGAAAAGGCAGCAGGAATAGAACAAGTTAAGTGACAGCCCGTAGGTCGCTTGCCTCCTGTTCGCTCGGTTTGAGTGGGTGTTCAACCAGATTTGCATGCACACTTCCCCAGGAGGGTGGGTACGAAGAGGGAAGCATCACATACAGTAGCTACTCTATGCAAAGTAACTCTGCCCAAATCTGCGTCCAACTCTTTTCAACCAAACTCAACATGTGGGGAAGACGAGACGAGAGCAATCCTGCGATCAAGACTGGTCGAACCAAGGGTTGCAAAGGGTTGCAAAGGGCCTCCTCGCCCTTCCGCCCCTCCTTTGGAGCACAGGAAGCGAATTGCGGGAATCCAATCAAGCAACGAAGGTTAAAAAACAAATAATGGGAATGTGGGGAGGATTTCAGCGGGGTATTGTCGTGTGCAGTACACCATATGCGTCTACATATTCGCTCCCCTCCATTAGAAGAGAAGAAAAGAAGAGAATCTGCTGGAGGGGGTAAGGTAGATAATTCAAGTAAGATATGGATTTATCACAGGGTAGGTATGATACGAGTACTATCCCCTGATACGGTAGTCTACTCTGATGATACTGCCCTCAAGCACTCTGCGGCTAGAAAAAGAGTGAGATCCGGCAGAGCGCCGGACACCGCGAATCGACACTTGTTTTAATTCAGGATCGCTTATTAACTACTTTTCTAAAAAGCTTACATTGTAGCAGATACATCGCCTCATTCGGTGTAGCCTCGGTATGATATTGCTTGGTACAGTTAGCTTGCGACGTGTTAATTTAGTAGCTCTCATACAAAAATAATGAAGATTTGAACCGCCCCTAACCTCACAGGTGGAAATTCCTTCTGTGGTTCTCTAGGAAATCATAAGGTAAGCACTTTTACAGAAGCTTTTGAGCTTGGGGCAATGGTTTTTGAGCCAGGGGAGGGGTTGAAGTCGGGCATTGGAGTAGGTTGGGGTAACTACTTTACGCGGTAACTTAATCCTAAAGGGGGCCCAGGGTGATTTGAAACCTACCCAGACCCGCAACTCAACCTATCCCCTTACAGACATCCAGACATCAGACAGGATGCAGGAAAAAAGTGGAAGAGAACACGGGCATCACCATCGATATCACAGATGATGCATTGTGAGAAAAGGCCGAAGGAAGGAAGGAAAAGGGGTGCCTAGAGTGACAGAGAAAGAAAGAGGGGGTACAGAGAGGTACAGAGAGAGATTTGCGCCATGATATAGGATTGCATTTTCTTTCTTTCCTCAGAAGTGAAATGGATCCACTCTCGAAAGTCTTCTGCCACGAGGTTGACAGCGGATCGGTATCTGCAGATTATACGCCGGCTTCCGCAACATGGAAACTCCATTTGCAAGTCTACCTGCCTACCATACCTCTGCGCAAGGCTATGTACAAAGAGGAAAGCACAAAAAAACATAGAATATTCGCACCACAAAGGAGAATTTCGAGGACATCCTCCGCCCCAAAAAAGGCCACAGGAAATCAAAAACTAAATATTATGAAAGGAAAAAGTGAAAAGTGAAAAGTGAAAACCAGATATCGGACACATGTCTCCGAGGCTCCCAGCACGACACCATAGCTAATAATATGAGCCATCTTGCTGTGACGGTCTATCGGGACAGAGCTGGACCATGGTCTCTATCTCGACCTAAGTTTAGTCATATCAAAGCTGAACCGCGAATCCTTTTCGGGGAGTTTCTTTCTCATTCCTTCTTTCTTTTTTTTCCATTCCGCACTGACCCCCCTCTCAACGGCTGTGTCACCGATTGTGATAGGAGGCGGAGTGGAAGGAAGAAGAAAGTGGAGTCTTGGGGAGGTGGGACGGGTTCTTGCTGGGATTGGCATGGAATATTGTGGGCAAGGGACAGGGATCATTGGCAGATGTCTTGCTCTAGAGGGGTGGACAGCGGCATTGGACGAAGGCGTACCGTACGGTAAGGGAGACGGCAAAGGAACAGAGGAAGAAAGCGAGTTTTGCTAACTGCTCTCTCGTCTTTGTGTGCTGGGGGTTGAGGGTAGACGGGGCGGGGGGGTGATTGACTTGTGGGCCGCCTCCCCACTTAGAGCGCAATATCGTGGAGCCACTATGGTAGGAGGGGTACCGGTACTGGTAGAGGGTTCGCCTGAGTTCTTTCTACAAGTTCCTTCAAAAGGGAGCCAGGATTGACCTTTCGTATGGTTACACTCACTAAATTTTGGCAGTATTACCCCCTATGATCCTACCACCGCCGCTACCCCCTACAGTCGATCACTAGATTTTGAGGCGCCTCACCGCTCTGGCGGTGAGTGCCATTGCCTACAATGTCGATTGGCAATAGATACTAACAAAAACCCCACGGAGTCGGTATCATGCGTATTGGAACATTGGAGGAAAAAAAACATGGCTCTAGTTTAGTACCACCTTGTTCTCGGGGGGTCCTCATGCCCAAAAGAGAAAAAAGATCATCATGGCTATCACCAACCATCTGATACAACAATACACGAAAATCCAATGGGGCAAACCCGATGCATGGATGAAATTTCGTTATCGTATTGTCCAACCCTCCCCCGCCCCTTCTCCCATCTGCATTCAACCCTTACATTTCAATCACCACCTAGCAACAATATAATTATTGGCCACCCAGAGGAAGCCCACATCAGACTTACGGCTCCTGCTGAGTTGCAACCCACGTTTTTTTTTTCCTTTTTTTGAATCGCGGTCTTTGATCAAGACCGAATGGGGTAGGACGGGACTGGAACTGGCTGGTTGACAGGGCCGCGGGGCCGCAGGTCGCAAAAGATCCCTCCTGTCGGCATCTTTCAGAAATCCAGCCCTCACCCGTACCGTACGTGTACCTGTGCATATGCCGCATCTTTTCGTACTCGTCACAGGCAAGAAGTGCCCGATAGCATGGGGGGGTATATTTCTTTTTGGCGCTCAGATACGCGCAGATTTTGTACTACATTTCTTTATCCCTATCTCCAGATACAAGTACTTCTCACCCAGGAGAGGTAAAGGTTGGATTTCCCCCTGGGAGGGTCTGCCTAATTACCTTCGCTATTTCCTTAAACAACGCTGCAAGCAGCAGTCAGTCAGTCTGGCGGGATGGCGCGCAGAGAGGAAAGGGAAGGAAATGTCTTTGGTAAGCAAATCACGGAAAACATACACTCCCCAGTCCAGCAAGTTCACACGCGACGCTCATCGAATTGTCCACACCAGACACCCACTCACTGATGATGACAATGATATAATTTATAATAACAGCAATATCTAATATTAAAGCACGTTAGTTTAAGATGTGGAAAACCCACGGGATGATATCTCAATATCAAACAATAAGGTAATATCAGCCCCTCGATCCCCAGGCCTAAAGGGGGCACTTTGTGCGGCTGGACACTCCAAGCACTCGTAATTGAACGACATTGCATTTGGAATTGTACTTGTACTCGTACAGTACTGAGCACAACACTACCACAGGACCGCATGTCCGGAGCCCCCGTGCACTACATCAACGCATCTATCGACAACGGCGATTGCCAGGGGAAGGGGAGAAAATAAAAAGCAAAAACACCCACCAAAGATTACATTGCCATTATTTCGCACTACTGCAGCTGCGGCATTGGATGGCAAAGTGAGATGTGAACGAGTACGGTACTCGAGCCTTATGCTGCGCATGCACCACATTCTGAACCATTTATGCCTAATACTGGCATATAAATTTACCGGTATTATAGTTCTTCCTCCGAAGAAGCAAAAACAAAGACAAGAAGAGGTTTGGGTTGCCCCGTCGGTACAGTAGAGTACTAGTACTAGAAAAAGCTTACTTACTGCGTATGATCTGTCTTGGGTTACCACATCATATCATGGCGCTATTCGTAGACAATTTAGTCAGGTCCGAGTAGGGGGCCCGGGTGACTAGCTAGTTAGTTACGGTAGTAATATCATCTTCGAGGTTAAATTCGTTACTCTAAGAATTTATCCTGAAGGGAGCACGATATGATACTTTCTGATGTGACCACTCCCAATACACTCCCGTTTGAAAAGTCTTCCTAACCATACTAGTTCATTCATGTAGTTGTGGCTGGCGTAGTACTATTAGTATGTTGGTGCCAACCGAGCAACAGCCAGGGCTACATATATTGATTAGTGTGGCTACGAGGTCTTTTAAACGGGAGTGTACTTGTGCATTCACATCCCGTTATGCCGGATCTTGATAATCCGGATACCTCATTACCTCGTATGAACCTCCGAGGGTTCTAGATTCCTGACTCGTTGCCCAGGACCACCTGCTATGCCAGATAGATTCTTTGGATTTTGCCCGTGCCGGATAGTGGGGTGCGACTGTACGTGTACTCGTCCTGGCAAGAAGTACCTGGAAACCGGGATTAAAGAAATAAATGGTAGAATATGTGTGCATATCTGAGCGGCTACACAAAATGTAACTCCTTGTTTCCCGGTACAGTACTTCTTGCTTGGGATGAGTTTTTTTTTCCAAGAGACACCTGAGCATTTGAGCCCGAACTGAGTGTAAGTGCTAGGATCTGCCATATTTGTATAAACTATTGATCCCTGTGTTCAGGCACACTTTGAGGGTACTGCACGAGTACTCGAGTACAAGTACTAGTACTTGTACGCTTGTTCTTGCACGCTTGTACTTGTCCCCACAGTCAATTAAAAATACCCAATAAGAAATCATTACTCTAACTCTTCTCCCCGCCCCCGGGCCCAAACCTAAAGAACAATGCTACTGCAGGTCCACCATTTCCCCCACGAGTTCCACGAGTTCCACAACTTCCAATCCTGCGGTGTTATCTACTGATATCGAAATTTCGATTACACGAACTTCTAAACTTTGGCCTATTTCATCGCCCCCTAAAGAAAAAGAAAAAAAGGAAAGCTCTTGAGTCCTTGGCGGACTTACTGTACTTGTACCCTCCAGCCTGTCCTCTGGAATCAAGCCAACCACGGATAACCACCGATAGCTACCGTACCCCACCCCCTAGCCCCACCACCACCAGCCCAGCTCGGCATTGTGTCCCAAGACAAGACCATAGGTACTACACCACCCTCCCATTAAGCTACATGGAAGGAGGGGGAGCATCGTCGATTTACGTCCCGAAGAAGCTACTGTACCATGCTCTACTAGTTACTATGCGATGGGAACGGGAAGGGGGAGCAGATGGGGGAGTACATACCATAATAGGTATGATACCGGTAGCCTCCTTTCAAACCCTGGACTGGAGCTGGTAGATCTGGTCTAATCTAATCTTATCTTATCTATGTCAACTATCGTAACCTCCAAGAAACTGTGATGTGCTACCGCAAGTGCCCGAATATAAGAGAAACGTACTACGACGTTGTGGTTACAAGTACCTCTCGTAGTATAATATAATAAGGAGCTGTGTATTTTTATTCTTTTCTTCTATTCTTTCTTTCTCTCCCTTTTTTTGACGGCTGAGTTACGGTGGTTTCGCTACACCTATCACTGAGTGGGGGAATTCCAATGACATACCGGTATAATAGCAGAATTCTCCTATGTATGTATGTATGTATGTATGTATGTATGTATGTATGTACGTATGAGTACTTACAGTAGCCGTAGATTTACGTATTAATACGGAACAGGATCCATGATTAGAGAGTTTGTGCATGAGGACTTACGGTAGGTAGTAGTTAGTAGAAAATAGACTTACAATACTGTCGGAAGTCCTCCGGTTTCCGGCGTTCTTGAATGGGTGATGGCAATTCCGAAAGGCACTGCCCCGGTAGAACTATGAAGCATTTTTATCAAGAAGGTATTCTGAGGAAAAAAGGAAAGGTAAAGTTGATTCGTTTATCACAATTTCATAGCCGGTTGTGGAATGAGATAGATGTGAAGGAAAAAGAGATGAGAATTGATGGTTATTGGGGCTCAGTGATGATGTCCTCTTCACACTCGTTTCCTTCTTTAAATACCCTTTTCCAATGGTTCTAGCCTACTGAATCCACTGCATCAAACATGCAGGATGTTGACGAAGTGCCGCGTAATCATCCACGAGCCCATCCATGTGCCTAACGTTACCGTAGGTTCAAGGATAAGTTTGGGCAATAGGTGTAGGTAAAATAGCTTGGTGGCTAGGTGAACAGTGGGACGAGTATATTATAGACTAATATCGCATTGCCCTCAAATTCATTTCTTGCTCAAATTTGGATTTTGGGCTATACCAGCTGGGCAGTAACCATACTAACTAGCACAGAACAAGGAAAAATCCACTACTGAATATCCAATATTACAACTACAAAAATCTTTTTGTAGATTGTAAAAAAGAGAGGTGAGTGTGTAGGCAGAGGGAGGAGAAGGACACAATGGATTGTCAAGCGTTTTCAGCCTGATTGCTCCTGATACAACTGGTACTCAGCCTGTATAGTCTCAAGTTCAAGTTTGAGAAGGCAATGAATTTGAGGATAACATGACAATGCTACTCAATGGCAAAGGAAATATCTTCCTAGGACCTGTTGCAGAATTGGAAAAACATCTAAATGGTTGAAGTGTATTGTATCATTACTGACTTATTGTTCTGCAGCAATCAACCTTCTTTAGATTTTGAAAAGCCCATTTACACTTTCTCCCAGGATTCGCTATCAACCTGGGTGTTCAAGACTTTTAGTTTAATTAAAAATAACCTACTTTCTTACTACTTAAGTCTCCTTGTGCAAACTCTATATTGGTCACTCTATACGAGTACTATGAGTAGTGTAGATGGGCGAGAGGGTGTGAGGCTGAGGACGCGGTGGGATGAATATGGAATGCAGAGGTAATAGGTCTGGCAAAAAGTAATAGAATAGTCTAGCTACCTGAGGTTAACCAGTCAAATATATTCCTATCAGATTCTATTCCAATTAATATAGCTGCACCTAGTGCAGCAACCCCATCTCATCCAGCGCCGCTCCCCCAAAGACCCAAACACAACCCATCATTTTCCCCTGACATTCTCTCTACTCCACAGCCCGACACATTCCGACCGGCCACGTCCTAACAATTCTAATCTCGCCATCGCGCACCGTACAAGCCTTCTCTTTATTGCCGAGAATGAATTGCTCGATTTTTAGGTATAATATAGATCCACCAGAGCACAATCTCTGCCCTCATGCGCCCAACAACCAACCAATCATAAAACAAACCTCGAAGCTGCACATCTGTCATTGCCCCAAACCACGTTCATGCCACTACCCGTCCCTTTCACTGGGGATTCAATCTGTTCTGAGTAGGAGGAGAGAAAGAGGATCAGCAGGGAAAAATAAATAAAATAACAACCTAGTTTATATGCTGTATGAGTGCTAGTACAGAGCTTCATGTTATCATTTCAAGGTTCCATGCATCGATTCGGGAAAGAGATGTAGAGGGAATAGTGCTAAGAATACGGAAAAAAAAAAGAAAAAAGCGTTCCGGGGGCCCGGTACCGATGGGGTGGATACGAGTAATTCGACTCGATTCCAGTTTGTCCTGCCCCATTAACTGACCCACTGACCGTGGATGGGGTTAGTAAAGACTAATGCTATGATAACTAGATAGCCTTACACTGTGCTGCGGTACATGCAAGTCCTGGGGCCAGGACGATGGAAGGGTGGTCTATGTGTGTGAGAAGACTTTGGACAGACAGACGGACTCGGAGGTATTCACCGTTGTATTACTGCCGGAGGAGCAGGTAGAACTTCGCCGAATCCCATTTTCTAGGAAGAGAATGCTACCGGAAACTACAATGAACGAACGAACGATTGGTCCATGCATGGATAGATGGGGTGAGAGAGAGCATGATACGGTAAGGGTGTGATGCAGCATAGTCTGATATGGTCTGGTATGGTGCGGTATAGAGTAGGGTTACGCTTCACTGTACCGTGCCAGAGCATACCTACTACCTACCTATCATACCTGATATTATAAAGGGTGTGCTGGATCAGCGTATCAATCAACCGATGCCTGGAAATTAAGTGTTCTAAGAACATGTACTGTTATCAGGGTTACGACGACAAACGTAGCCTGGGGAGTGAGACGAATTGCAAAAGGGAATACCGAGTAAAAACCGGAATAGAGATGGGCCACCAACACATTTAGCAACAAAAGAAGGAAGAAACACATGAAAACCTAGACCCGAACCCAAATGCTAACCCAGCCCCTCCCGAAAAACAGTTCATCGCAATGAAAGGAAGAAACTTGAAAACCCATATTGAGGAGTTGAGGAGAGGCAATGCATTGGCCAAGAAACCAATTGTGGTCTCAATGCACAACAATACTAGGATACTAGGGTACAATTGTGGATAAATAACAGCACCCAAAAGACAACATAGATGCTTCAACCCACAGAAGAAAAATCAACACACGACGCCTTACCACCTAAAGATGTGAATGACAGTACAGTTTGTGAGCCCCGGCCATCATGAAGTCTCCTAGCGAATGAAACATAAAGGGGCAGGGAAATGAAAAAGAAAAGGAAAAAGAGGCTATAACAACCTAACTATGCAACAAACCCAAGAACCGTCTTCTCACCGTTCCCGAAAAAAAAGAAATAGAAAAACAACGTAAAAGATACTCCAAACGGCACAAAGGCTAAAGAGGCAAAAGGATGGAAAGGAGAAGGAAAAATAAATAAATAGTGGGCAAGGTATATACGCCCACGATGGGTAGTTGATAAAAGAATCAATGCAATCCATCCAGCTCAATCTAACTACCGACTGGTGAATGGAGATAGTTAGTCCGTGCCAGGAGATCCAAAACTTCTATTATGATGCAGCAACGACGTCCAGGGGATCCTGAGTAAGGGGATCTGATGCAGCCGGAGGCGGTGCAGGGTCTGACTGTTCCTTTTCGTTAACCCCTTGGCCTCGGCATAGGGGGCACGAATTGCGTCCCGTAGTCAACCACTGTGAATTATCAGTATGATTCTATTAAAGACTTTGTAATTATTTTCTTACCTCATCAATGCAATCCTTATGGAAGACATGTTGGCATTTGGTTAGTTGACGACACTGCTCACCATCCTCGTAATCACCCAAGCAGATCAAACATCTGTCTCCCTGGGCGATTTCGGCGCCAAGGGCACCTCCATCACCAAAGGTGAAGATCCCACCGGCAGAATTGACATCGTCTCTGGTTGCTACAGGGGGCTTTGCTGGACCGAGCAGGGATGAGAGAAGCATCATATCTTCGTACGTTGGAGCCTACAAGTTCAGTATTAGCAAACAAAATAAATATGACTCCAGGGCAGAACTGTTTCCAAAGAGTTGAAGCTTACATCCGTGAACAAGCTTGGAGTCGTAAGGATTGGGTGATCCTCCGGGTATGAACCACCAAGTACATAGATAATCCAGCTCCTAGTACCCTCGGGACTACCCGAAGGGCGCCTACTACTACTAGACCCGCCACTTCCACTTGTGGAACTAGCACTACTAGAATTACTGCTTCCTCCTGACCTTCCAAGTGGTGGCAAAGCTTCTGGGCTACTTAAACGCCGCGACAAACGACGGCGCGATGGCTCCCTCCCACCCCCATACCCCACTCCGTTATCATCAGAAGGTGTATTAGCTTCTGCTGGCTCAACTGGAACTCGAGATTCGGGGGCAAGCGGCTCCTGACGGAAGTTTGGCATGCTGGGATCAGCTGGAGTGGATGGAGGTGGTAGTGCTCCAGAGGGAGATTCAGAGAGAGATGGTGGAATTAGTGAGGTATCAAGTTCAGATGTTGGCCTCAACGACCCAACAGAGGCCCCTCGAGTATGTCTTTGGTTATCAAATCCAAGTGAGCCGCCAGGCACACCACCCACTGAGGCCCTTCTATGACTGTTGCTGAGCCTTGGCCTGCGATGAATGCTTGGAATATTGACAGGGAGATTGGCGAGGGCATCAAAGAATGGGGCTGGCCTATTGCCTTCTGCCTCTGTTGTGTCTCTTGGGGTGACGGAACGAATCCCTACAATAATAACTGGAACCATTCGGGAACGAGAGCCGTCAGGACCCTCCTCCCTACCGTGATCTGCGTTCGAGTGCGCATTACTCCCAAAGCGGAACATCCTGAAGAAATTGAGCGGAGGCATAACTGACTCTGCACGTTCACCATCCGCTGGTGTCCCTCCGCCCAACTCATTGCCGCCATTTCTAAGGGCCGCAGCTAGACGCCCATTTTGGAGAGCTCTTAAGAAAGATTCAAAGCTTCCGTCCCCTCCGTTATCCCCGGCTACATCTTCAGCCTCTCGAATTGCCTGCTCAGTCCCCCCAACAAGCGATGCTGCCGTGGCAGCAGCAGCGACTGAAAGTAACCTTGACAACATCGCGGCCTGATCTTCTCCTGGTCTTACCCGAGCAGGGTTATTATCGAGCTCATCCAAAGTTCCGGTGCCACTAGCGGGGCGATCCTGTCTGGGCTGGGATGTGCTTGACCGCGAAGGTCCAGACTGGGATGCTGAGTTGAGATCTGGCGCCGAAGGCATATCTATATCCATGTCCCCGCTATGACTTTGATCACCGAATGCTGAACCGAACATACTTGCCCTACGAGACCTAGATTGCGACGGTCGTCCTGAAGATGGGCGAGCAGAGCTGCCTGTACGAATATCTGGAAGGATATTGGGCCACGAACTGATTGACAAGGACGATCTGACTCTTGACATACGCGAAGGGCGAGATTCGGCGGGAGGCGTAGGTTCGGTAGGCGATGAGAAGGACGGAGCCTGCGGGTGTGGGGTAGCAGTGGTGACAGGAGATATATCCATCATGTCACCAAGGTCTGATTCGGGAATATGCGTGGAACGAGGAATATTACGTGGTCGGGTGCGCGGCGACGAAGGCCGAGTACGTGACGACCCGCCGAGAGATGTGGGTGATGGCGAGCGGGAATTTGAGAAACGTGAGTTGCGGGAACGAAAACGGATATTTTGCATTCTGTTACCCACTGATGTCGACGAAGACGAACCTGGCGACATTATCCTGTTTCCTATCCTTGATATGTGTTCAATATGATTCCGTAATCTTCTACTCCTCCTGAGGTGTGCTGTGGCTGTCTCATCTGACACTCCAGAATTAATGCTGTTCCTAGTCACATTCTGAGCAGCCGGGCTTTGGCTCGCCCCGACTCCTTCGTTCGGCTGTTGCTGCTGCTGTTGTTGTTGTTGTGTTCCTGTCCTCCTAGTAGCCGACGTCTCCCTGCCATCTTGGGGCGTTGAAGCACCCTGGCCCATCTGATGAGAATGCAGAGTGTTTGCTGGCTCAGAAAACACGAAGTCAAGCGAAGAGGGCTCCCCGTTAAGACTGGGCTCCTCGCTGATCGGTTCTCTAGATAAAGACACTAGTGGCCTAAAGGTGGTGTTGGGATCAGGAGAGGATGGCTGCATTTTAGTGGTGTGTTAGCAGGGGAACAAACGAGTAAACAGTTGTCAGGATTTGAACAAATGTCACGTAAAACAAGAGTGGGAAACAAGAAGAAGAAGGAAACAAGTTAAAAAGCGAAAGAAGAACGGAAAAGAAAGAAAAAAAAGTCGATCACTTACCAAGGGGTGCGTTATGGTGGTGGGTAGTAGTGATGAGGCAGGGGGTCTAAGCTAAGCCGAAGAAGACACCGAGCGTTGAATGTGAGCAAAACCACAGAAGGAGGCGACAGGCGACAACAGAGGGGCAATAAGAGAAGTAGCAAGAAGATAATGTCAAGTGGCGGGGCAAAAAAAAAAAAAAAAAAAAACGGGGTTA
>Ga0307507_10005553_pt1 | contig 20609 bp, 26 predicted proteins | sample 7_EM_MG_FD_207223 | JGI IMG/M metagenome (GOLD analysis project Ga0307507, IMG submission 207223) | Populus trichocarpa ectomycorrhiza microbial communities from riparian zone in the Pacific Northwest, United States - 7_EM | ecosystem: Host-associated > Plants > Roots > Unclassified | place...
CAGCCCAGGAAGAATGGGAGCATATTCCACAGGGGGTTCTTGATAGTTGGGTAGACTCGATACCACAACGGATTAAAGAGGTTTTACGGGCACATGGAGGACATACTAAGTGGTGATGGAGTTACTGCCTTCTCTGCATTACTTTGATATCTTTGTTAAAATTTTATGTTTTGCTTTTGTTTTGTATTCACGATTTTTGTCCTTACTGTGCTATCTTCAAAGCGGGGGGGTGCCAAGACTTTCCACCCGGTGGTTGTACGTGGGTGATCGGACAGACAGGGATGAAAAAATGTATGTATCAGCATACATTTTTCACCCCCTGTCTGTCCGATCACCCACGTACAAGTACACCCCGAGTATAGTAGGCTGACACACAGTGATACGGTAGTGGACCCCAAGAGCCCTCCCGAGACCACCTGTCTGAGCCATTGGCTTGTGCTTTTTTTAACAATTTACGGAGGTAGGTTCGATGCGGTCGTAATTAACTCGACAAACTGAGCATCAGGGTGCAGGGTTCTGATCTCTTTTAAAACAAAAGCTCCCTGGAAAGCCTAGTTCCGAGCAAAAAAAATAGGAAACTAGAAGATAGCTTTCACTCTCTCAAGTGGCCCCAAGCACCTGTTAATCTACTACAATCGATCCCGAATTCGCTAGGCTAGCACCGCTAGAATAGAATTCGATTGATCTCACTACACGCGAATTCCATGAGCACAAGGCCTAACAGAGCACTGCTCCCTGGCGCTGAGGGTCTGGACATCTTTGAAATTCGATTGTAACCGTGCTCGTGCATAATTTTGTTATTTGGATATGGCAAGAAGCACAAGCACAATGCTATGATACTCGTCGCGGGCTAACGTTTGTGAACACAACTCCTATTGCATACCGCCAAATTTTGACCCTTTCTACTCGAATCCAGGCGGTATGCAATAGCAGTTGTGTTCACAAACGTCAGCCCGCCACGAGTACCAGTGGGGTGCCCGAGAATACGGCCATTGTTACACAACCGCCCAACTAAGGAGAAGAACCCTGTTTAATATTAAGATACTTTATGCCAGATACATAACGCACTTGAAAGCATACCAAAATGTACGACACAACGAAATATTGAGTAAGTGTGGGAAATGCTTTAGCGAAGAAGCAACCACGCAGGAAAATCTTGACTACGGTTTTGTGTCGCTCAGGAAATATTTCGTTGTGCCGCATATTTCGGTATGCCGTCAGGTACTGTACGTTCAGTGACTACCGTAGCTCAGCCAAGTCTGTTGGAGTTCAGGTTTGTGGCTTATCTGATGGTGGGGTGTGGGGTACCGTACCTTAATACCGGTATTATAATGTGCGAGTGCTTTTGCTTGATGTTGGTGAATGGATTACTCAAGTGTAGATTATGGTCACAGCGGGCTGGTGCTGTTTTACACTATTAGCATTAGATTTCTTTCAAGTTTAATAATGGTGCGCGAGGAATTCTCTTACTGGAATTTGGAGAGTAGTTAGGTACCGTAGTGTTAATTAACACTAGTAGCCCGCCAGCAATCTTCGAGTACAAGTACGCCGAAAAGTCACTTCCCAAGATCCCAAATGTCTCAATTCCTTAGATATCACTCACGATTGCCGCCAGCTGTGCGCCTCGTACCCAAGATACCGGTACCATATCGTAACATTATCTCTTGCTTCCACCTACAATCAAGGCTCGAAAAGGCCATTCGGGGTGCCACCAAAACGTCATATTCCGACACACCACACCTACACATACACCCAATTTACTCGAGTACCGTACTCAATTCTCAATTCCCTCTTTAAAAAGAGCATGCAAAGCCTCAAAAGCAATTAACCACTGCATCACGCCACAGCCCCACCCTCACATCGAATCAGAAGCGAAGAAAGAGGGAGGGGAAAAAAAGAAAGAGAGGTAACAAAAGATATACATTAGGAATGGAGCCCGCCCATCCTTCACCGAGAGCCAGGCACGATGAAGTCTCCCTTCTGTATCGCCCCCCTGTTACTCCTCCAATTCATAAACCTGACTTGGGCACTACCCTGGGACCTGCCGACATGCCCGCTCCCCGTTCCGCTACCTCCTCCCGTGCAGTATGTCCTCTCGCCCGATGTTGGTATCGACGGCAACAGCACTAGGAAAAAGATTGGCCTCGCAATGACAAAGATCATAAACCTCCTACTCCCCCGCCAAACCATCATCTGCCACCTCGTCACGTGCGATTCCAAGAACTGGTGCTGCAACGACCAAACATGCAGCTGGTCGTCGAACAAGTGGGTATGCCTGTCTCCGACGCGGACACTGACCGTTGTGAGCACCTATCAGAGCACGACCACTAGCACCAGTACCAGTACCAGTTCAATCACCAGCACGACTTGGAACACGAAGACTACTTGGACTTATATTTCTTCAACGGGCGTTTGGACTACGACTGTTACGGTAACCAATACTCTCACTCAAACGAGTCTCACGACTAGCCCTATCACGTTGACGAAGAGGGGTATGCCGACTCCGACTCCCACTCGCTGTGTTCGCCGGACAGAAGAGAAGGAGAAGAGGAAAAGGGGGTTGGCGGAGGGGGCAGATCCTACCCTTACGAAATTCGTCACTACCACTGTAGTGGTCACTGCGACCCCCGCAACGTACTACTCGACTACAATCTGGTCGTATACGTATTGGATAACCGGGCAAACAACCATTACCCAGACAACCTTCGCCAAGGTGGAGATTACCACCACGATTACGTCAACTTATCAAACCGTCACAACCACCACTTCAACTGTGACCGACGCAACAACAACAACAAAAACCCCCAGCCCTGACTCTAGCCCTAGCCCTAGCCCCAGCGGGGGGGGGGGGGGGCCGAGCATAGGTGTAAAAGTTGGTGCCGGCGTCGGTGCCAGTGTAGGTGGGCTAGTGATAATAGCCCTCCTAGCAATGCTGATATGGAAGAGGTGCACGAAGCCGACGGCAGAGGAGGAGTGGGCCGGTAATCAACCTGTGGAGGATATAAACGCCCCACCTGGGGGCGCGGGGCCTGAAATGGCAATGGCTGGAGCGGGCGGGATGGCACTAGGCGCCGGGGCAAATGATAAGGAGCCATACAAAGCCGGTTACTACGATCAGGACGGGAATATGGTGATGACCGAAACCTCTTCATCACCACCGCGGGCACCACCGCCAGCGGCGTACTTCCAGCCGGTGCCGTATCCTCAGGGATATCCTGGTTTGCCTTCTCCCTTCCTTCCCCTCCCCTATGAGATTTGTCAAGGAGGTAGAGTTGTGCAAAGTTAATCCTCGTTTGAACGTTGCTATTATAGGCCTTGGCCCCAATGATACTAGTATACATACTATCCCGCGACGGCCCGTTCCGGGATCTCCAACGCCGCCAAGATATCAAGGGTAGACTGGGAACTGGTGATGAGGTGGGATATAGGCTTGGGAAGAAAGGAGTTATGGACTTATGAGGTATTGTATAGAGTGTGTGTGTTTATGCTTTAATGAGATTATTTATAGTGTTCGAGTAGCGATTCAGTGAATAGGAGGTGGATATGGAAGAGGGATATCATTGGATGGGATAGAACTAGGAGAAATTGTGGTTTTATACGGCACTTGGGCGCAAATTAAAGATTGGGACGGAGTGACATGTTGCAACCACAGCTTTTGGTTGTCATGCCTTCCCAGCGATTAATTTGCATCCAGATGATGTGGTAGATATTGATTACTGGTCCGGGTATTTTTATTGGTCGGGGCGGGCGAACTTTATATATGGGCCTTCAGCACCTCGTCGTACAAGCTAGACACACCCCTTCTGTGATTACTTCTGCGGGGCCCACCTATGATATTCCACTCATCCAACCTCCTTCACCCACCATCACTCGGAAGGCAACCTTAGAACCGGGTTCCTTCGGGTAGGCACTTAGACTTGACCTTCCAGAGAGGAGGGAATTTAGAGTATCTGCGGCCCACCCGTTAGCGTGGGTAGCTGCCCGTATCGTTCCAGATATTCAGAGCGGATGGGTGCATGATCCGTGTGTGTTTGTGTGGCTTGTGTGTGGCTTCTGACTCAGTTATTCTAGCTAATTTCCCGCTCTGAAGTTTCCCGGAAGACAGCACACCATGAGCGCCATCGCAAAAACCAGGAGATATAATACGAGCTTCCATAATATTATTATTACCGATCAAAGGTGGAATTCGGGAGAGCTGCCGTTACACACACCATACGTACACATTCCCGAGCTAAACACCCTCCCTAACCACCCCCCACATCTCCCCGGAGGCCCCACGCTCAGTGCTCTCCCCGCCGGCCAAATCTCTGATAACCCTCACCCTCCCGCGCCATCTAATTTCTCTCTTGCGTCTCGCAACTAAAGAAAGTACATCTACATCCCCCTTCTCCTCACTCTCCCTCCCCCCAGCCTCCCCCTCGAAGAATGAGAAATCCCCGGACCCATCACCAACCTCCATTTCCAGCTCCAGCACTTTTAGCCTCTCCGTCCCGACCACCCCAGCGATCGCCCGTGCCGCACGGGGACTGGCGAATTCTGGGACATTTACAAGCACCAGCCTTCCAATACTTACGAATGCAGGATCAAGAACAACCCTCCAGTCTATCCTCAAGTAATCCAGATTCCACACGGCGTATATCCTAACAGTAGCCATGATTCCGTCGATAGATTCTAACAGACCAATGTCTAGTGAGGCTAACCGCGTAGTCCTAAGCAACATCTGTGCCGACCGCGACGATATCTTATTCCCGGATATGCCCACCCTCGTCAACCCCGTTGCCGCAACAGCAGTAGAAGTAGCAGTAGCAGTAACGGTAGTATCATAAACCGGTGGCGCAAAACAATACCCCAACAACGCCTCAACCCCTCCATCCCCGACCCTCCCAGTATTCACACCATCACAGCTAATGTCTACTTCCCTAACCCTCAACCCCAACCCTTTCGCAAGAACCTCCAAAGCCGCATCCGTAATCCCAACATTCCGAACAAAAACCTTAACAAGCGGTAACCCCGCCATAGCAGTGACAACAGCGGTGGCACCCGCAACCTTCGTACCGCTAAAATCAACCTCCTCCAGGCATGGAAGATGTCCCAATAAGTTGACCAGCCCGCCCACCGTCACATTTGCACACCCTTTGGCGGTGAGGCTACGTAGATTTGACGGGTGCGAGACGGCACAGCAAGCGGCGTGATCGAACAGCGGCCACGAGCTCAAGTCTAGCGAGCGTAAGTGCGGCAACCGCTGGAGGAGCGTTTGTAGCCAGTGTTTTGGGAAGGTGGTGTATAGGGTTGGCGTCACAGTGCGTAGGCTTAGGTGCGTTGTGGCGCGAGGTGAGGGGGTTTGGAGAATGGTGGTGAGGTAGAGGGTGAAATGTGCTTTGATAGAAGTTAGCTTCGTATATGGCATGGAAGGGTGAGGTGAGGGGGGGAGGGGGTTACTTAGTGCGCTACGATCACCCAGGTTCCAGAATACCTCCGGCCGCTGCCAGAGATACTCTGAGAACTCCCTGTGCCAGGACCTACATACTAGACTTACGTTGTACAGGTCTCGTTTTTCGATGTATGGCGCTATGAGGGGTAACGGGTCTTTGGCTATTGCAGCGGGGTAGGAGGGTGGTGGTTCCTCTTCTTCCATTGTTCCTCTCGGGTGATAGAGTTCGTTTGCTTGTAGCTTGGAAAGTTGTGGACAGGTTGAGTGTTTGTTGTTTCGGGTTGGAAACAATTACCGATAGCCCAACCCGCCGAGTGAGGTTTAGCTTCGGCTTACAAAGCCGTTTACCATAAAAGGTGTCACATGGGATGGTGGGTTTAAGGTTGCCAGACAGGCAGACAGCCTTGTTGGGTGCGCAAGGCTGTCCGATGGCGGTATGATGCGGGAGCGTTGTAGTTGTGCTTGTATGGTACTGTATATGTGATGGCTATATAAATTTATTACGCGCAGGGAGTGCTGTGCTGTACTGCCTATGGTGCGGTGGTTGTGATAGCGGTTGTTGTAACTGCAAGATACAAGCACTGTACTCTAATACGCCCCGCCATCTGCCAAGACCCCTGCTGCAGGGTTTCCGAGTGTGCATTGGAATGATGTTGCGGAACTATTGGCTAATTTAAGCTTAAGAGCAGTGTGGGATAATCACGTAAGATCACTCGCAAGATTTAAACGAGTAATGGGTATCCGGGTGGGCTTTTAATCACATAGGGCTACGGGTGCGTCTCTAGGCTGTACCTTCACACTACCAGAGTATGACAAGGGGAAAAAGAAAGTCGGCACTTTACCCCGAATGCATACTATTATAATCCCTCACCCAACCATCCCCCCAGCCCGCAAACTAGCCACCCTAACCCTGTCCATCCCAGCCTCTACAACCCTCTTCCCCACCTCTCCTTCCAGACACTCCGCCCCACTGCCATAACTACCCTCCCCCTCGAATCCCATCTCCTCAAGCTCCAGTGCAGACAAATACACTGCGTTCAGAACCTCCTCGTCAACCCTGACGTTCCACCTAACCATCGCCCTGACACAATTCCCGACCCTGGCAATCTCCCTGCGGGTAACGGGAGCGATATCCTCGTTCACGTTGGAGTAGATAGCTTCGCTCGCCTCCTCTTCCAACCGAGTAATGCTCTCTCCGCCGGGGGGAGCTTGCAATGTGACCTTTTTGGAAACCCACACGTAACCGTTGACGCCCAATATCACGTCTACCTCCCCAGCCCCGTTTGCAGCCTCGAGCGTGACGATATGCGACTTGCCCCTAACGATCCCACCCGCCTTGACCTTCAAAAAGTATCCATTACGCAACTTCCCGTACTTGAGCGAGCGGGTGTGCAGCGAGGCTGCGCCGTCCTGGAACAAACTCTGCACCTCAGCGACCAAGAGGTCGCCCTCAGAGAAGAAACTCCTGATTTGTAGCTCATCCGTGGAGGTCCTCTTCCGCAGGATGCCGCCGGGTAGATTAATAGAGGACAAGAGAAGATGCGCCGTCAACGTAGAATTAATGTCCACCTTCCATCGCTTCGACTGCACCTCCATGATCCGCCCGACGACCAGGTCCCCAATTTCGGGTGCGTAACGGGCGCGTAGGGGTTTCACGCTGAGGAGTTTGTTGACTTTTTGAACGGTGCCCGCGACTGTTGCTACTATGCTACCACCACCACTACCACCACCAACTGCAGTTGTGTCTGCGCCGTCGTCCATTTCTGCATCTGAGTCGTTGCCGTCCGCGGTGGAGTCTTTGCTCCGCAGGAGGTAGGTCCCGTGACCACGCATCCATTGGGGGTCCGAGGTTACGATTTCTCCGGGCGTCACGATGGAAATTGTTTTTGGTCTTTTCCGCGACGAGGTCATGCGAACGAAGTCGCCATCTTCGTCCAGCGTTACTTTTTCATCGTCGTGGTCTGAGTCGGAGCCCGGAGGGAGGAGGTATTGGGCTGGTTGCGGAGGGAGGATTGATATCGGCATCGGTATATTTTTCGTTCCGTTTGTCAGGGGGTGGTGGCGGTGGTGGTGGTGGTGGAAGGATGAGGCTCCGGTTGTACTGAAGGGGAAAAGTTATGTCGTCACTAAAAAGGAAAGGGATCGAGGATCATTCTTATATGCCAAGCCCCAGGAAGGAGGCAAAAGGACAAACCCCTAACCCCCAGAACCAGTTCGCCCTGTTCTAAAGTATGATTAGTATCCTTACCATAAAGCCATGCCATATGATTCCGCAAAAGAGTATGGTATTGTAACGTCGGGCCACGCACGACAATGCCGTAAAAACTAGAATAACCGAGAGGGTTTTTCCTTTAGATAAAGGAGAGGGAATATAACAGAGAGATTTTCTTTCAGCCCTCAGTTGGGACGAATAAGAAGGGAAATACAACAGAGCTTCACTGGCGGATGCGACTCCACTGCCTTAACGAGATTCAATTATTCTAGTTCTTACAGTACCGGTACATGTTTTGCGTTATAGAGTCAATTATCGCGCGGTTGCATGCTTTATATGACGACTTTAGCACGTTTGTCGTGCAGTTAAGGCTTTCGATCATCTGGTATTGATCCTCCATACAACTCAAACTCGACAAGTCGCGCGATCAGTGATATCTCATGACGCAGATCTCTCCTATGCCCACCCACGCAGCCCATACACCTTTTTTGCAAAGTCTAATCTCACAGCCTGTGCTGAAAACAAAGGCTCGCGAGCAAATGATCCCATATTATGATAGCACATTTCGAGGCGACCGCCATTCTAATTTCAATAGCATCGTGGTTCGCACGGAACACGCACTTGACAACAAATAAGGTAAAGTTGACATGTATCATAAGAATCCTATCATTGATTCTGATAATAATTTGATCACAGGAACCACTGATCAATGGTTCAGTAAGCGGCTAAATACAAGAACAAACCTTGATACCTTCCATGAATGTAAAAGATACGAAATCCTCCCAACCGGTCCCTCTCCTTCCATCCCACCGAGCAATCAGAACTAACTTACATCACGCACTGTTTTGCATATCTGACAAAACAAGAGAAAAGAGCATGAAAGTGAAAGACATAGAAACTAGCAACACAGATAAAATGCCAGAAAAAGAAATATGCAGGGTAAAAAATGAAAGGGGAAAAAACAATAAAACCAGTGCTAATCTATGCAAGCAACACCTGTAACATAGTTTACAAACCATCAGCAATATTGCAAATGCCTCTACTATACAGCCATAGCACATCCGCATTATGCTGTTCATTTTTCCCATCATTTCATCCGTAACCTTCGTACCCAGAGAACCTTTGCCCGTACACCCCTTATGAAAGAACGACAATCCCCAGTGAATTGGCAACACCCATGTCACCATCCGATCCATATCGTATAAGTGCCGTACCGTATCTTATCGTATCGTATTCACCCTTTCATTCCCATGGGGACCTGAAAGGAAAAAGGCTGAAAGAAAGGGAAGAAGAAAAAAGCTAGAGAAACAAAATAGGTGTAACGAGGACAAGAATGGTCCCTATATCAACACGTAAAGAAAATATTAGGCGAAGTAGGAGCTCGCCATGTCAGGACGAAAGGGGGGGGGGTATGGTTGCTGTTGTTGCTGTTGTTGTACAAGGTTCGGGCGGACAGATGGCTGACTATAGGAATGCGAACGGGAAGGTGCCGGTGGGTGAGCCCCAGGAGAGCCCCCACTCGGAAAGGACAGACCGGTTGATGTGCTGCCGCCACTAGAAACCTGGATCTTGGATTGGATCCTGCGTCCATAAGGTGTCATACGGATTGCCGGAAGGATTGGCCTGATACTGTCAACCAATTGTTGCTTAGTCTCAGGGGAAGCATAATCCATCTAGTTTGCCTATCATTAGCTAGGTATAGAACAGCACTCAGTGGGGTCATTACAGCCGTCTGAATCACATAGTTAGCATATGAGTCCCGAAGCAATGCTTCCAACTCGGCCTGATTAGGAAGCATTTCTTCAATCAATATCTTTTTCGTCGATTGCTCAGCAACACGGATACACTGTGGAACTGTTAGCGTTCTAATTATCATTTTTGACCGCAGAAAAGCGAACCTTCTCGATAACATTGGAGCTGAATTTCTGTTTTGAGAGCTCGCAGACACGGCCCCTAAATTTGAGAATCAAAGGCTCGGACAACATAGGGTCGGCCAGATCCACTGATAGCACGGTTAGTGGCTGGAGTAATCTGAACATGAGTCTACACACTTACAGATATACTGAACAACGTAATTCCCGAAAGGATCAACCACGAGTTCAATCGCATGAGCAGTGATTTTTTGAATCAGCTTGACCTTTTGAGCTCCGGCAGCATGATCTATGCAGCGTTGAAGGACGCAGCAACCGTGGCGGTGTGTTCCCACAGCGACACAATCCTCACCGACAGCATCAAATATGAATTGAAGCTTCAGCCAAGAGTTAGCTATCGTCTCTACAAAAGACTAAGTAACCAACATACCTTGCTTTCTTCTTTCTTCCAGCGATTCAAACATTTCTGAATAACGTGATTACCGTTGAGGTCCTGAATAAGTTCTACCACCTTGCTTTGAAGGGCGTGAATGACGGTGCGAATCTAATTTTCCGGTCAGCAATCATGACCTCTAGCGAGAAGGGGGTAAGCTAACCTGCTCCGGTGTGGTAATGTATTCAATCATTTTCTGCAGCGCTCTAGTCCCGTGTTGGTTCAGGGCAATTTTAACAAGCTGTGGGGCAGCGGTATTGACAAGGACAGTTCTCTGTTCATCGTTGGCGTATTCGAGAAGTTTTTGGCAGAGGTAATTTCCAAAGGGATCTACCTCGAGTTAGCAAACAGTCGGTGTAGGGCTAAGGCGAGGACTTGGGCTACCAGTCATCAACTCAACCACATGGGCGTGAGTTTCAAGAAAGATCATCTGCACGTATTGAGGGTTGCGTTCTTCAAGTTTCTTTTGGAGATAACGGCACCCATGTTGATCTTTGCAGAGCTCGTAGATATTTCCAATTAGGCTCTCAAGCGGAGTATTGGCAAAGCGATTCGCTGTGCGTTCCATTAGATATGGTCTTGCGCCATAGTAGTCATAGATCATACCCTCTCCGTCATGTCCTCTCTTTTGCACACTACGATTTTGTGCACTGCCTCCCTGATGTAGCCCTTCGCCAGCCTTGGGTGCTTGCTGATAGTTGGGATGAACTCCAAAGGGACCGAGAGACGTCATGTGATAAGCGGGATTCGTAAGATTCCCGATATTGATATTACCATAGCCTCCGTAAAGTCCGGCAGAGGGGCCCCCGTAAATACCCGGAGACGGAAGAGGGGACTGCATCCCGGGTGTCATCACAGGCATTGAACCAACATTGATGTTGAGGGGTGGACCAAAAGCAAGAGGTCCGCCTCCCTGCTGATACATTAGCTCAGGCGAGGAATACCCAAGGTTTTGGTTATATACCGAGAGAGACATATCACCACTGGTGGATGGTTCCCGACTGTGCCTGGGCCTATCCATCGAAATCCTACCATAGCCCTGAACGTTAACAGGGTTAGCAGTCCGCATAGTTGGCAAATCAGAGGTTGAATATGATGCCTGAAGTTTTGGCATGAAGTTTTGGTTCGCGTGGGAAGCTTCGGTTTGTGAAATCTTTGTATCGATATTGTCAGAAAAAGTACTAAAGGACAAGTCGGTTGATGATCTCTCAAATCGACGCCCGAGAGTTGCAGAATCTGTTTGAGGAACTGTAACCTTTGGAGAAGCATTACTGGTTGGAGTAAACGGGGCACCATAGCTGTTGGATGGCAAGCTATGCTGATGGTGATGACGGGAAAAGGTCCAACCATTGTTGGCCGGGGTCACCTGACCTTTGGAGGGTGGGACGGCGAGATCAAGGGGGGCAGACGATGCGGACAACTTTTGGTAGATTAGTCAGATGTAGAACTCCAGAAAAAAATATACGGAGCACCAAACTTACCATTCCCGGGTTGCTTCCGTGACGTACCAAGATGGGGAATTTGTCGTCGGGATCGGTCATATTGAAGAAAGCCTTAATGTCCGGAGAAGTTGTAGATTGTGCATTCTTGGCGGAGCCACTTCCACTAAGCCCATCCTCGGGGAGGAAGATGCGACTAACCTGTGTTGTTTCCATGCCTAAGTTTGCGCTGGCATTGCTAGCACCTCTCGTGATCGAACCGTTAGGTAGCGAGTTTCTTAGTAGATCAGTACACAGTCATATAAAAAAGGACACGGGGCGTTTACCTGATGCTAGGCCGTTGTCCAACAAGACCCTGCTCCGGGGTGCCCTTATTCTCATTCTCATCCGAGTTGCGTCTAGACCCAGGCATAGATTTGGATGCCTTATGGGATATAAAAGGGGCTATATCGTCGGCGGGTGGAGTCATAAGCTGTTGTTGTTGTTGGTCATGACGGACTGTTCCAGGAGGGGTAGCTAGGGCATTGGCTCCAGGATGTCCGGCCCTAGAGCGAGCAAAGGTATCGTGATCTGGCGGGGTTGTAGGCTCACTACGACCCATAGTGGAATTAAGCCTAGCATTACCCCTGAGGGTCATACGATCAAGGTCTTGGGCAATACGACGAATTTCCCTCTCGTCTTCCTGCTGTTGAAAGGCAAGGCGTCTCATGTGTTCTTCGTAGTTCTTCTGTTGCTCACGCAATTTCATCACCTCAAGTTGCTTCAATTCCATCTCACGCTGTTTCTGCTGCAACTGGTCATGAACAATTGATTAGCAGGATAAACTTGTAGCACAATAGCAAGACGAACCATTTCAACTTTCTGGCGAGCCTGCAGTTGAAAGGGATAAAAGGAAGGTTAGTAACGAGCAGGGTACGAACTGGAGCCGCATTCAAATGAATAAACAGAAATCACAGGGAATATACGTACGCTAGGAGCCAAATCCAATGGCTCAGCAGTCATACGGTTAAAGCTGGAGGGGTCCCAGCTGGAAGGCATGTTCATCTGGGGTTGTTTCAATGAGTCGGTTGTGAACCGGCGTTGGAGTGTTGCTCTGTTGTCGGGAGCAGCCGAAATGGTGGATGCCTCAGCAGGGGAACGAAGCGGGGCATAGGCGGGGAACTGATTCGCAACGTGAGCTTGAGAATTCCTGTATTAAAGTCCTTTGAGATTTTGATCACCCACGGTAGCAGGAAAGGCCATTGAGCATGCCTAGTTGAACTGTAGAATCGTCAGTACATTCCTTAGGGGGCAGCGAAAACAGGGAACCCCGCCATGACTAATGCAAGTGTGACGGGCAGGGTGCAGGCAAATGGGGGGCCCCTCAAGAAAGGGGAATAATTAGGAATGACGGGAGGATCTAGGGGCAGCGGTAATCGTGTAAAACCTACCTTTTTCACCTATCTACGGAAGCTAGTTCCAAGGTACAACTTGCGGCCAACCGAGTGAGAAGACGGGAAAGCAACAAAGTACAGCGGCTCTTAATAGAAGCCGAAACGAAACGCTGCAACGCCTGGCAATGCTAAATGGCTGAATGCAGAATAACAGAGGAAAAAGCAGGGGAGGAGATTCTGAAGGGAATTTGAATGGGTAGAGTGAGGTAAGAAGAAGGAGAGGTAGAGGGAGTTCGGTGGGGTAAGAGGAGGAGGAGGGATGAGGTGTCGGATTGGAAGTGGTTGGCGTAGCGGAGAGGACAATGGTGGTAGCTCACTTCACAAGCAGGTGCTGTTGCAGGCTCCTTACGACTTCTGCACACACACGCACATACGTACGCAGTGATGGAGTAAGTACGTTTAGGAGTAGGAGTAAAAGCGGTGCGGTAGTGGCAGTCAGTTGGGGGGGGGGGGACAACGAAAGTACGGGTAGCGATAGATCGAAATGTAGAGTACAAACGAGCGGTGCCCTCTTTGGCTATGAGCTTCCGAGGTGGAAAGAGGAAGTAAGAGAGAGCAAGGAGGAAGAAAGGAGGGGGGTAAGAGTAAATTTACGGGTCAGGAATTACGAGCTACAGGTGGAGATAAAACTATGGTTCATCCAACGGTCGGGTAGTGAACAATTCTTCTGACAGGAGCTTAACCTGTGTTTCTGCCGGTTCAGGCCCGACTGGATATCGTAATTTTATAGAAGACTTAAACACTAACTAGCAGCACTGGCATACATGTTTCCTGTAAGGAACCCTTACGTTTGCGAGTTTTACCGAAATGTATGTGTGATAATTTTTTTTCTCGAGCTTCTCTTGATTTATTGCGCCCACCAATGTGTTCGCCTCTCACCACCTCCCAAACACTAACATCTTCCTGCCACCAATCGTTCCCATCAGCCAGAGAAGCGAACACAGGCAACAGTTCACCACGAAGTCATTGCTGGCCTACCTTGATCTACCGATTCCCGATTTCTCGAATTGGGGAGCACACCCCGATAGTACCACCGTCTCTCCTCGACAAAGTTCCGTTCCTGTTTTGCCATATCTACGGTAGACTACTGTACGGCCCAAATGTGAAGCCATGAGAGGTGCATATTGTAATAGACGAGTACACTGTGAGTTAGAGTCCTGCACCGCACTGACTTAAACCCTCTTTTCGACCCTGTCATAGGGGTTTAAAGCACTGTGTCCGTAACCCCCGCCCAGTAGTGTGCACGCTTGACCTCGAACTCAAACTCATTTTTCCCCTTCCCTCCCCCCCAAGATAATATTGCTAGATTTGGGATGATGATAGGTGCACGAGCCACGCGCGATCGCGAATCGCGATTCAGATTGAAGTGAGATGTACGCGCCAGGTCTCGGGACTCTCTGTGCCTTGGGTGCCGGTACGATACGGTATGGCAGCAAACGTGAACTCTACTAGAATAACGTACTATGTCACGATCCAATTCTTATACCCGTTGATATAGATGGAAATACCAGCAGTAAGGCCTATACTCTAAAGCCGTGACAGCAAGAGATTACGATAACCCCCAAAAAAAACCCCCCCCTCGCGAAAGCAAAAAAAAAAAAGATGCTCGAGCCAAAGGTGGACAGGTACTCGAGCACGGTGGGTATCATAGATGGGTGGTGTGCACGACAAGATCTCCCGCGAGGATCATCATCAATTTGAAGGATGTGCGTGGATCCCTGGGAAAAAAAGTTTCAGCCCCGGGCCAAAGCCGGAGAAAACGGCTAGCAGCTTGTTTGAGGATAGAGAGATAGATAGGCTCCTGCGAACAACTGGCGACAATATTAGCGGATTCCCGGTAAGGCCGGTCACTCGTAACCGCGTACGTAGTACGGGAACTTGAGTTCGCCTGAAGATGGCTATCAGAAGCATAAGAGATGATACGGTAGTACAAAAAAGACATGACCGACGATACTCGAGCACATACAGAACTTGCACAGCAGCCACGCACCCAATACAAACACAGTACAGTGCAAGTAACGCACACACGGGGCAAACAGTGGCTAGATACCAGCACAAGCACGGTACTCTTCTGTCCATCATCCATCCATCAAACCCATCCAGCCATCCTCCTTCATCTTCGACCCACATCGCCCAAAAGCTACCAATGAGACGTCTGGCTATTCACACAAAACATCTCACAGAAGCGGGGTCTTTTCCCTCTTTCTTCACTGCGATCCGAAACATGATCGCTGATACTTCGCATCTATGATACCGGTGGAGCGCGGGTATTGCATAAAAAACAGAGAATATTGGACTTCTGGTTGGGAAACCCTTTCTTTTTCCCCCACCTTCTATATCAAGTTACGTGCTATGAAGTTGACAGCGAGCAAACAAGCAGGCAGAAAAAGGAAATGGTGTGTGTGTGTGTGCGTGTGGATGAGGGGGCAAAAGAAAAAATGAAAAAATGATGACATAACCAGGACCCTGCGAGCTTTTGGGGACAGAAGAATGAAGGCACCGGTGCTACCGTATTTGAAAAGTGTTTCTCGAGTGCCATGTTTCGAGTGGATCTGCCAGATTTATATGCGAAAAGGTGCTATACTCGATACCGGTACACCAGAGTCCTTCAAGTCGAAAACTTGAATGGAATGCCTCCAATGAATGGATGAATGGATGAGCGAAAGGGAGAGCGAAAGGGAGCGTGGCATTTGCGTCAGCTCACACGTGTTTTCCCGGACAGTGCGGTTAGGGGCCAAAAACGGTCTTCGGCAGGAAGGAAGGAAAGGGCTTGTGTCATAACCCTTCCTTTCCCTCCCTCCCGGAGCTAAATAGGGTTTGCCCTGAATTTTGAGCCTCAGGGCCGTGCCGTATCGTGGATGGGAGGCGGCAGGTGTTCAGGAGTGAGTACCATATTATCAACCACATTCTTTTTGTATCGAGTGTTAATTTGTTATCGTACTGTGAATTAATTTGGATTTGGTGGAAATGCTTTACAGGCTTTATCGTGGTAACCTTTCCTCGGTTTGCGTCTGATGGCTTTCCTATCGATCATTCACTACAAAAGTGCTAATGTTACAGTTCTCCGGAATGTCACTATAGGCACCGGAGGTCCTTTCAAACACTCCGCTTGGCAGGTAAAATCCCTACCGATATGATGATCAACTGCGGTCTGGAAAAACTATCTACTCACCTACCTACGTTAACTTACTCGAGTACAGGAATATCCTGGGATAGGAAACCCTCAAGCCTGTCCTATCATAATTACCTCGGAGGACACCCCCGGACGTACAGTAATCGAGTACAGTACGGTACGCTATAAGTATCCGAAGGGAAAATATCATAACTTTTTCCCCTCCCCAAGGCTGACCAGCACTCGCCGCATGATGCAATCCATTCTCTCCAGCAAAGTTTTCCCCACAAAAAACATGAGACATACATCGGGCGGTGCCGCGGGCCTGGTTACCAGTGCAAAACCTTCAGCCTCGTTGTTATACATACGATGGAAAGACACTACAGTACAAGCCAACCTAACCAAAGACACTAGGTCAGTAATTGTATCCTCCTATTCATAAACCGGTACGGTAATTTGCCCACTCTTGCACAACCAAAGGCCAGTACTCGAGTACCGTATAATAGACATCAATCCCGTCCCCTAAAAAAGTCGCGCAGAAACCACTGTAATCAATTCCGCGTTCGCGGAGCCGTGTAACCAGAGATCCATTCTCGTGGGACGGAATTTCCCCTCTCGCCCATGGAACGGGGCCCTCCCCCACACGGACAACCAATTGCGCGATAAGTTACTCTTCAGGCCACCATGATCTCCTTTAATGGGGAAACACCTATGAATGCTATTTTTGCCGAGTGACTGTGCCTACCGTACAGTACACAAACCCGTCAACGTCGACCCAATTAATTGTGACTGCTCGCTATGTATAATACCTAGTGTAGAGAAACATTATCTATCTGTTCATCTATCAGTCCTAACAGAGGGGTAAGCACTCGAAAGTCCGATTTAGAATCCCGCACCTTGGTTGGGATTTCTCCATTGTGCAATCCCACGATGATTTAGCCGAGACCACCACGACGCTCATGCACTCTAACCTTTCTTTTTCCCTTCGGTGACCGTATTGTAGTAACTTAGAGTATTAACTTGGCACTTCCTACCCTCGGCGCAAAACTTCCACGAGCTAGACTCGCTTACTGTATGAGCTGGAATCATTGAACCTCGCACCAGGACGTTAAAGCTGGCAAGGTCAGGCACTTTTTTGTTTTTTTGTCTTAAGCTTGGGGCTTGAGTTGGGGGGGGGTTAGTTTTCTCTGTGGTTTCGCCCCTCAATCCAAGAGAGGGAATTCTGGACGTCTTAGCGGTATCCCTTCTTACCGCACAGTACCCCAGTGAGCACTCGAGTCCATATGCCCAACGCTCACCTACTCACTCACCGCCATTCAATACTACACTTCCAACGCAAAGACACTCCCACCCATATCACCCCTCGCATGCCGTAGCCCTACCAGAAGAACACAAGCCCCCGTACTACCCACCTTATACACGTGCGCAAGGCATGTACCGTAGCACACATACCATAAGACACCGCCGTACAGTACCACGCCTTCACCGCCTTCAACAGGGCTGTTAAAATAAAAATAAAAAAGATAAAAAAAAAGGGCCCCATACAATTCTTGAAACTGAGATATATCATTACGACATGATCCAGCAAGGCTTTCGGACGGATGGGCACTTTGAAAACAGCCTTGTGAGTTAACCCATTTTGATATTTTGAATACCCTACATGGTTGAATGGAGGAAAGGGTGGTCGATATACGCTAGCTAAATAGTTTTACAGGAACACACCTGGAGATTATACACGCATCTCCAAAGCGAAAGCAGAACGATCTCCAAGGGACGAACTCGCTAGGGAAGAAAATATTATATATATACGTACGTACTGTACGTGCGTACGTGCGTGCACTCCACCTCACTACGATCAGCCACAACTGCTCTGTTCAGAACCTTACAGCTTCTATCGGGTGCTACATGTGCTACATGAAACATAAATACCGGAACATACATATGTGCACGCCCACACACCCACCAGCTGCGCCCCGAATGGATCGAACCTAAGAATTGATGAGTCCGCGACACCAGCTGTATTAGGTGAGAACTATAAGTTTGGATCTCCGGCCACTTACAACCTGGATCCTATCTATCCATCCATCCGTCCATCCATACCCTCAGACGCGGTTCCATATCTACTTCTTCTCCAAGGCTCCGGAGTTTTTATTCCGGCCCGTGCTGAAATTCTCTGGAGTTCGGCATGGTGTATTTACAATGTGGTTAAAGTGGGGAGAGGAGAGGGGGGGGTTTATGTGATATATCATATCATTACGAATCTTACTGTACGCCGGGCTTCGTTCGTGGGAGTACAAGTGCTCTTCTTCTTGTGCTGAAGGGAGGGATATCTTGGGATGGTGCGGGAATGGTCGAACATAGGGAGGGAGGGTGCACTTGAGACAAAGTCGCACAGTGTATGATATACATGCTAATGGGTTCAAATCTGGGGAAGGCAGCCGGAATGTGGACCGATTATATCCGACTGACTGGCTAGCTGGCAATATGTCTCCTTTTGAAATCCCACAGTGTTTCAGATCGCCAGCTGAGCAAACTCTCATTTCTCGCATGTAATCCCAAACAGCCATCTTTTAGCAAAGCTAGGCAACAATAATCCATGCCTGCACTACGGTCGGGGCCACACCAGCTAGAACCACCACCCGAGTGAGAGCCTATGACTTTACTGTATTCTTGACTATCTCTGCATCCGCTCAAATATACCCCCCCAGTTTCCTTCGTCTCAATCAAGATTCCCTTGAAATACTCGACAGTATCTCCCCTATTCCTCCCGAGCTGCTTCTCAAAAACCCCATCCGTCACCGTCGTCTCTCCATCATTAACTAGGACTAGGAAACTCCTCCACCACCTGACAAACTCTCCGCTTTGCCCATTTTCCACAAGATCCTCGACGTGCGATCCTTGACCCAAGGGTTTGAACTTGGATCCATGGCCTCGGTTATAAGCTTGGCTAGGTGGTAGAACACGATCTAGCAGGGGTCGGTGAAGAGGCTGATAGAGCTCTTGTGCGAGCCCTCTAGGAGGCGCCTTGCCTTTCCTTCTACCTACTCTTGCCTGAGGTCAAAGTGGGTTGGCCTATCAAATAGTGTGCACACGTCTTTGAAAACACCCTAGCCCGGGAGCATTGTGAAAGTGACGAGGCAGACACCCTAGATGATGGTGTAGTCGAGTGCAGACCTACTACCATTACCAGGGCCCTCACCCCAAGCATAAACCTAAGGATGGAAGAAAACTTCCCCCTCCAGCTTCCCCTCACAAGTGTACGTAATGCGTCTTCTGCAACCCACAAGCTACTCCATCCCGTATCCCCACCCGCCTCATTGAAAGGTTGGTAAAGTAAACCTTGTCTTAACCGCAGCATCGATAACTTTTGAACCCTGCGCAACCCACTTCTCGTGACTGTGACCTTTGTAGCGATTACCGCTCACAACAAACTTTCTTGTGAACAGACACCTGGCAGAGCGCACTTCGAGCCAGCGGTTGAAGACTCGGGCACTGGGTAGCTCAAAAGTAAAATCCACCCGGTTATCAGAATCTGTCACACTAACAAGTGAGGAAAGATTAGGAAGGCGTATGGCGACATTGCATACCCCAAGTCATGGTGCGGGTTCTTTGGTCCCGGGGTCACATGTGCTGCCTACTTTGATTGCCGTGAGCAGCTCAAGGCCAATATGACAGCCCGCATCCTTGACCCTGGCCACCCAACATACACCTAAGTAGAGGCAATCACTGTCTTCGCTCATGCCCTTCCGCCCTTGAAAGATTGCGTCACCCAAATTGAAAAAAACAAGCACCCAGATGACGTCAGGGAACTCACTCGTCACCTGAGGATGCCAGTTAAGGACTCAGCTAGGAAACTCTATACCTCTAACCTAGGTCGAATTGCTGAGGGTCTGCCGGTGGTAGAGACGTCGTGGAATCTTTGAGTAAGTGATTATTCCCAGCTATGTCCCATCAGCCTCGTAATAACTTATTTTGACAGAGTCGCAATCCTCAACCTATTGCCCACGGGTAGTAAGAATCCATATCGTTCACCGAATGGAAGCCGCAGAAGTGGGACATCAGTTCCTCGACTATGCTGGGGGTGCTACCAACTCAGACTGGGAAATTACATGGGGGTGTGTTGGCAACACCAAGCATGGAAATTCTGGTCCAGGTGGTTAGAGGACAGTGTGGTCCCATAGTGCTTGGTTTTCCGCCCACGAGGTAAATCTCCCTTGGGTATTTTATTCTGATTATCTTGATCCCGTGTTTGTTGCAGACTTCTTGTTGATAATGTCACAAACGGTGACAAAGCAAGGCAGAGTTTCACATGACTAAGAGTTATTAGTCATTGGTTTGTTATCTTTCACGCTATGAGATCAGTTGACTCATAGGTTTTTACATGACAATGCAATAGCGTGTCATTGGTTTATTTTTATTGGTTGATTAGTGACATGACTCACATTTGTGGTCATGTGGTTTATGTATCTCGCACATGTGACCCCTTTAGGACACAGGACTTGTTTTATGGGTTTTGATTGGTTGCTAGATATGGGACAGCTGACTCGGACGGGTGTCACAAACGGTGACTAAGCAAGGCAGACTCTCACATGACTAATAGTTATTAGTCATCGGTTTGTTATCTTTCACACTATGAGATCAGTTGACTCATAGGTTTTCACATGACGACGCAATAGCG
>Ga0307507_10005554_pt1 | contig 20605 bp, 5 predicted proteins | sample 7_EM_MG_FD_207223 | JGI IMG/M metagenome (GOLD analysis project Ga0307507, IMG submission 207223) | Populus trichocarpa ectomycorrhiza microbial communities from riparian zone in the Pacific Northwest, United States - 7_EM | ecosystem: Host-associated > Plants > Roots > Unclassified | place...
GTAGGTAAGTTAATAGGTAGATAGGTAGAAGAGAACCATCGCTATATTATATTAAATTATCTAAAATAATAATATTTATTTTGCTAGCCTTATAAATAGCCTTAAAGTAGCTTTTGTTTATTTAAAATATGCTATTAGTATAAAAGAGGTAAATATAATTGTGGTTGCCAAATGCGCAGATTGCTGGCAGGTTGCGCGCAGGTTGCGCGTAGGTTGCTCGCAGGCTGCGCGCAGGCTGCGTGTTAAAAAAACACGACATAGGCTAGTCGGTCGAGTTGCCAAATGCCCTCAACTGCGCGCCAATTGCGTCAACCACCAACCATTGAGGCCATTGGTAGGGTACCATATTTTGCCGATGAAGTTCCATAGAGTTATTATCTTCTAAAAGGTTAACTATATTTATTCTATTACTATAGAAGATATAGTTCTATTCATTATTAAGCTTATATAGTTATAATTAGAAAGCTATAACAACGGTCTAACCTTTTCTATATACTATACGGTAAAAGGCCATAGCACTTATATAGTAGTAGTTGGTTATAGATGGGGTAATAAAGGGCTCCTTAGGTTAATATCCTAGGGAGTAAATAGAGGCGGCTAGGCTATATCCTAAATAAGTCTCTCTATAGTATTTGAAGTTAAAGGTTACTTCTCTCTTTTTCCAGTTAATAGTAGGGTTATATTATTTAAGCTAGTTTATTCTACAGATAATAGGGTAGTTAGTAAGTAGTATAATATAGGCCTAGAGCTCTTCCTTGTGCCCATTTATATCTAGGTAGAGTTATACTATAGTGGTGTAGATTAGACATCGCCTAGTGTCTTGGCATTTTCCTATATTTATTAAGCCTTCGGCTTCCCTCCTTTTTAGACATTACAAATCTACCAGTTACTGAAAATATATTCTTTTCTTCTCTTCTAACTGATTATAACTAACCAACTAATCAACTAATAGATAGACAGACTGACAGATAGATAGCATAGTGACTTTCCCAATCTAAGAGACACCGTACCCTTCTATATATTATTTGGCATTCCATATAGGGACGACAGCAAGCTCTTTAGATTAGAAGTCTAGTATTATATATACGGGAGACATGTAGGAATATACTATAGTTATAAAAGAACGGCTAGCTATAGAAGAACGACCAGCTATAGAAGAACGGCTAGCTAAATAAAAGAGACGGCAGAAGAGAACTAGGCAGTATTAAATAGCAAGGGGAACCAGGCAGTCCCGGAAAAAGACAGGACAGCTAGACTTAATGTATAGGCTAAAAGAGTGGCAGTAAGAAGTAAAAGGGTGTAGGTTAAAAGGTCTTGGGAATTGGAGTTGGTAGAAATTTAGCGTTAAACGAACCAGCGTGTCACGAAATTCATATAGAGCTGCTCATTGATGAAATGGGTTGATTGATTAATGATCTTAATGATTGTGTCTTTTTGACCTTGATCTAACGTGTCTTCAGTAACATATCTTCGTGCACGTAACTCATACACGTGACCTATGCACGTGACCTACGCCTTTAGAGAATACAGATTATCTAATATACCCCCTTTAGCTTTAAGCTCTTTGAGGTCAAAGCTAACCACCTTCTCGTGTCCGTCAATGCGTTAATTGAACCATAATATCATCTAAATCCTTCCTTCTCGCCCTAACCTTCTCCCTTAGGTCCTCCAGTTGCTTCTTCTTATTTAGCCGCTCCTTAATATCCACCATTCCAACTAGGTTAACAAAGTTCTAAAACCTCTACTTAGGCAGGGCCTTTATAAGTCTATTAGCGATTATCTCCTTTATCACTATCTATTAAAATTGTACTCGTCTCATTGCGTATTCCTAACGTAGCCAGTATTAATAGATATTAACGTGTTAAAGCTTCGTGATTAGCTTTACTATATCTTTTATAATTAGTTAGAGTGTTTAGGTGTTATCGCATTTAATAATTAAAGGCTTGTTTAGTCTTAATGTTATTACTTTAAACAGTCTACTAATAAAGATAGCTTCCTTTACTATTTGTAATAGGGCTAATAACTCAGCTTCCGTGCTTAACATTATAACTATACCCTACTTATTTACTCTCTAGGCGATTGGTCCCCTAAATAGCTTTATAATATATCCTTATAAGCTCTTTCTATTAACGGAGTTGTCCGCGAATAATGTATTACTAGCATAGATAAATGATTACGCTTTACTTCTACTGTCTCTTCTATCGTCTCGTCCTTTATCGCGTATTCCTTTATCTCTCCCTCTACCGTTTATTCCTTCCTTATCTCCTCTATAGCAGATTGCTCTGCTCCTCGTGCTATATAGGTACTGGATTACTGTCTGCCGCTTAATAATGCTCTTGACTTAGGTTCTAATTAAACCTTACCAGCTATAATACTACAAAAGCAATATCCGGACGCGTTGTAGTGGCTATATAGAGTACTAAACCCAATTTTCTCTAATATAGCATCGTAGAAGCTGCTTCTCTTAGTAGGGATATAGGACGGACTAGTAGGTCTATATCAGGGGATGGAAGCGTTGGACGGATTAATTAGTGATTAGTAGGGAGGAGTTTAGATTCTACTATAGGAGTGTCTAGAAGACGCCCTATAAGATCTATCTTATACTGATTAGCTATCTTCTTAATATAGGCTTCCTAGAATAGCCATAGGAGCCTCTAGCTATAATTATATAGCATATAGATTCCTAGGAACCATTTTAGCTCACTAAGGGTACTTATCTAGTATTCCTTACTTAGCTCCTTAATTACTTCTTAAGCTTTCTTCTTATCTATCTTTTGGTAGTAGAAGATAATATTGTTAATATAGAAGAAGACAACTATTCCACCTTTTAGCATAATATACGGCTTCTAGGGTACTTCTTTAAAACCCAATTTGTTTAATAAGCTCGTAAGATTCTTCTGCCATAATAGTAGTAATCGTTATAGTCTGTATAGGGCTTTTCTTAAGCGCAGTACTTTATCTGTCTTTCCTTTATTAAACCCTAGTAGTAGCTTTATATAGACGGCCTTGTTAAGATCGTAATAGACAAACACATTAACTATATCTATCTGTGTCGTCTCCAGGTCGAATTTTATGGTAATCGCTATAAGGGTTCGGAAGGTTGTACTAGCTAATATAGTAGCTCTTATAGGTAGGTCTCCTAGGGCCTATTAATTTCTATAGACTATTAAGCGTACCTTGTATTTCTAGAGAAATCCGTGCTTGTCCGTCTTATAGATAAACACCTATATTAAGCTAAGGACCTACTATCCCTTTACGTACTTCTTATCTATTTCTTAAAACGACCTCATTTAATGATAAGATTGGAGATAGGCTTATTAAGCCTCTTAGAACTAATCTTGAAGAGGATATGTATTAAGGTCCCAGATTAACTAAGGTAGCGGAGGTAAGTTCTTCCTATATAATCTAATATCGCGTATTCTACCTGATTTTAGCTTACTATTATTAAGTCGACTATTAAGGTTAAACTTCCTTCCTGCTAAGAAGGCACCGTGATAGGCTAATATAATCCTTTTAGTAACAAAGTCTTTAAACCTATTATCGCTGGCTTCCTTAAATAAGTCTTTCACTAAGTTATTAGACACCTCCTAAGTGTTAAACACATCTTCTGCTTAATAAGCGACGTCTTAATTAGTACCTTATACATCTAACTTTATAGGATACTTAATGTAAAAGGTATATAGAGATTCTTTATCTTCTTCTATTAGAGGTGGTGTATAGTATATATCTTTAAGAGCTCTTATAAGCTTAAAATCTACTAACTTATTAAAGGTTTAAACTGGCTTATTAACGTCATTATCGTCTTCCTCTTAAATTAATGGTTTAAATTTTTTTTATTGTCTTCCAGAAGGACCTTATTCTTGGTTAGGGTATTAGGGAGTTAAATCTTCTTAATTAGCGTGTCTAATTCAGCGTGTAGGTTCTTTAAGATATCCGTTTACTTGCCGTTAAAGAACGTCTTTTTATTAAAGATAACGTCCCTAGTAGAGATAATAATACCTTTATATAGGATCCAGATCCTATAGATATTGGTAGAGTTATAGCTAATAAGGTAGCCAATATAGGCTTATAGATCTAGCTTACTTAGCCTTTTCTTCTTTAGCTAGGCATCTAACGTTATCACATACGCCCTATAGCCGTAGGCTTTTAGGTGCGTTAGTTGCGGCTTTCTTAACCCATTAGCTAGGAAGGTATAGAACCTCTTATATAGTAATTTCCAACCATTGCTTTCCCGTAGCGTTTAATCTTAAAAGTAGACTATACAGTTAACTATCTTGTTCTATAGGTTGTGTGGTAGATTGGCAGCAATTCTCATTACTTATACTCTCTCAATAATTACACCCCCTAAGCGTTTGGCGGTACCATTCTAAGCTTAAGTATATGGCGCCAAAGGCTTAAATATAATCCCTTGCGTCTATAGCTATTTAAGGGTTCTCCTTCTCCCTAGCTTATTATCTAATCTAATAGTATTAACTTTAAGGTTATACCTTAGATAAATCTATTAGATAAAATCTTTAAGTACTTATAGTGTCTCCTTCTCCTCGCTATATATTATTATAAAATACGGGAAGGATCTTCCTAAGAAGGTATTATAGATAAGCATAACTCGTACAAATCTAGTATGCGCTTCCTTAAGGTTAGTCTAGTTAATATAGAGGTTAAGATAGGGTTTATTAATTTTCTATTTTAAGAACCTTCTTAAGACCTAACGCTTGATTTTAGCGAGACTGCAATATTAATATTCCGTTATCTTTAGGCCTTAAAGCTTAACTCCTAAGGCATTAAGACCTAGATAATAAAAGCTTATAGGTCCTAGATAACCTAGACGCAGGTACTATAGATATACATTACCTTTTAAGTCTAGACGAATGTCTTTTAATAATACTCTACGCTTCTATTAGCGGCGTAATAGTTGGCTTGTATTAAACGCTAATTAACTTCCTGGTTAGATATATTTAATAGTCTATTATCTATAACGTTCTTCCATTTAATATAGGATTGTATTATCCTTCCAAACTAGAAGATTATTGTCTCCTTTATTATCCTAGTAGTACCCTTACTTTTAAAGTACACGGAACAACACTAGATTTATATTAAAGTCCGTACAGAAGGTAATATCCTTAAGACGTAGGATTCCCTTGCTCTTATCTAGTTTTAAGACTTAGATAGTAATATTGCTATAGCCTAGTATAGGCACTTCTAAGCTGCCGGCGATAATATATTTGTGTCTTAGAGCTTTCCTAAAATTGTAAAAACAAAAGAGGTTATTAAAGATATAGAGAGTGGTTTCTAAGTTAAGAATAGTTAATAGCTTTAGTGGATGGAGTTAACCAGTGTGATATAATTCTAGGAATATCGCATTAGCTTCTCCCTTAATCTTAACTGTCTCCTAGCTTTTGTCTTGTCGTTATTAAGCCTTGTCTTTTTATTCTTTATGTCTAATCTTTGTAACTTGGTTAGTAAGATTCTTATTCTTTTCTACCTTCTTTAGCACCCTTTTAATGCGAGCATCTCTAATTGTAACTCCTTTAGGTCTCTTGTCTTCAAATAAATACTAATAGTCTTAAAGGGAATGTCCTCGTTTCTCGTATACTAAGCATACAGGTAGTAACTTTTTGCGAGACGTCTTCTTATCTACTAGTAACCTGGCTATCTTCGAGCGTCTAATACGTACTAAGGTTCCTTTCCCTAGACCTTTAGTAGTATTAAAGTAATCCATCATGGCTTGCTCCACGAAGTCTGCATTAAAGGTACTCCCTCTTATAGTAGCATTGGCTTTCTTTAAGGGTATTCTAAGTCCTTCTTGCAGCTCCTTTGCTACTCTACAGTATTCGGAAGATCTCGACTTCTAAGGGTCATTTAACTCGGTAGTGTACTTTATATAGTAGGCGTTGCTAAACGGTTAAATAACTTCTACCAAATCTTAAAGCCAGATTCTATTGGATATTTAAGGGATCTTATACTTCTCTCCTAGTACTATTATATGTTCCTATTAATCTAACTACTAATTTAATTTTAACCAGTATTTAAACCCCTTAAGGGCTTTTATATACTAGTGTTATACCTTCTTTCTAACGAACGACAAGGTAGGTTCTATATTCTCCTTTAATTAAGATAGCCATTCTTTGATGGTTAAGGAAGGATTAAGCAATAGCTTCTTCTAAATTAATACTATAGACGTAATCTAGGTGCGGATCTGTTAAAGATAATCTTCCTATCTTAGGAAATACTTTATATCCTAGTTATAGTATCGTCTGCTATTCTTATACGCTTTCTATTGATTCGTCGAGAGCTATGCATATAAGGTTGCATTCTCGTTAAAATCTATAACCTTTAGATAAGGTGGTTTTTCAAGTAGACCTTCTTAAGGTGCTTCTGTGGCTAGGTTAACATGGGCCCAAATTTGCTAATCTATAAGGGCTTATAGTTGCTAGATCCATTGCTCCCAGTCTTCTAGTTTATTAAGGATAATCGTGGTCAACGAACTCAACGTTAGTGGAGTCATTTTGACTAATAGGCAGATGAGGAATTAAGATGGTATTTTATCTTTAGGATCGTCCTATTGTCAGGATCGTCCTTGTCGTCAAAATCATCCTTTAACGGTGAGGTAGAATTTCATAGAAACTCGTGGAATCTCGTGGAATCTCGTCCTGTGACGATTAAGGTAGGATTTCTGTCAGAGTCTGCGTCTTAATGATGAGGTGTCAGAGTTTAACGATAAGGTAGAATTTCTTCAAATGATTAAATAATAGCTGAATAGCTTCTTGAGTTGGCGGACCGGGCTTATAACTGTCACGAAATTCATGTAGAGCTGCTCATTAATGAAATGGGTTGATTGATTGATGATCTTGATAATCGTGTCTTTTTGACCTTAATCTGACGTGTCTTCAGTGACGTGTCTTCGTGCACGTAACTCGTGCACGTGACCCGTGCACGTGACCCACGCCTTTAGAGAATACAGATTATCTAATACAGCTAGCCTATTAGATAACGTTAACTAGCGGTCGTTACCCAATATTTTGCTACCTACGTATGCACAAATATAGCTAGAATTTTATTAAAGACGCGGAGATAGGTGGCTAAAGGCTAATTAATTAGATAGAAATAAGATCTAAGGTATTTCGCGGCAAAGGAAGTTAGTGCTATTTTTTAAGAATAGTAGGAATAATACTAAGTAAGCCCGTAAGCACATAAGATTAGATCTATCCTTAAAAGCTTCCTATTCTGGCTTAGCTTTATCCTCTTTTAAGTTATCTAGATTATGTTAGCAGCGGCCCTAAAAGCACTCTATAAGGAATTACTATACGGAATAATAACAGGCTAAAGTGGACGAATATTAGCGACTTAGTCAATCAAGGCACAAGCACAGCAAGAAGGACGCATGCAAGCCTATATAATTAGATTGTCTATAAACAAGGATCCAAAGCTAAAGAAAGGAAAAGAGAAGAAGGGTAGCACCGCTCGAGGTTTTATACAATCTGGTTACATAACTACAACTATCTAAAACAGTAAGAAACTGTCTACGGCTATCCGCCACAATCTACTATTTTCCACCAGCGCCGTAACATTATCCCCCCCTCTAAAAAAGCCTGCCCTTAGGCTTTATATATCCGTAGGGTGTTCTTATCTATATACTTAACAAGTAGCTTATCTTCTTCGCTATACTAGCACTCTATCTACTCGTTTAGATACTTTAGGGGTCTTAGCTTATTAGGGTATTAGTTATAGAACTCTTTAAGCTTCTAGGGGCAATCTATAAAGTTCTAGGCAGGGTACTAGGTTAGGTCTAGATTATAACCTTTCCATTAGATATAGTATTTTAGCGTTCCTCGCACTAGTTTATAGGCTAGTATTTTATTAACTTCCTATTTATTATTGCCATTAACTTAAATTAGCAGTGGAGGCTTATTCTTTTATCTAGGTAGTAGGTTATTATAGCTTTCCGTAGCTTATCTAGCAAGAAAACAGGGTAGACTTCTTTATTAAAGATCTTATACGGTCCTGCTATCTTATAGTTTAGCTTATAGCTAGGCTATTCTATCTTTTAGTTCTTTGTTATAACCTAGACCTTATCGCCTATAGTAAAGTCGGGCTCGCGCCTATACTTATTTACCTACTATTCCATTAATTTCTAAGCCTTCTCTAGGTTCTTATAGGCTACCACCTATACTTCTTCTAAGCATCTAGCATACTGCTATACTTCCTTATAAAATAGTTTTTCGCGTACAGTCTATAGTCCTTCTGTTAGATAATCTGTATTCTCTAAAGGCGTGGGTCACGTGCACGAAGACACGTCACTAAAGACACGTTAGATCAAGGTCAAAAAGACACGATACCAGATCATTAATCTATCAACCCATTTCATCAATAAACTTATCTATCTGAATTTCGTGACAGTTATAAGCCTAGTCCGCCAACTTAAGAAGCTAGTCAGCTATTACTCAATTATTTAAAGAAATTCTACCTCATCGTCAGACTCTAACACCTTATCGTTAAGGACGTAGACTCTAACAGAAATCCTACCTTAAGTATTACAGGACGATTCTAACACGAACCTTCTACGAGATTCCATAAGATTCTATAAGATTCCATATTAATCGTCATAGGACAACCCTAATAACAAGGACGATCCTAACAATAAGGACAATCCTAATAATAAAATACCATCACAATTCCTCCTTTGCCTATTAGTTAAAATAACTCCACCAACGTTAAGTTCGTTAACTACAATTATCCTTAATAAACTAGAAGACTAGGAGTAATAGATCTAGCAACTATAAGCCCTAGTAGATAAACAAATTTAGGCCCACGTTAACCCAGACAATACAGCACCTTAATAAGCTCTACTATAAGAACCAGCCTATCCAGAAGTTACTAATTTTAATAAGAATGCAACCTTATATATACAGCTCTTAACAAATTAACAGAAAGCGTACAAGAATAGTAGACAATACTATAACTAGGATATAAAGTACTTCCTAAAACAGGAAGAGCATCTATAATAGATACGCACCTAGATCATATCTATAGTATTAATTTAGAAGAAGCTACTGCTTAACCCTTCCCTTACAGTTAAGGAATAGCTAATTTGGTTAAAAGAAGACACTAAGCCTTTAAAGAACTTTATAATAAGGAAGGTATAACTATAGTATATAGAGTTACTTAAAGGGCTTAAGCAGACAAAGGTCACCCAGTAGCTTAACTAATAGAAGCATACAATAAAGATAGCAGAGAAGTATAATCTTCTATAGATAACTAATAGGATCTGGCTAATAGACCTTATAAATATAATACAACCTATAAGCGAAACCTATTTTGTTCTATATATAAAGCAGGCAAATAATACTAAAAAGGCTCTCTTATTAGAATACCATAAAGTAGTAATAGAGCTATAAGAAGCATTCCAAAACCTTTCTAAAGCCATACCTACAACAGCGAGAGAGAGTGCATTTAATGTAGACTTTACAGGAGAGCCCAAAGAGGGTATCTCTATTACTGCTAAAGCCTAAAAAGGAAAAGGGAACAGCTTATCTCGCAGCCAAAAAAGGGCAGGTATAAATTTAACTAAAGAGACATCTTCTAAAAGGTCGAAGAACCTTAAATACCTAGCATACAATATAAGGGGACATACCCTTCCTAACTATTAGTATCTATTTAAGAGCAAAAGGCCTAAGGGATTCAAAGCCGTAGGTATACGTATAAAAAGGGTACTTATAAAGGTAGAGCAAAACAAGGATCTAGCTACCCAAGTAGAATAACTTAAGCTTAAGGAATTAAAGGTTAATAAAGCTTAACAATAATAGGAGATAGTTAAGATTAAGGGAGAAGCTAATGCGATATTCCTAGAATTGTATTACACCAGTTAACTCCATCTATTAAAGCTATCGACTATTCTTAACTTAGGAACTACTCTCCATATCTTTAATAACCTCTCTTATTTTTATAATTTCAGGAAAGCTCTAAGACATAAATATATCACCGCCGGCAGCTTAAAAGTGCCTATACTAGGCTATAGTAATATTACTATCCAAGTCACAAAACCAGACAAGAGCAAGGGAACCCTATATCTTAAGGACGTTGCCTTTTATACGGACTTTAATACAAATCTAGTGTTATTCCGTATGCTTTAAAAACAAGGGTTCTACTAGGATAACAAAAGAGACAACAATCTTCTAGTTCGGAAGGATAACACAATTATATATTAAATAGAAGAACGTTACAGACAATAGACTATTAAATACATCTAACTAGGAAGTCTATTAGCGTTTAATATAAGCTAACTGCTACGCCGCTAGCGGAAGCGCAGAGCATTATTAAGAGACACTTATCTAGATTTAAAAGGTAATGCGTATCTATAGCACCTATATCTAGGTTATCTAGGATCTATAAGCCTTTATTATCTAGGTCTTAATGCCTTAGGAATTAAGCTTTAAGGCCCAAAGACAATAGAATATTAATATTACAATCTCGCTAAAATTAAGCGTTAGGTCTTAAGAAGGTTCTTAAAATAGAATATTAATAAATCTTATTTTAACCTCTATATTAACTAGACTAACCTTAAGAAAGCATATACTAGATTTATACAAGTTATACTTATCCACAGTACCTTCTTAGGAAGATCCTTCCCATATTTTATAACAACGCATAGCGAAGAGAAGGAGACACTATAAGTACTTAAAGATTTTATCTAATAGATTCGTCTGAGGTATAACCTTAAGGTTAACACTATTAGATTAGACAATAAGCTAGGGAAAAGAAAAACCCTTAAATAGCTATAGACGTAAGGGATTACATTTAAGCCTTTAGCGCCATATACTTAAGCTTAGAACAGTACCGCCAAATACTTAGGGGGTATAATTATTAAGAGAGTATAAGTAATAAGAATTGCTGCCAATCTACCACACAACCTATAGAACAAGATAGTTAACTGTATAGTCTACTTTTAAGATTAAACGCTACGGGAAAGCAATGGTTGGAAATTACTATATAAGAGGTTCTATACCTACCTAGCAAATAGGAGATTAAGAAAACCATAATTAGCGCACCTAAAAGCCTACGGCTATAAGGTGTACGCAATGACATCAAATACCTAGCTAAAGAAGAAAAGGCTAAGCAAGCTAGATCTATAAGCCTATATTAGCTATCTTATTAGCTATAACTCTACTAATATCTACAGGATCTAGATCTTATATAAAGGTATTATTATCTCTACTAGGGACGTCATTTTTAATAAAAAGACGTTCTTTAACAGCAAGTAAACGGACATCTTAAAGGACCTACACGCTAAATTAGATACGCTAATTAAAAAGATTTAACTCCCTAATACCCTAACTAAAAATAAGGTCCTTCTAAAAGACAATAAAGAAATATTTAAACCGTTAATTTAAGAGGAAGACAACAACGACGTTAATAAGCCAGTTTAAACCTTTAATAAGTTAGCAGATCTCAAGCTTGCAAGAGCTCTTAAAGATGCGTACTATATACCACCTCTAATAGAAGAAGATAAAGAATCTCTATATACCTTTCACGTTAAGTATCCTATAAAGTTAGATATATAAGGTACTAATTAAGACATCGATTATTAAGTAGAAGATGCGTTTAACACTTAGGGGGGATTTAACAACTTAGTTAAAGACTTGTTTAAGAAAGCCAGTAATAATAGGTTTAAAGACTTTGTTACTAAAAGGATTATATTAGCCTATTACGGCGCCTTCTTAGTAGGAAGGAAGTTTAACTTTAATAGTTAACTTAATAACAGCAAGCTGAAATTAGGCAGAATACGCAATATTAGATTATATAGGAAGAATCTACCTCCGCCACCTTAGTTAATCTAGGACCTTAATATGTATTCTCTTTAAAATTAGTTCTAAGAGGCTTAACGAGCCTATCTCTAATCTTATTATTAAATAAGGTCGTTTTAAGAAATAGATAAGAAGCATATAAAGGGATAGCAGGTCCTTAGCTTAATATAGGTGTTCATCTATAAGATAAACAAGTATAGATTTCTCCAGAAATGCAAGGCACGCTTAATAGTTTACAGAAATTAATAAGCCCCAGGAGACCTACCTATAAGAGCTACTATATTAGCTAGTACAACCTTCCGAACCCTTATAGCGATTACCGCAAAATTCGACCTAGAGACGACACAGATAGATATAGTTAATGCGTTTGTCCATTACAATCTCAATAAGGTCGTCTATATAAAGCTACCGCTAGGGTTTAACAAAGGAAAGACAGACAAAGTACTACACTTAAGAAAAGCCCTATACGGACTATAACAATTACTACTATTATGGCAGAAGAATCTCACGAGCTCGTTAAATAAATTGGGCTTTAAAGAGGTACCTTAGGAGCTATATATTATACTAAAAGGTAGAATAGTTATCTTCTTCTACGTTAATAATATTATCTTTTACTACCAAAAGATAGATAAGAAGAAAGCTTAAGAAGCAATTAAGGAGCTATATAAGGAATACTAGATAAGTATCCTTAGTAAGCTAAAATAGTTCCTAGAAATCCATGTGCTATATAATTATAGCTAGAGGCTCCTATAGCTATCCTAGAAAGCCTATATTAAAAAGATAGCTAACTAGTATAAGATAGATCTTAGAGGGCGTCTTTTAGACACTCCTATAGCAGAATTGGAACTCCTCCCTACTAATTACTAATTAATCCATTTAACGCTTCCGTCCCCTAATATAGACCTATTAGTCCTTCCTATATCCATACTAGCCTCTACAATGCTATATCAGAGAAAATTGGGCTTAGTACTCTATACAGCCACTACAACGCGTCCGGATATTGCTTTTGCAGTATTACAGCTAGTAAGGTTTAATTAGAACCTAAGCCAAGAGCATTATTAAGTGGCAAATAGAGTTATCTAATACCTATATAGTACGAGAAGCAAAGTAATCTGCTATAAAGGAGATAAGGAAGGAACAAACAGTAAAGGGAGAGATAAAGGAATACGCGACAAAGGACAAGACGACAGAAGAGATAGTAGAGGTAAAGCACAATTATTTATCTATACTAGTAATGCATTATTTGCGGACAACTCCGTTAACAGAAAGAGCTCGCAAGGATATATTATAAAGCTATTTAGGGGGCTAATTGCTTAGAGAGCAAATAAGCAGGGTATAGTAACGACGTTAAGCACAGAAGCCAAGTTATTAGCCCTATTATAGATAGTAAAGAAAGCTATCTTTATTAGTAGGCTGTTTAAAGCAATAACGTTACGCCTAAACAAGCCCTTAATTATTAAATGCGATAACACGCAGACGCTCCAACTAATTACGGAAGATACGGCAAAGCTAATTACAAAGCTCTAACACGTTGACATCTATTAATACTGGCTACGTTAGGAATACGCAATAAGATAAGTACGATTTTAATAGACAGCGACAAAGGAGATAATTGCTAATAGACTTATAAAGGCCCTGCCTAAGCAGAGGTTTTAAAGCTTTGTTAATATAATCGGGATGGTGGATATCAAGGAGCAGCTAGATAAGGAGAAGCAACTGGAGGACCTAAGGGACAGTATTAGAGCAAGACGGAAGGATTCAGATAAGATTACGGTTCAATTGACTCATTGACGGACACGAGAAGGTGGCTAGCTTTAACCTCAAAGAGCTTAAAGCTAAGGGGGTGTGTTAGATAATCTGTATTCTCTAAAGGCGTGGGTCACGTGCACGAAGACATGTTACTAAAGACACGTTAGATCAAGGTCAAAAAGACACAATACCAGATCATCAATCTATCAACCCATTTCATCAATGAACTCATCTATCTGAATTTCGTAACACCTTCCAGTCTCTCCCAGTTAAAGCTTATATAGGGTAAGTATCCCATTTCTAGCTAAATAGGTATAAACCCCATAGAGTTATGGGGTAAGGTTGCCTGGGCGTAGTCTATTATAGGTAGTAGTTTTCTCTAGCTATTCTAAAAGTAGTTAATAAAAGGCCAGAGTCTCTAGTCTAAGTATTAATTTACAATCTCCGTCTAACTATCTATTTAGGGGTAGTATACTATAGAGAGCTTTAGCCTAATACCTAGGATCCGGGTAAACTTGTTCTAAAAAGCTAATATAAACTGCGACCCGCGGTTAGATATAATAGTATTTAGTAGTCCGTAAATTTAGTAGATATAGTGGATATATAGTCAGGCCGCCTCTTTAGTATTAATATTCTTATAACAGGGGATTAAGAACAGGCGCTTGCTAAAGCGGTTAACTAGAATTATAACTATATTATATCCGTCGCGGTCTATAAGTAACTTATAGAAGTCTATAGAGATATGCTGCTAGGGGTATTCTAGTATTAGGAGTGGCTTTAATAGCCCTAGGGTCTTATCTCGTAGAATTATAGACCTATAGCAGTTATCGCAGTTCTATACATAGCGGTTAATATCTATAACCATTCTAGGCTAGTAGTAGCGGTTGCTAATAATTCTGCAAGTCTTATTTTTTTAGGGTAAGTTATAGAGACCTAAATATATACTTTAGCAATAAGCCAAGTCTATAAATTTTGTTCCTCTGCCACCACTAGCCGTTCCTAGTGCTTAAGTAGTCCGTTTTTAAGGGACCATAGGCTAGTAGCATCCTTTACCTTTTCGCGGTACTCCTGTAATAAAGGGGCTGTATAATTTGCTTATAGTAGCTTATTAATAAGATTAAGTTCTATAGTGTTAATAGGGCATATCTTGGCCTTTATGGGGTCTGTATTTAGTTCTGCCTATATTTAAAGGTTAAGGTACTCTAGTTATAGTAGCATCTAGGTCCGTAATATAATCTTTACGGCTATCTAGTTATTTTAGTCTTGTTTACACCTTATAAGAGCATCTACACGGTTAGTTGCGCCTAGCCTATATATAATTAGGAAGTTAAACTGGGATAGGATGTCCGCCTAGCGTACCTACTAGGCCGTAAGGGCTTTAGTTATCATAAAGTATTCCAAGGCCTTATAATCTAAAACTACCTAAATAGGTTTAGGGGTCCCCTCTAGCTATGCACGCCAGTACTAAAGGCTAGAAATAATAGCTAGCATCTCTTTGTCATGGATATAGTAGTTTAGCTTAGCATCTATTAGAGTCTTTAAATAGTATGCAATAGGGTGCCATTTTCTATCTGGCTATTTCTAGGAATAGATGGCAGCTATTACACTATCTAAAGCATCCGTTTCTAATATTAAGGGCCGTTCTGGGTGGAAATAGGCCAGTAACGGAGTAGAGACTAGCTGCTTTTTAAGTTCGTTAAAGGCCTTTTTACATATAGCATTAAAATAAAAAGGTTGGTTCTTTTTAGTAAGGCGGTTAAGGGGCCAAGCAATCCTGCCATAGTCTTTAATAAAGTGTTAGTAGAAGTTATAGAAACCTAGAAATAACTATACCCCCTTTACAGTCCTTAGGGGTTCCCATTAATTAATTATAGCCGTTTTTTCTAAGTCTGCCTTAATTCTATCCATACTAATAATAAACCCTAGGTACTTAGTGCGCTTAACACTAGATTCTGACTTCCTAATATTGGCCTAGAGACCAGCTTTACGGAGCTGTTATAGGACTTTATAGATATGCTTCTTATATTTAAGTTTATTCTTAGAGTAAATTATAATATTATCTAGGTAGGCCATGTAGAAGTTATTAAGGTAGTCAAATAGTACGTTATTTATATACCGTTGGTATATAGCCGGTCCATTAGTCAGTCCAAAAGGTAGTACTTTATAATTATATAATCTGTAGCAGGTCCAAAATATAGTAAGATCCTTAAATTTAGGGTCTATCCTAATCTGGGAAAAGGCCTAGCAGATATTAAGCTTTATAAAGATCTTAGCCTTACTTATACGGGCTAGTGTTTCTTTAAGTAAGGGCAGCGGATATTAGTCTTTGCGGGTTATATAATTTAGTTTATAGTAGTTAATGCAGAAATGGAGTCCGCTGTTAGGCTTTTTTGTAAAGAGGATAGGTAAAGTAAAGGGGACTTAGCTAGGCTTAATAAAGCCCTTATTAAGGTTGTTAATAAGGCACTACTTAGTAGCCTATAGCTTATTAGTAGATTGCTAGCAAAGGGGGCTATAGCTAAGGGTGTTTTTTTTTATCTGGCTTAATCTTAATCTTATAGTCGTATAGTTAGTGTAGCGGGAGTATATTGGATACTGCCTTAGAGAATACGTCCTTAAATTCCTAGTATTGGCAGAGTAGTTTCTATTCTACCAGCTCCTTATCTATAAGCTTACTTTCCCTACTAAGCTGGTTATAGGCTAGGGCTTCCTTGTCTTTAATTATCCGGTTAATTTTATATAAGCTAGTAGTAAAGGCGACAGTATTAGGCTGTTTTAAGTTTTAGTAGAACCCTATGACGCTAATATAGCAGATATTAACTAGTAGGAGGTTTATAGGTTTCTTTACAGACATTCTATAGACCGTATTTTACGGTTAAGGGTTTATAACCCTCCTTAGCTCCTATTCTATCTTCTATAAGTTATCTTTCCAGTCTATATATTTAGTATAGCGTTTAATATTCCTTACTATTCTTTATAGCTATATAGGGCTTAAGCCAACTAGCTTATTACTAACTTCCTAGGTTTCTAGTACTAGTAGTGCAATATTAGTAGTTTAGGGGCGGTGTAGTATATAGACCCATTGCGGATTAAGCTATATATCTTTCTTAAAGGCCTAGTCCCTATATATAACATTAGCCTAGTAAACGGTGTCTATCTATAGCCGTATAAGGTTTTCTATTATAATGCTGATTTCCTTTATAAAAGAAGGTATTAGGGGTAGGGTTTTTGGCCAGACAAGCCGTCTACTCTATATATTAAGCTATAAGCCTAAATAGGCTAGCCATTTTCTTTTTAAGATTATATTATGGCTTTCTAGGTCTGTAATAAGAAAGGGGATATTATACTGCCTTTATCTGTCTATATAGAGGTAAATCCATAAGATAGTTATAATAGGTGGTCCTATTTATCCGTTATACCCACAAATAGGAATTGGTTTAGGCAGTTCTTTAAAGGGTGTATTTAAAAAGTTAGCTAGCTTTATAGTATACTATATGTCTATTAAGGCAAAGGTATTTACTCTAGAGTTAGCTAAAGCAGAGGTTAAAACTTAATATTTATTACGGAATAAAGTATAAGGGATAGTGCAGCGTCTTTTACTAACTAGCCAACCCAGATTAATATACAACATATTAATCCCTTTTAACCCTAGAGAGAAGTCTTTCTTTAGGGTTCCTCTTTTTCTAACTCTATACTATTCTCTTAGATTAACAGAACCTTACCCGCTTTTATATTTGTTGGGCAATCCTTTATAATATAGCCCTTTCAGCCATAAGAAAAGCAAGCTCCCTAATTGCTAAGGGCCTATATACAGGGGTTGCTATATATAGCCAAGCATTCGCTGGACCTATAGTAGGACTAGCTGTATGGCTAGCTGCTGAACTAGCGGCGGGCTATATAGCCGGTGCTATAGGGGTTGCAGATCTTACTGGGGCGCTGCGGCCCATTCTTATAGTACTTATATTCTAGTTAGCAGAGCTTCTAGTCTTATACCGCTTAGCACATACCTTAATTTAATGGAGGCCCTAGTTAATAGCTAGGCATTAGTCCATAAGTTTCTTAAGCGTCTATACAGTAGTATAAACTAGCAATATAGCGCGCTATAGGTCTAGGGTAAGCTTATTAAAGAGGTATAGCATTAAATCTTCCTAGGGGATTTAAGCCTGTCTAGCTAGGTATAGAAAGCGGGTCTAAAAGGCCAAGAAGGTCTCTATCGTTTTTATATTTAGGCTTTTATAATTAAGCCGGGCATTCTATACTTTAAAGGGGTCCTTATAAATAGAAGATAGGTAGTTAATTATTTCTTCTTTAGAGAGGAAGGGGTCTGCTAAGTCCTGGGTATATCGCGGACGTAGGTATATCTATACATCACCACTAGTACGGCCAAAGATGTATACCATTTTAGCTTGGGTATTAGGAAAGTGGTTTATATTAACTTTAAGCTTGTCCTGCAGTTAAAGCTTCCAGTTATTAAATATAGGGTTAGTTCCATCTGTAAGTAATAGGGGGTTTACAACCTTTGCGGATCGCGACAATACTAATGCTATATATTGGGCTAGGGCCTTAAAGACTATAGCAAGCCTCTAGGTGTCCAATAGCCTATCGCTAAGCATAGGGGTATCTCTAGTTTTAAGCAGCTCTTAAAGCCGTTTAATTTCAGCATTAGTTGCTATAAGCTCTTCCTAGGGGGTCAAGACGGCGACTGTTTCACCATTAGAGGTATTTGTGGGTCCTATAGCGGCTTTACCAGCTACTGTGTTTCTTAGCATAGTAGTAGGGATACTAGGTAATTTCCAGTATTTGTTTATTTTCTAGGATGCTAGTCCATATATGTTCCATTTTTTAGGTTTCGCGTTCTATTTGTGTTCTTTTAGTTCTGTCCTGTCCTTAGGGTCCTATTCTATGTCCTTGTTCTATTTATATTCTTATAGATATATTTAAGTTTCTTTTTAGGAAGAAAGAGTGGTAACAAGCTTTAGATAATGTTAGCGACTTAGTTAATTAAGGCATGAGCATAGCAAGAAGGACGCATGCAAGCCTATATAATTGGATTGTCTATAAACAAAGATCTAAAGCTAGAGAAAGGAAAAGAGAAGAAGGGTAGCGCCGCTCGAGGTTTTATACGATCTAGTTATATGACTGCAACTGTCTAAAACAGTAAGAAACTGTCTGTGGCTATCCGCCACAATCCACTGTTTTTCACTAGCGCCGTAATAACGAACGTATTAAGACCTAGCAGTGGTAGTAGATGATAAAGATATCGTGCTCTCTTAGGGAGACTCCCCCCTTAGGCGTTAAGAAGCAGGTGTCTTCTATTAGGGATATAGCTATATAAGTAGACTAACGGAAGTATATATCTGCTAAGGTCCCACTAGAACAGTTATTTAGGACATCCTCTGTCAAGACTACGGCTATATAAGCAGATATACTGCAGCGCTTACCCGTGACCCCTAGGACTAATAATCCCTAGTAGATAAAGGATATAAGCCGTAAGAATTACCTACAAGCTCCTAAGGAAGCTCTAGATGTACCTTTTTATAACTAGCAGTTAACGGCTTAAGATAAGGTCTATATTATAGTCCAGCCTATACTAGCCCTAGGAACTCTTAGAACTCCCTACTTTGCAGGACAGGATATATCGCAGTTTATTAAATAGTATAAGCGGTTATGCGTCTAATACCATATAATAAGTAAGGAGAAGTACTAAGGCCTTTTCGAATACTACAATTAGGACAATTAGGACAATAATTTAAAAATTAAATTTAAAAATAAGGTATATTAATGCTCTTGTATTTATAGCCAGCTAATAAATATAAAAACTAGTTTAATTTTAGACCCTATTCTATATACAGGATACTTTAAGGAATCTAAATAATCTAAATCCTTCCTGCCTACAACCTGTATTATAATAAATTAAGGAGATAATGGGTAAGGCCCTCGCAGAGGCTCTAAACTGTTAATTAGCGGTGTTCCTAATAATCTGCTGGCCGTATACTAATTTCCTAACTAGGCCTAGTGCCTACCTACCTATCTACCTACCTGCCTGTTCTACCTATTCTACCTATCCTGCCTATTTTACCTATCTAACCGTCCTACCTATCTATGCCTGCCTATCTGTACCTACCTGTCTATATCTACCTATTAGTGCCTAACTATCTATGCCTACCTATCTATATCTGCCTATTATGCCTACTTATCTATGCCTACCTATCTATACCTACCTGTCTATATCTATAATTTAGGGGAGAAGTTGGCCCAATTAAAGGCTCTACTTGATTTAATTGCGATTAATTATATTAATTAAAATTGTTTTCTATAGGTGTTTGCTAGCCATATATTTAAACAATAGTTATCTAGGGTGTCTCTCTAAGAGGCCCTAATTTAATTTAATTCGGTAATAGGGTAATATTAAGGCTCTAGTTTAATTTAATTAATCAATTAAATTAATTGTGGTGTTTACTAGCTAGTCGTTTAAATAATTATTGTCTAGCTCTGGCGACAGTTATATAGTTTTAGCAATAGTTCTCTCCTACCTATCTACCTACCTACCTACCTATCTACTTACCTACCTATCTGCCTGCCTACCTACCTACCTGCCTGCCTGCCTACTTACCTACCTACCTACCTGCCTGCCTGCCTGCCTATCTACCTATATTAGTATCTAATTTAATTTAGGGGAGGAGTCGGCCCGATTAAAGGCTCTAATTAATTCAGATCGTTCTCTATAGCCATTCGCTAGCTATATATTTAAATAGTAGTTATCTAGGGTGCCTCCCTAGAAGGCCTTAATTTAATTTAGTAATGGGCCAATATTAAAGCTCTAGTTTAATTTAATCAATTAATTAATTAAATTATTTATGGTATTTGCTGGCTAGTTATTTAAAAGGTTGTTATCTAGTTCTAGTAATAGTAGTCTGGTTCTAGTAATTGTAACAGTGCAAGTGTGGGAGAATTGAGTGAGCGACTTAATTCTAAATCTATGGAAATCAAGTGAACTAAATACATGAAAGTAGACCCGGAACTCCGTAGTCTATGACTCAATATTTGACCGTATC
>Ga0307507_10005555_pt1 | contig 20602 bp, 21 predicted proteins | sample 7_EM_MG_FD_207223 | JGI IMG/M metagenome (GOLD analysis project Ga0307507, IMG submission 207223) | Populus trichocarpa ectomycorrhiza microbial communities from riparian zone in the Pacific Northwest, United States - 7_EM | ecosystem: Host-associated > Plants > Roots > Unclassified | place...
GGGGGCGGGGGGGCCGCGGCCCCCCCCCCCCCCCCCCCCCCCCCCCCCCCCGGGGGGGTTGGTTTCTAGAATTTTGCTTTGATTGTTTGTTGGAGGGAAAGGGGTTTTACTGGTATTTTATTTATTCTAATTTATTTTATTTCGCGAGAGGTTTGTAGGAAAAGGCGGGGAGGCTGGGGGAGGAGGTCTAGTTTATATCCTTGATGCCAATTTTTAATTAAAACAAGAGTCCGGAATCTAAAAGAAAAAAAGGCTAAAGGGAGAGGGAGTTTTCGTTTTCTCAATCTCAAACACTCCCGGAAGATCTCGAATTCGAAATGTGCGTAACGAGGATATCTTCCGCGCCTATCTCCTCGAGCCTATCCATGACCGTAGCGATGCTACTCTTATCTACCATGGACGAGACGGAGACCCAGCCTTCCTCCTCCAACTGCGTGATGGTGGGCGCGCGCTTTCCCGGCGTGACCTTCGTTGCCACGGCCAGTTTGTCGCGCGGGATGTTGTAGGTGCAAAGCACGTACTTTTTGGCCACGATGACACCGCGGATGCGCGACTCGATGGTTTTCACGAGGGTAGGGTTGGATGGGTGTTTGGACTTTATTAGGACGGCGCCCGTTGTCAGGATTGTGGCGATGGGCTTTAAACCGGCGGCTTTCATAGTTTCGCCTGATTCTGTTCACACACGTTGGTTAGTTGAATCTGGGGTCTAGGGGAGGAGGTGGAGGGGGGTAAGTACCGACTAAGTCGACGATCCCATCGGCGACGCCAAGAGCACAGGCAGCCTCGACGCTCCCGCCGACATACTTTATCCTAGTGACTATACCATCCACCTTTCCAGTCCTGGAAACCGCTCTGGGGGTTGCCTTCTCCAGAACGTTCAAGTTTAACTCCCCCACCTCCTGGCCACCACCACCTCTTCCTTCCTTCCTCCCCCTCTCCTCCCCATCACCACCACTCCTAGCCCCTCCCTCCTCCTCCAACTTGGCGAAATACTCACTCGCCAACAGTGTGAAGCTCGTGACGATGTTCTTCCCGATCAATTCCCTGGGCTCCTGGATCGGGCCCTTCTCCGGGACCTGCACTTGCAGCTTGCACTTCCCAAAGCCCAATTCCATTAGTTCCTCCACGCCCGCTTGCGACTCCGCAACCTGGTCCTGCCCGGTTATTCCCAGGTCCACGCGGCCCTCGCCAACGAAAACGGGGATGTCGGCCACCGGGAGGAAGACGAGTGCTATGGGGTGGTTGATGCATAGGGCTATGTCTAGGCGGTTGTGACGGTGGAATTGGATGTCGGCGCCCTGGAGGAGGTTGAGGCAATTCTCGTGGAGGCGGCCTTCTGCAGTGGGGTCGTCAGCTACCCATTGGTGGGGAAGAAGAAAGGGGAGGGGGGAACTCTTGGGAACGGCAAAGAGAAGGCGGTCGTTCAGACTGAGTCATTGGCATTGAAATGTTAGCAATTGGGGCCGTTGAGGAGAAAAAAGGTGGAGGAGAGCAAACTGATTGACGAGATCCATTGTGCGATCAAATGGGTTTTTCTTTTTTTTTTTTTGCTCTTTTTCTTTTTTGCGGTTCCTTTTCTTTCCGTTAAGAGAAGAAGATCGGACGGAAGAAGGCGTATGTGTGGGATGATGTATGAGAAGGAAAGGATGTTTGAGTGACGAGCGGGGTGAGTGGATGAGGGGCTGATAACCGTTGGATATGGATGATAGGGTTAGATTGATAAATTAGATTAGATTTTACTGTATGTATCATGCCATGCGCCCTACCGTAAACCGTGGTGGGGTTACATACAACAGTTACAGTGGGATTTTAAAACAATAGCGAGAGGGAAATAGGGTGGAGAAGGAGATGATGAAGAAGGGGGAAGTTTGTTTGTCGGTAGCCTACAGCAGAATAGGGTACGGTAGTCTAAAGAGTGAGGCTAGGTTAACCACCCAGGCAGGGACTAGGGTTTCGTTTTATCTCATCCTCCACCCATTTCAAACTCTGCTCCTCTTGCTCTCCTCCTTCTCTTCCTCCTCCGTTCGTGACTTCGTTTCGCTGTACTCGAGTACAGTAGAGAAACCTATGCATGACTAATATAGTATCGTGTAATAAATATGATAACACAATACCCTAGCCCAGCCCAACCCAGTTCAGTCCAACTCCTCTTAAAACTCTACAAAATTATAATTCTCTCCGAGTCAGTGCTCATCTCATAAACCCCCTTTCAAAGGGGAAGCGAAACAAAACCCTGTCCATCACTCCATCCATTCCATCCATCCATCCATCAATCGAAAACAAATCGAAAGATGGATCAAGGGTTAGGGTGCGGTAGTCTGCCTCGAGTAGCCTCATCGTCGTCCGATGACCGACAACTACCGGACCGGACCCCTCATCAATAGAGTACGAATATCAAACAAGTGCAGTAATAGTCCACATACCGTAGACTACTCCGCACAGTCTCACCAATCACATATTTCGAATCCACCATACCTGACATGCCACATTCAGCCCATGCGAGCGATGCGATGTGCCACCGTACCTCTTCAATCAATCAATTAATCAATCATTGCGACTGAAGTCACATAAATACATGCCATACCACCGTACCGCACCACAGCAGCGCCCCGTAAATATCGTACCTTACGTGACGTGATGTGACATACACTCTGTATGCTAGGAGCATCAACTGTCATCCATCGCCTTAAATCCAGGAACTCGAGAGAGAGTGCGTGTGCGTGTGCGTGTGTGTGCGGGCTTATTCGGAATAGACCTACTGTACCTGTTCCTGCCGACCGGTGTGGAGCGGAGCGTATGACGACTTACTGTACGCTATTGCCGAGAAGTATGATACCGTCACTTATCCCACTCCCCCGCCCGCAAGGATTGTCCTGGCAGTGAGCGAATGAGTGTGTGTGTGGGGGGGGGGGGGGGGGGGGGCTGTTGAATGAAGGAAGAGATGGAAGACCGGGCCGGGTTGTGAGTGGGAGTGGTTGCGATCCCGATCTGTTGCCTGTGTGAATTTTGCTTTTTTGCTCTACCGGTACTTTCCAGTACTGGTGCGTTTCCTGGGTGCGCTCCAGATGCTTACTTCGGAGGAAGGCTCGAATGACTGAGTGAAAGAGCTCGGGTGTTGCCGGACGGAACGAGTCCAGTGGGGGGGATGTGTGTGCTCCGACCTTCAACCCCCGCATTCGCGTTCCTCCCCCCCCACCATCATACTAATACCTTTGCTTCCATTCCGTTCCGATGGGGGGGGAAGGGCTTAACCCTTCCTTCCTTTCTTCCTTCCTGCTTCCAACCCTATCCCACTCAATCCGATTCCTTATCGATAGCAGATTAGATACCGGTAGATAGACTAGCTCTGCTATGAATACGTTTTTACAAACGGCACACATTACCGGTACGCCACCTTACCGTCCTGCCCTGCTTTGCCCTGCCCTGCCCTGTACTACAGTGAAGCGCAAGGTAATGTGCTTCCAGCAATAATAAAAAAGCCGATTACCCAAGTTCCCGATTCCCAATTTTTCACGAGCAAGAAAAGGGCAGAAAAAAAAAAGCAAGGAAAAAAAAGTGGGATATGTATGCTTCGGTGGACTGGGTCGGCAAGCATGAGGGAATTGCTATTGGGAGTTTTTGATGCCAAAACGCACTTTTCTACAACCCCCCCCTTTCCCTCCCTCGCCCCCGGAGGCAGGGACCGGGAAGGGTGTAGCCATGGTTGAAGCGAAGTGCCATCTTGTTTTGACTACCTACCGTGAGCGCTTTCTTGTTTCGCCGGTCATTGACAGTGGGTGAATGACTAGGGGCGGAATTGAATCATGGAGCATGGAGCATAAAGGGCGGGGTGGGGTGAAGTGGGGAACTTTCAAGAAAGGGTATGATCCCGTACCCTAAGTTAGACTAATTGGGTAAAATCAAGTCGAAAACCGGAAGGTCGGAACACATCCCCCTCCCCCCATGTTCTGTTTAGATCTCGTCTGTCTGCTTGTCTGGTGTTGCCAGAGGTGGAGATCACGATTCATGGGGGAAGCTTGGTAATTGGATTGAAGTAAGAAGATGGATGATAAGTGCTAATAATGAAGGAAAGCGCGGTATCTCAACCTGAGCTTTCTAGAGCTCTAGCTTAGCTTACCTATGCTGGCAGCAAACTCACGCATGGTCTGCAGGTCCTCGGAGATGAGTGGGTGAGGCTGGTAGTACAGTACTCGTACGGTGCTTTGGTCGGATGGTGGGTTCGGAAGGGCTGTACGGGCGCGCAAGTGTCTGGTTGGTTGGTTAAGCCTTTTATATTTGTCAACGGGGGGAATCGGAGGCCTGGCCCGCTGTGGTATGGCTCATCTGCAGTGGAGAAACGTACCGTACCGCATGCTGTGGGTCAGGTACGGTACGTACCTCTCCTCGTACTTGGATGCTACGCGTTGTGTCGTATTTTCCTGTAATGCGGGTGTTTATTTGGTTGGTTTGTGATATGTTGGTGGATTGGGCGAGAGTCTGGACAGGGCGAGATACCCTGCTTTTTCTCGTCAAGCACAGTAGATTGGCGCACGGGAGGGGCTTAACTTAGGCTCCCAGGCCAACAGGACCATACTAGACCGGAACGCTCCGAAAGGGTTGAGTTTGGCTACCATAACTCTTTGATGCTCGAGGAGAATTCTTACCGTGCCGTACTGTCCCGCAGTGGTCTATCCTATCCATTCCCTCTTCACAGGGTTTCCTCAATAAGCTGACACAACAATAGGCAAGGCTCCGCCTAACTTTCCTTATGCACCATTTCCCAGCTGTTCCAGCTGCCAGGTAGTTTACTTAGCGCCATGGCCAATTTGTCTATCCCGCCCTCACACCTGCGGTATTGTACTCGAGTACTGCGTACTGTATTCCACTATCAAGGATGTCATGTTGGAGAACCCGCTCTACCACTGTCGGTCAGTGAGCACATGTCTGATAACCACAAGTCGGTCTCACTTAGGATCAGTATTCTCAGAAAACCCTATCTCGCAAGGCTAGACTTCGCACTCACTCACTCACCGGGCGGATAACGCTGTGAAGAAAAAGAAGGTTTAGTTTGATATACCTTGTTCAAGATCTATCAATCTATCAAGCCTTGCCGTGATTCAGCCGGGTGTTACCACTAGTGCGGTATTTGATTTGACATTGGAGACTCTCATGAAGGCTCCAATACCGCACATAGCTACCACAGGGGCATTTCGCGAATCTGAGAAATTGGAGCTCGGTTCTCGCAAGGCTTCCTCTTCCTATACGCTCGGCCACCCGAGACCTTGCACTACCTTATTCCGCCTCGCTAGGGGAAGGCTGTAGTGATTCCTATTGCAGGGAAATTGCACTAACTCACCCTGATGGAATTAAGGACTTTGGAAAGGCATGAATTCGATATATTAGCGTATTTCACTTCTCCATGGATCGTTAGTTTGATAGCCCATCACTCGGAACACTTGGGTTGTGATAGCACTTTTTTTTTAAAAAAATCTGTGCTCTGACAGCCCCGGATCAATCGAATGAAGGATTCAGTAGTGGAGAGAAGCCTTGGTAAATCCTTGGTTACTGGTTAATCGCCCTGGCCAACATCTGACGCTGCGATGATCGGCAGTCTACTCTTCTATCTGTTATTTTCTACCATGTGTTTGCCATTCGTTAATTTTAATTGAGTTGCATCACTTTTTTGGTTCTCTCGCCTTGTAGAGTAGTGTGCTCATACGGTAACCAGTTCAACGGGTTTTGGGGGATTGCGTTATCCCGCTGCTCATTGGATGAGGATGGAGCGGCGGCATGGCGATTGTGCGAAACGCTTTTGCGATGGTTGAAGATTTTGTAGTGACATATTTTAATGTCAGCCCGATGGTGTAGTGATTATCCCTCCTTTGGCATCTTTTTGGCCTCTTGTTTTCTTCTCGAATTGGGGGTAAGTCATGTCAAGTTAATCCGAATCCGGTAGACGTCGTCGAACTCGGGGGAATTTTCTGAATGGCTCGATACACCCCCAAGCTCGGCAGCTAGCCAACCAGCCAGCCAGACTCCTTTCATATAATGGATAGGAACGTAGATATCGGTAGAAACTTAGATTCACGGGTAACCCCCAAAACATCGCGATATAAAAGAACTTTTCAAACTACCCGAAGTCCGCGGTGACCCCCTCATCCTTCTCTTTCTCTAGCTGCATTTAATTTCCGCTCATTTTCTCTCCCTCTCGGACGGGAGGTTAGCGGACTCATTCCGTAATCCTCCTTTTCTTCTTCATATTGATCTCTGGGCGCACGTAGATCATTTACTTATTTGATATTCATTTCTCGGGAGTCTCTGGGTAGAATGGGAGTAATTTTTGGTTGGATTTAGTTACGTTTGGTCAATCTAAATGTGAAGTTAAGTGGGGGGTGCCGGTAGGTTATTCTTAGTTTTGTTTTTTGTTTAGAAGGTAAATGGGTGAATTAAAGAAGGTTAAGACTGCTCGCTTTACTACCACTGCTGCTTCCCGGAGTTGTATGGGATATGGAGAACTTTGAGCAATTTACATGCCCCGGCACCGGGGGAACATCTCGAAAGAACCGGGGCGGGAGAGTGGCCTGTGATGTTTGTGAGGAATATAGTACTTGACTTCTTACACTGCTATTTAGACAGATAAAGAAAGTGCTGTTCCTTCCCTATATCACGCCCTGTATGATACTATCCTTATCAAAGCAGTGGTGCTGGAGGCCTAAGTTTTACTCAACTATTCTATACCGTACCAGTCCGGTCCAGTGCAGTTCTCTGATGATACGCTAGAGAAGTTAGAAGTTAGATCGAGTATAGACTACCTCCGAGCCTAACTTCGTTCACTCAGGCATCAATCTTCAACTTGTGTAATATAGAGTAAATTTTTTACCAAGATCTACCTATCATAGTTCCCGCCTACACTTGTAAATATAATATAAACGCGCGTACTATGCAGGCTGCCGCTCTGGAAATGATATATCCTCAGGACTTAATTATTTCCGCCTGTTTACTCATCACATAAACCTGGTTCTCCTGACCCAATTCGCTCTGCCCTCTTGAGGGCATGAAAGGATACCTAGAGGCCCATCAAGCCCCAGGATGGGAACGGGGGGGGAGGGTATGCTACCCGTGACTAAAAAATAAAGCTGCGTTCAGAAGATCTTCCCATCGAAGAGTTGAAAGGTCGTGTCATGCCGGAAGGTAGGTGAATATATTATTGAAAGCTAATTAATATCGGGCTGAGCTCTCATTTTCGCTCACGTTCATTATAGTTCTCCAGTGGGGGAGGGGTAGGAGTAAGTAGAGTATTCCTGGATACTGGCATGAACTTAGGGAAGAGTTAGGTTTGTTGGTTTGTTGGTGTGGGAGGAGGGGAGCTGGATATATTAGATGGACGCGCAAGCTCTTGCTCGTGGATGTCTTTAGAATAATCATAGATTTTTTTAGTCTTTATTTTATGGTCTCGGTAGAAGTATAGTAAGACTAGTTGGAAGATGGAAGCTAAGGGAAGGGGTTTGAGGGTTGAGGAGTGTAGATCGTGGGGTATTATATTTCTCTCGCTCCCTCGGGGCTGTGGTTGTTCAACGGCTAGGGCGTACTGAAAAGTGCTTACGATCATGGGTTGACGTGAAGCCAATATAGTATCGTGGGGATGTCCAGCGAGGAAGCCAAGAGCCTATTCTGTGAATGAGTTCTGCAAGGGGTGGGCTGTGCTATACAAATTTCTAGAACAATACGTGTGCGCTGTGCCTGCACGGGGTGAAACCATGAGGCTTGATTTTAAGTCGGATTTGCAAGTAATGATTGTCCTAGAAGAGGGGGGGTCGTCCGGGGGGGGGGGGGGGGGGTGTGCTACAGCTGCCCGCTTGATATCCATCCAAACTGGAGCTACAGGTGATCTTCAAAGATTGGTGTACAAAGTGCCCCAGTGTTGTAGATGTAAAGGAAAAGTAGCTTAAAACCCACTTCCCAACAATACCCCTTGCTAGTTTCGGGACGTTCCCTAGGTATTCCCAGCTCGATGGCTGCATACTTAGGTGAGTTTCTATGTTCATAGAATATCACTCGGAGTGAGAAACCTGAAACCATCAGCTTGTTTGGAAGTGAAGGGTTTGTCCTACAGCGGAAGATTGTTTAAGATGACTGCCTAAGTAGGAGAGACATGAATAGTATATATATCCCACTTCGGTGATATGTGGTATTATGCGGAAACCCGACCTCTGGGTACACGCTCATACGCTCATATCCGCAATAGTGGCTATTCCTTAACGCAAAAGTACCGTTTGATAGCACAACTCTTTGGCATCGGTAAGGGAACGACTTGACTTTGCGTGGGATATACTGTTTCCATGGATAGACTTACCCACTTACCGAGCAAACACATGGAATTGAAGAAATTGTCTCGGCCGTTTTTGAAGATTTGGAGGGTGCTTGCTCGTTCAGGCGGTGTAATCCGAACCAGGAACAGCCGCCTAGAAGAAAATAGTGAATCTGTAAATGGTGAGCAGGAGTTTGTTCAATTTTTCCGTTGAGTCGTTCCTCCCAATTCCTCCTCTTCCAAAGTTTGTCGTTGTCTAGACCTAGGCGTTCAGTATGTGCAGGAGGTTGGTGGTGTTCTCGCAAACTACTCGGACCTTTCCATGATAGAAATTGACAGACAAATACCCCTATTTGACGCCGAGAGGGCATTCCTGAGAAATAAAGACATGTGCAATAACGGCGTTGCCGGGGCCGTTGTGTTCTATATGTGCTTTGAAGTAAGTGGGTAAAGGATGATGATATATAGATTCACCGTGGGCTGGGTGTATGGCCTCTTGATACCCAAGATCCAGGGTGCTAAATTTAGGGGAAGGCTGTTTCAAGGTGCGCTAAGAGGGGAGGAAAGAAGAACAAGGTTATCGAATTGGGGGGTTATCGTAGGTAATTAGGCAAGAGGAGTCTGTGCCCCCGGCTTGTGGTCCCAACGGCGATGCTCTACTCGCGACTCTGGGTCTAGACACCACTGTTTGTTTTCTCTCAGTTTTTCATTTTTCGGAGGATGGACGGGAATTTTGGATATCGTACCTATTTAGAAGTCGGTTTAGTGATATGCCATACCCTACCATTTTTCCCTTGGATAACTGCTGAGTAATAGCTTTGGGGGTTGGAAACGGTGGTAGGGAGCTCTAGTAGAGCTGAATTCACCGTTTTCTCAGAGAGAAGAATTGCGTGAGCCACCTACAAGCCTCCGCAGTAAACCTCTTTTCTCTCCTCCACTTGGGGACCCCTAAGGCCCTTGTGGACACTTGAGACGCCATCGGTAGTCAAGTTTCCGAGAACGTCTGGATTTATCATGTAGGCTTTCCGTTGAAATAGGCCATGGTAGAAGGTGCTCTCACCCCTGGGAAATTAGGCTGACTAATACAAGTAATTAAACGGGGATACACTGATGTCCTCATCAGTGTAACATACAGCTGAGGGTAGTTCACAGCCAATTTCTACCTCCATGACTACCTGAAAGGCTTTCTTATTAGTCACACCAATTCCAACTTGGTAAATATTTTTACACTTTTGGGTCAGTTTTTAGATCGAGTGATAGTCTGTGTGATAGATAGTTTGTGTATGTAGCTGTAGGGGAACTTAGCTTACTCATGAGGGCCGGCCCGGGGAGTAACGTGTATCGTACAGCACAGCATAGTATCAAGGGAATGGTGCTATGTTAAAATAAAAAAAAGCGGGAGGAGAAAATCGTTTCATGAACTGGATAAAGTGTTGGACTAGGAAGGAAAAAAAGGAAAAGCACCTCCCGCTAGTGATCTACATAAATTCGGAGAGCTAGAGTCTAGGGATGTAGGGAAATGATTGGATTTCCTGTGTTTGTTTGTTTTTCTTTTCTTTTTTTTTTGCGTGGGCGGCCTAGTGCAGGGCCGCTGCTGGTGTTACGGTACTTGGCAGGGTAGGAGGTTTTGACTGTGCATTAATTGAATCCCAAGTGAAATTACCCCAAGTTTAGCGATGCTAGTATCTGATGAGAGGGTGAGGACGACAAGGTATGCAGCAGTACTTTGGGATATGGTATCAGGTAGAAAAATAGAGAAAGGAAAGGAAGTAAGTTCGGCTTCCGACCGTTGCTTGCATGATATATATGTTTAGGAGTTACAAACACTGGTACTTTCGCTCAGGAGTTTTTCCCCTTCTCACACAAGAAGCCCGCTAGGAAGGGGGGGAGCTTCTATTCCATGATGCTAAGAAAAGAGGGATAAGAAAGCCTCTGGGTTGATAAGAAAAATATGAATAACTGATGCCTGGAAGCTAATGTTGAAGAAAAATAATAGTCGATAGAAAAGAGGGGCGAAGATAAAGAAGTTATAATACGATAATGCGATCATAATCAAATTTGATTATTTGCATAGATCAATGAAACAATTTGGTCTAATTTACCCCCGATCACTCTCCCGCAACATGGGTTACCATTAGAATCTATGAAAAATTGTCCCCCCGCTTTTCGGGTGGGACGGCGGGGCCCTAAACAGACTAGAAGGAGAACAAATGGAACGAGGGGGAGGGGATAGAAAGAAATGTGGATGATATTGTAAGAAAAAAAAAGAGCCGGAGCAAGGAAGTGGAGGTCCCGTGATGGGAGTGTTAAAAAGCTAAGTAGCCGTCAGTTTAGGTTAGCCAGATAGAAGTTCGAGAAATAAGGAGATGTGCTGAGCTTTGGTTTTGAACATCAAACCCTGCGGGATCTTTTGGAGGGGCGCTGATCTAGATTAGACGGCTCAGGTGAGGAAAGTGTTGCAAGTTTATCGCCATCTGACGCGGGAAGGGAACTTCTATGCGCAGATAGTAACTTCACAATGTCATCGTGTCCGCGGCTCAGAGCTTGCGAAAGTGCGGTTTTACCATCAAGATCCGTTATATGGATGTTGATATCCATTCGTTCTAGCAGGCTCTTCACTACTGCCTTACGTCCTTGCCTGGCGGCCATGAAGAGAGGAGTTTCGCCATCTAAAGCCGCAATGTTAGGGTTGACATCGTTCCGCGCCAGCAGTATTTTTACGATTCTCTCGTGCCCCTTCCAAGCTGCTATGAAGAGTGGTGTTTGGCCGGATGAATTTGCAATGTTGGGGTTGACGTCGGTGCGCTCTAGTAGCGTCTTCACGACTCCCTCATATTCTGCCCAGGCAGCTTCGTAGAGTGGTGTTTCGCCGCATCTATCCGCGGCATCAGGACTAAGATCCGCCCGTTCTAGTAGCATCTTTACGACTCCCTCACGTCCCTCACGGGCGGCTATGAAGAGTGGTGTTTTTCCGTTGTGATCCGCAGTGTTGGGGTTGACATCGTTCCGCTCCAGCAGCATTTTTACGATTCCCTCGTACCCCTCCCGGGCTGCTATGAAGAGTGGTGTTTCACTAGCAAAGTTTTCCGGAATATCGGGCTTGATGTCATTCCGTTCTAGTAGGATCTTGACGACTCCTTCGTGCCCCTCCCAGCAAGCTATGGAGAGCGGCGTTTCCCCACATTGATTCTGAGTGTTCGGACTGACATCCCATCGCTTCAGCAGAACCTTCACAATTCCTTCATGCCCACATCCAGTGGCTATGGAGAGGGGCGTCCGGCCAACGTTATCGGGGGTATTAGGGTTGACATCTACGTGTTCTAGTAGCATTTCCATAATTCTTTCATTCCCCTCACCGGCGGCCCCCCAAAGTGGTGTTTGGCCCTCTTGATTTGCAGTGTTGGGGTTGACATCTTTCCGCTCCAGGAGCATCTTCACAATTCCCTCATGTCCCTCCCAGACTGCTCTGTAGAGTGGTGTTTCACTAGAAAGATGATCTGAAGCATCGGGATTGATACCTTTCCTTTCTAGTAGCATCTTCACGACTCCTCCGTGCCCCATCCAGGCGGCTATGTAGAGCGGTGTTTCTCCATATTCATTCTTAGCGTTCGGGTTAATATCCCATCGCTCTAGCAGCATCTTCACGATTCCTTCATGTCCATCTCCGGCGGCTATGAAGAGTGGTGTTTGGCCACCTGCATCAGCAACGTTGGGGTTGACATCGTCCCGCTCTAGCAGCATATTAACGACTGCTTCATGCCCACCCTTGACGGCCCATGAAAGTGGTGTTGGGCCCGGCCTCCTGTTGGGACTAAGGTCTCCTCCCTCTAGCACCATCTTCGCTATACTGAAAGAACGAATATTAGCCTAGAAACTAATGAAAGGACGAATATGCGGCCTCTAAAAGGAACAGCAAGGGAAGCTAACAAAGGGTGTCGGAAACGGTCAAAAGAGGAACTCGTGGTTGGCTTTTGTGTCGAACGTTCACAATGGGAACGTATAGGCACAGGTTTGTGGAGGTTCGCCGGGGCTCTCGTGGGGAAGAACAAAAGAAAATAGAATAAAGAAGTAATGGATTCTCGTCGTGTTCGGGTTCTTCTCTCCTCGTCCAGAAGGATGTTGTCGCTCTCGCCTTGTCTGTCGTTTCTTTTTAAAGAGATCTGTAGGGGGGGAAAAATTTCCCCCACACAAACTTTCTAGAATACAATGGTCTAAACAAACCCTATGGACTGCTAACTGGAACTATGGGGTAAAGGATTTCAAACCCGTACCAAGCCGGTCGGTCATTCAATGCCTCTATTTGTGCGGGTGAAGGGGTTTAAATTAGGGAAACGAATTTTAGGGTTCCGTTGCTCAGTTCGTGCCCTTGGGCAAGTTTTCCTTTATATATTTTTCAACTATAGTATAAAGGTTTCTAGTCATATCTGTAGTATAAGCTTGAAGCTCAAAAGTATTCAAAAGACTCGCTTTATTATTGTAGAAGTTCATCCACCTGTAAGATTTGTATTTCTTATTAACAAGTTCCTCATATAGAGCTGAAGTATAAATAACATAGTTATGATATGCCTCCATGATCCTGTCAGTATATGCCAAATATTTTTAGATCTGATGGTTTAAAGCTCCATATTATGGAGTCTGGAAATAAAAATCATTCAAGTTGAAAAAGAGTAGAATAAGTGCCACTATTAGAATTGAACTCTAGCCTTTTAGATATAATTTTACATATTTCTTAGGCAAAAGTCATTGCTGGTGGCCTCAAGTACAGCTGAAAACACATCAAAATGACTGAGAATATGGATATCTGAAAACTTGAGTTTCACTTGTGCTCTCCCTCTACTTTCATACTAACTACATTTATAACAACTACTTCCCAGTTCTTAATACGAATGAGAGCGCTAAGGCTTGCTAGTAACAAGCCCTGATCCAGAGTAAGGATTCTAATAGCACTAGGGATGAGTTATATACTGCCTAAGCTGGATATCCCATTCCTGGGGAGTAGAGCCATTGCTTCAATGGCATGAACACCTCTCCTATGGGCAGTATGGGTTCTGTGTATATGGGCATACTACTTTATCTACTAAGGCTTATGTTGCCATCAATGCTGGTGCTATATTAGCACTTAAAGGCTGTGTACTGGAGGCAGGGGGGTTAGTTAGAGATGGAGGGTATCCTAGAAATACTTGTAGGGGGAATGGGAGAAAAAAGTTAACCTCACAATTTAGAAGGAGGAGGTTTTACCTTGTTCTAATAAAGGTTTTAACACCTTTTGGACCAGTCTTTAGACCGAGTGATAGTATGTGACAGATAGTTCCTATATGTAACTGTAGGCCGGCTTGGCCTACTCATGAGGGCTGAGGGGCTAGTATTGAAGTATAGTACAGTATTGAGGCAATAATGCTGTGTTAGGGGGGAAAAAAGGAAAGATTGTGTCCTGTGCCGGATGAAGCATCAGACCAGGAGGGGGGAGAAAAGGAAACTGACCTCCCGGCAGTGATGTATATAAATTCTCGGAGCTAGGCTCTGGGTGTAGAGAAATGATTGGACCTCCTACGGGGTTTTTTTTTTTTTTGCATGGGCAGCCAAGTGGAGTGCTGCTATTGGAATTGCGGTGCATGGCAAGAGAGAGGGTCTTGATGGTGCATTCATTAAATCCACCAAGCTCGGAAGAGACGGTACTCGAAGGTCAGCGATGCTGATAGCAGGAAAGGAGGAGAGGGTGACCTGGTATGCAGCAATACTTTGGGGTATTATATCATGGTAGGAAAAGGAAAGTAGGTAAGCTCAGATTCTAACCTTTGCTTGCATGATACATATGTTTAAGAATTACACACACTATTTCATTAGGCAAGGATTGTTTCTCGTCCTCCATCTTACCGGAAGGGAAGGTCATGGGGAATGGGGGGAGGGCTTCTATTCTATGATGCTGGGGGGGGAGAGGGGAGAGAGAGCCTCTGATTTGATAGGAAAAGTGTGAATAATAAATGTTTTGAAGCTAGCGGTGAGGGGGAATAATCTATAGAGAAAAGAGGGTGAAGAGAAAAAAGCTATGATAATGTTATAATGGTAATGCCATCATAGACAAATTTGATGGTTGAGTAAATCAATGAAAAAACCTTGCTAGTTCATCCCCGGTCACTCGTCACTCCCCTCGCACGTGAGGCACAATTTGTTGGAAATTGTAGTCACGGTCGTGCTCTAATATTCTCTGTCGCTGCGGTTACGAGTGACATCTCATGACCTGTTGGGTTACCCCCTGTCCCCTCTCAACATTTGCTCTCCCCTTCTTTCTTCCGCATCTATTCTTTTCTTTTCTCTCTCAATCTTCTTCTCTTCGTTCAGCTAGTAATGCAAGTTCGCTTCCTTTGGGGACCGCTGTCCTCTTGAACTCGTGGTGCCGCTCGCTTCCGCTTGTGCATTCCCGATACCTCTCAACACGATTAAAGTGTGCGGAAGGGTGCCCCCGGCTTTTTGGGTGGGGTGAGGGGGGCTAGAAATAGACTAGGAATAGAAAGGATTGGAAATAAAGGGGAAAAAATGGAAGGGGATTTATATGATATTACAGCAGACGGAGTGAGGAGGTGGAGGTCTTGTGGTAGGAGTCTTAAAGGGCTAAGATCAAAAATTCTAACAAACCTAAATGGCCGTAGGACTAGAACGACAATATTGAGCAATCTGGGGCTTTTCCAAGCATGTAGACTACTATCCGTTTAAGCCAATCTTTCACCTGTTTTAGAAGTTTTTCTACCTCACTGGAGCATGGACCGGAGGGGAAGTGGATATCGTAATTAGCAATTTTTGGTTCACGAAAATTGTAATTGAGCTAGGTGTATTATCAATATATCATATGTTCTATATAGAATCCCTTTTGCAGCTTTTTCTGCAGTCAATGGTTGGGTTGTCATTTTTGACCAAGTTGTGACTTGTTTTTTCGAAAGTTGATCGTAGAGTTCTACTAGCGTACACTTCTGATTTGGAGTACTATACAATACCAGGGTTGTAGGTGTAACCCGAAGTGCGAACGTGACTTTGTTTGGAGTTAAACGACCCTGGTGCCCCGACGGGAGAGTGCAGTCGCAATGTATACTGCAGGATGGGCACTGTAATTTGAGGTATGATATGATACTACGGCTGGAAAAGAAGGAAAGTAGGCTCTAATCGTGACCCTTGCTAACATTATACATATGCTTGGGAATTATAGAAGCTGTTTCTTTCGACAAGGATTGTTTCCCATCCTCCTATCAGAAGGCCGCGAGAAATGGGGGACTTCTATACTATGCTACTAAAAAAAAGGATAAGGAAACCTCTAAATTGACAGGAAAAATATAAAACTCGAAAGATATATGTCTTGAAGCAAGTGGTGAGAAGAAACAGCCGTTTATGGAAAAAATTTAAAGAGAAAAAGGCATGATACAATGCTAATGCTATGGTGATCATGTCTGATGGCTGCCCAAATCAAGGAAACCTGGGCTAATTCATCCTTAGTCACTCCCCCCGCACACTGCACACGATTAAAGTCTATAGGAAATTGTCTAACAGTGTTTTAGAAGGATAACGGAGCTAAAAGTAGAGGGAGCTAGAAAAAAGGGGGAAAAAATGGGGAGAAATAGGAATGATATTACAAAACTAATAAAGGGAGCTAGGGGGTGGAGGACGCGTGGAAATAGTGTTAAAGGGCTAAGTGGCCGCCAGCCTGCGGCGGATCAGATGGAAATTTGAGGAATAGGGGGGTGCGGAGCTTTGGCTTTGATCAAAACATGCGGATCTTTTTAGAGGGGCGCTGGATTAGATCGGACGGTTCGGATGAGGAAAGCGCCGCAAGGCCATCGCCACTTGACGAGGAAACTGAATTTCTATGGCCGGATAGTAATTTCACAATGGCATCATGTCCGGCCTTCAGGGCTTGCGAAAGTGCTGTTTGACCAGCGAGATCTCTCATATCGGAATTGATATCCACTCGCTCTAGTAGCGTCTTCACAACCGCCTTACGTCCTTTCCGGGCGGCTATAATGAGTGGTGTTTGGCCATGTTCGTTCATAGTGTTGGGATTGACATCGTCTCTCTGCAGTAGCATATTCACAACTCCTTCATGTCCTTCGCAGGTGGCTCTGAAAAGAGGCGTTTGGCCGTGTTCGTCCACAGTGTTGGGTTGACATCTACTCGCCCTAGCAGCGCTTTCACGACCCCCTCATGCCCTTTCCAGGCTGCTATGAAGAGCGGTGTTTGGCCATAGATATCCGCAATGTTGGGGTTGGCATCATTCCGCGTCAGCAGTATCTTAACGGCTCCTTCACGTCCCTTGTAGGCGGCTCCGAAAAGCGGTGTTTGGCCATATTGATTCGCAGTGTTGGGGTTGACGTCTACTCGCTCTAGCAGCGCTTTCACGACCTCCTCATCTCCTGTCCAAGTGGCTATGAAGAGGAGTGTTTGGCCATAGTTATCCGCAATGTTAGGGTTGACATCGTTCCGTCCTAGCAGTGTCTTCATGACCCCCTCATGTCCTTTCCGGGCGGCTATGCGCAGTGTTCCCAACGGGCCAGGCTGCTGATAGGCCAGCCGATAGGCTGTAGGCCGGGCCAAGGCGGGCCATTCCGACCAATGGCCTAGGCGGATATAGGCTGAATCCATTCAGCCTACGAAAGCCTATCAGGCCTGTTAGGGGCCTATAGGCCTGGCGGTTAGCGTTGCAGAGAAATAGTTCTCTTAAAGGTGGCATGATTCCCACCTATCTTTCACCTTTTTTTTGCGCTCTAATATCCCCCCCATCCGGCTAACTTTGGGCTGCCAGAAAATGAGCGATTCACAGCCCCAACATGAAAGCTGCAACAATTCGCCTCCGAGTTCCCCAGCACAGTCCTATCTCACAATTCTTCCATCTGATTCTGTTTCTTCTACTGGCATCGCCCAGAATCCTCAAGATCTCATTGAACTTACTGTGGACCCACTGTTACTGCAGTTAGGGGATGTTCGTCATGCGAGATCCAATCAATACACAACTCGCCCTCCTCACCTCGGATCAGCTATAAGTACGATTAGTGACCTTACTGATGCCCCTTCTAGTCTCTTAATCCCAACAGTAGAAAATACTACGGTTGCGCACAGTAATCTTTCTACTATTCCCGAACATTTTCTCACTACCAAGAAAATACGAAAAAGTTAGGTGTGGGATCCGACACATGGTGAAGAATACTTAGACGGAAAGAAATGGTGATGGCGATGTCAACATTGTAAGTAATCATGATCTGTATTCTATTAGGCCTTTTTCAATTGTGCTGGTCTCATTCTCTGGGGTGACGATTTCATCTGTGAAAATGACCTTCTCTCCATTTTGAAACGGTCAATTTGTATGGGACAATAGAATGGAAGTGGCACAATCAAACAAGTTTCCACCTTTGTTATCAGTCCCAATATTAATATAAGATTTATTGGGTTGTAGGCCCAGGAAAAAGTTTGGCAAAGACCTTTAGTGATGCCTCTACGCGGAATATGATTGAACACCTAGCGGAGGAGCACAGTATTACCAAAGAGAATCAGGATGGACAAAAATCACAAGCTGGACAACGAATTGAGAAAGCCTTTCGTCACAGATCACATCCCTGCACCATTCACTTCAATAAAAAAATCTTTAAACAACTGCTTGTACGGTGGATTATCGTTAGCAATATCAGCTTCCGTCAAGTAGAAATACCAGCCTTTCGGTTCTTGCTTGCCTACTTGTGTGCTTGTGTAAGCGTTACTATTATACAGTTCCTAGTTTTTCTAATATAGCGCAGATAGCCAGGTGAATGATGAGATGAACAGGAGTATGAGTTATTAGGAGAGCATATCTATGTGTATTACCAATAACAGTAATGCAGCATTGATCCACTATCTTGGAAGTACTTCTTTGACCGAAGTCACCTCATACGCGTCCTTGAGTCAGCTTACTCAATTATAATTATGCAGCATTTCCGGATATGTCCCCTAGCCAACAATACACCTGTCCATCTCATTATTAACCTTCATATACTAGACTAGTGTATATGAGTTCACATACTGCTTTCTTAGTCCACTTGTGTTAACTGATACTATTTGTAACTTAATTAACTTCTTTGTGTATATAATATAATAGACTCAATCCTACACGGCGATTCCAGGTAAATTACCAAAGAGCGGGTCAACGATTAGGTCTTGGATTATCGAACATTATATGAATGCTCAAGCTGTCATTAAACAGAGTTCATCGGAGGCAAGAATTGTTCACTTTACTTTTGATTTGTGGACCTCTCCAAATCATCGTGCCTTTCTAGGGGTTGTCGGCCATTGGATTGCTGTGGATGGTAAACTTAATAGTACATTACTTGGCCTTAGGCGATTCCATGGCTCTCATACAGGTGTTAATCAAGCGGAACACTTCTGGGAAGTAGTAAAACTGTACGAGTTAGAAACTAAAGCTGGATATTTTACTCTAGATAACACAACTAATAATGATACTACTCTAACACAGATATCCGTCTATTTAGCAGAAATAGGAATTGAATTTAAGCCAAAGGAGCGCCGATTAAGATGTTTTGGGCACGTTATCAACTTGGTGGTTAAGGCATTTCTATGGGGTCTTAATACAGAGGTTTTGGAAGGGCTGGCTAGTGGGAATACTACAGAAGGGGATAGTCAGGAAATAATTGAATTGATGGAGTGGAGGAAGCAGGGACCTATGGGAAAGCTGAGAAATATATGTGTCTGGATTTGCAGAACGCCTCAGCGGAGAGATGGCTTTAGTACTAATAAGGTTAAATCTCATGGATCAATGGCCATTGGCAGTCATGCTACTCTACCGATTGTAGGATCTATTACACGGTGGGGAGGGGACTACGATACCTTGAAGCGGGCCTTTCTTCTCAAAGAATCAATCCAGGAGTTTGTAGCGGCCGCTGTAGGAAATGAGCGTGGTGCAAGGAACGAACACAATATCGACTCAGCAAAGCTAGATGAGTTGTTACTCGATGAATGGGATGAGCTACAGGCTATCATGGAAATACTGGAGCCTTTTAAAGCTTGGAGTCTCAAGCTGCAAGGAAAGTGCATGAATGGGGCAATTTATGATATCTTTCCTGCCATGGATGATTTGCTATCGTCTTTGGAGAATGCCAAAGGACATTACAGTGCTAGTATAGAATCTCATAGTCAACATTTAAAGACAAGTATCGATATTGCATGGGTGTTATTAAACAAGTATGTATAGATTATAAGGCTGGCTTAATGATTGAGAAGAGATACCAAGAGTTTCTAATGGCTAATTGGAATATTTAGATACTATACTCTTACTGAGCTAGCTCCGGTACACTACGCCGCTGTTGCTCTACACCCGGAAATGAAATTCGAATTTTTGAATTTCAATGGGCTGATCGTCCTGACTGGATTGAAAAAGCCAAAGATGCAACTGTAGCTATTTGGCAAAGTAAATACAAATCCTCTAGCAGGGCAGCATCTCCCTTTTTTTCCTGCTATAGGAGATAATCTGCATCACGAGCCTCAGGAACCCTTATGGCGTCAGAGAAAAAGAGCCCGGTGGGCTGCTGAGCGGCATGATGAGTTTGTGAGGTTTCAGGGTTTAGAGGAGCAACTACATGGAATTGATCCACTGGCCTACTGGATCCAAAAGCGACAATCATCCGACTCCCGTACACGGGATTTGGCTGCAATGGCCACTGATATTCTCTCAATTCCTGCCATGTCGGCAGAACCTGAACGCGTATTCAGCAGGTATGCAATAATTTCTAAATGCTGTGCTTTTTTATCTATCGTACTAACTGTAACCGCCTCCTGGGTGGTGGCGGGAATCGATAGGGTAACGATACTATCTCTATACCAAAGTGCGGTATGTAACGAGACTAAGTACCGGAGGCTTTAGACTAAGTTGTTGTAACAAACTTCTTACTATATCGCAACTACCAAGTAGTTCCTAATAGCTAAGTATGATTGGGTCTTGCTGGATTCTCGAAGCGAACCGAAGAAGTAACTGTTCAACCAAGTATATTGAAAACTCTGTCTGTCGAAGACTGCTTTCTCTAAGTTCGGAGAATAGCAGGTCTTTAAATACACTTGTCAGGCTAACCGAAGCCTTGTAAACCATAACCATAAAAACTCCCAAATGGTAGTCTTGAAACATTACATAAAACATATCAAGTATCAAACGATAGCTTGATGCAATAAATAAAACATACTGAGTATCAAGCGATACTCGAAACCAAACATAAAACATCATGAGTATCAAACTCAATCATAAAACATACTGAGTATCAAACGATACTCGAAACCAAACATAAAACATCATGAGTA
>Ga0307507_10005556_pt1 | contig 20598 bp, 26 predicted proteins | sample 7_EM_MG_FD_207223 | JGI IMG/M metagenome (GOLD analysis project Ga0307507, IMG submission 207223) | Populus trichocarpa ectomycorrhiza microbial communities from riparian zone in the Pacific Northwest, United States - 7_EM | ecosystem: Host-associated > Plants > Roots > Unclassified | place...
AGTCATCGGTTTGTTACCTTTCACACTATGAGATCAGTTGACTCATAGGTTTTCACATGACGACGCAATAGCCTGTCATTGGGTTATTGTTATTGGTTGATATGTGACATGACGCACGATTGTGGTCATGTGGTTTAGGTATTTCGCACATGACTCATAGTTATGAGTCATGGGTTTTGCGCATGTGACCCTATTAGGGCACATGACTTGTTTTATGAGTTTTGATTGGTTGCGAGATAGGGAACAGATGACTCGGACGAGTCAGCTGATGGATTTCACACTATGACTCACTATGAGTCATGAGTCGCGTGACGCGAGGGTATGAGTCACGCAGGGTTAGGGTTGAGGGAAGAACCCCTATATAAGGGTACCCTCGGGGCAGGAGATTTGGGTTCTTCACGCAACCATCTAAGTTCTTTCATGCTATTTACTTTCAATACAACGATCTTTATCTATCACACTTTCGGGAATCAAGATACAACGGTTTTGTAGGAGCCTAGCGATCGACGTTGCTAGATAGGAGTCAACGGACTTAGCTATCGCAACAGATATTGGGCCAAGAGGAGTGATCGTTAGAAGACTATCGGTTACCTGCTGCAAGTATCACCCGGAGAGGAGAGCATTGTAACAGGTTTACCCAGATCTGATTATGGGAAAGTCTAACCAGCCCTATCTCAGATCTGAAAATGGCAAACGAGAGGCCGCAAATGAACTGCATTTGAGATTTAACAAAAATCTTCAGTGTCCTGCCTGTGATTTTGAATGTTCCACTCATGGTGCTTTTACCAAAGACTCTGGAGTCACTCCTGATGAGAGTGGCTGTCTGTACCGCAGATTCAAGTGCCGTGATTGTAAGAGATGTCACAAGGCTCTCGCTGTTAGCGAGTTATTAGCTATGTGTAAGATGTTATCGTCTCTCCCCTCCTTCGACCAAGTATGCATGCACTCATCCTCTGGTAGGTGTTCTTCCACTTTTTTTTCTATTTCAATAAATCTACGCTTTATATTCTTTATCCTATTATATTCAAGCAGGTCTATTATTGAGTCTTTTGCTTAACGACTAATATTCTATAGCTCATGATATATCTGAATTATCAAGCAAACAAGCAAGTACACCATCTTTTGCCAGACTGGGCATTAATATACCACATTTCTGTTCCTTCTCCGAAACAAGTGGTATTTTATATACACAACAGCCTTTGTTCATATATTTTCTCCTGATATGATCTCGGTTTTCTCCCATATTGAAGGCTTCTTATAAGACATAAATGTCCTAATTGCGAATCTTAATCATATTAGATGGACCGGCCAATTATAAATATTAGCTGGTCTGATGACAGTTTCGCCTCCAATATGAAATCTTATGATTCTGGCTACAGAGGTATTGTACTCTATCAGAATTGGTTCAAGCTTTAAGAATGGTGTGTGAAGACTGGGAAAAATATCACTAATACATATGATAGGTAATTATTAGGAATCAAAGTGGAATCAAGTGCACACAAAGCCGATTGAATAGATATCCTACAAAATCCTCTTCATGAGGCTGGTGGTCTTATTGGACTGCTTGAGAATAAGATTGCAATGCTGGACAGAATACTTGATGAACAAGTAAAGAAGAAGGCGTCATCGCCTTTGCAAAGTTGATCAAGTTTCTGGTATATGATTTCATTTTCAATATCACCTCAGTATCTCTAATTATTTGAATTAAAGTCATTCCCAATTCGCAACCCTACTTGAATATATTCCAATAGTACTAAGAGAACTAATTTGATAGTAAATATATTTATTAAATAATTTAGGGGGTTCATGGTAATACATTCCCAGTAAGGGGTACAGAAGTTGTGGCAGATATCGATAGAGGACCACCAGGTATTACCTTTTGTCAATTTGCAAAGTACTAGTACCTTGCACTAATTGCATTATTATATAGCATTAGTGCCTTCAGAGACTCAGCATTTGGACCTGCTTCTGACATTCAGACCTACATATAGTAGTATTTTGCAATCAGCAACAAATAGCGAGTTTGACCCTTTTGCCTTTCTTCTTCTATTACTTGGTTCTAATTTGATATATAGCGGTTCAAAAAACTCGACCTATCAAACGAAGACTGAACATGTTTGACAAACCCTCCTTCCGCACTACAGCGTTGTATGTTTCCAATATGACAATTACAACAATCAAGAATGTCAAAAACATTCTGGTAGTAGTATCAATCAACCTTCATTTGGGATATATACGGAATTTATCCTGGATTGACAAACAAATTCTCGAAATCCTGGTGGATAGCAATTATGCTCAAAGTATCAAAAACCGTATTGGGAAAAATTCAGAATACAATGTCATATCAGACTTTGACGCTCTCTCCGCAAAGTCTTTTCATTGAGAGGATAATATTCAACCACAAGCGAAGGAGGCGATCTTGAAGAGGAACTTTGTCTTGAGGCTATCAGCTTCCATGATATCAGCCAAGCAGGAGTCCACACGACAATATATTACAGATTGGGCCAACAATCGCGGAATTGGACAACAACTACGACAACAGTTACACAAAGCAGGGATTGTTGTCTCCACAGATAATAGTAATCCTACTCCTATCCCTTGTTCGGTCGATGGTCCCCAGGATCCCTCGGCAGCAGGTTCTAAATCTGGGTCCAAATCGAAAATCAATTCTATTACACCCCGTTCCCCCAGGTATACCAAGAGGAAATTGCGTATTTCTTCAGACGAGGGTCTGCTAAGGTAACTAACAATTCTTTCATTCTTCAGATTTCAAAATATATAGAGCTAAAAATATTTGATCAGGGTCGAACTTACCACCAGTGCAAACTAAAAAGAGGTTGATTCTTAAGTCAACTCGGAGTACCAAAGATTCTGAATAATGTATCGTATTGCATATGTGAATGCAAACTCCCTTCCCGATAGGAAGTTTGCTCAGGCAATATGCCTTCTCGAGAAATCTTTTGATATTGTGTTTATTGCTGAACCCTGGTATCTGCATCACGAAAACCGACTTTCCCATCGTCTTGTCCACTGTTCAACAACCCCTCCTGTACGGTCAAACCAATGACCTCCTCGTGGCCGCCAGCATGGTGGTATTTACCTCATTGTCAAATCTTATATTCACCCTCTTATTCTCTCTACTACTTCCACTGCACACTCAATTACTGTTTCTCTTCCCGGCCTTCATTTCGCTACAGTATATTATCCTCCATATGCATTACAGGAAGATGCCATCAAGCCCAATTTAAATAAAATCGGTCCAGTTGATCTTCTACTAGGCGATATTAACACCACATTTCCCTCTGCTCCTACACTAACAACTACTCGATCTCATTCATCATGTACTGCCCGCTCACTTCTTTTTCAAACTTGGACTATTAAATACAACATGGTCTACCTGCAAGATGATTCACAAAAAGGGAAATATCACAAGATTCGAGATCCTCTCTCTGCCTCCATATCCCTTGGATCGAACATTACTCTCGCACGCCACAGCACTCAATCGCTTCAATTTTTGACGGATCATTTATTCTTTCTCAATATTTAATACACGAATAGCCGTTCTAAGCCTACCCCAAACCACCTGCCAATAGACAATTTTGAACCGCTACCGGGTCCTATTCGGTTCCAACTTCAACGTCTACAAACCCCCGAGATTGTCCTCCAATATCAGAAGCATTGGACAATGATGGAAGCTTTAATCACCTTTTACAAGGGGTCACAAAGCTTTGATATTGATATGCTTGATTCAATTCTATATTCTGCAGTTCAGGCAGTAGGAGAGAGTATTTTAGGCATCTACCAGCCAGCAAAATCACAGAAGGCGCCAGATAATACTGCAAAACAATTGTCAAAACAACTAGGTATGAACACGAGCATTCAACTTCAGAAACGTGCTCAACGGGTATCATAAATTGTGGTTCACTTGGTCAACTCAACAGAACAGTCAACCTCAATTGAAGAGTGTATCAAGCATTATACCACAATATTTAATCCCGCAATTCCATCGTCCAATAGCACTTTCTGTTCTCATATTAGTTTCACAGTTCCTGCTTCAGAACCCCGGCTTTCAATTCCCAAAGTCCCTTCTATCAACTCTCTGCTCATGTTGTCATCCGCGGATGAGACCACTCTTCTGGACTCTGGTCTCCTTGATCAAATTTCTCCTAACAAGATTAAGTTTCAACCTTCTCGTATATCAACTACCTCCTCATCTCGCACTAATAGTATTACTGTCATCATGCTCTATTACCTACAGGATATGAGTTTCACTGAGTACCTCGCTCAGCTTTATCCTGCCTGCCTAAGGAAAGGAGAAACACTACAACGATGGAATCAGGCCTGCAGATTCCCTTTAGGCAAGGACAAGCAGAAACCATATACAGCTGGCAACTCACGTCCATTAACCCTTTTTGGTCTCTTTCACAAAATATTAGAATCGTTAATCATTTGAACTGTAAGATCATGGGGACAGATGACCTATTCTCGTATCCAGGGAGGCTTTCGTTCTGGTTGTTCAACTTTGACCAATGTCCTAACACTCCATCACTTAATAGCGAGTGATGATTTATAATATAGTGTCGTTTTGGATTTTGCCTCCGGGTTTGACAGTGTCAACTGCACAATTCTCTGTCAGGAGCTGCAGAAGCAAGGCATGAATCGATTGGTATTACAACTTGTCCATCGGCTGATGTATCAGGATAGGTCATTTTCACCAATCGTGAACAGGGCTCCATCACCTCCAATACCACGTACCTGTGGGGTTCTGCAAGGATCTTGCTTATCTCCCACCCTGTTCAACAGATTTATCGATAGCCTTCTACAAACTCTCAATTGGCACAACCCACCCTCCTGCCTCCGCGCTTTATTCTTTGCCGATGATGGGGTTCTGATCTCTCCTAGGTTGGGAAAGGTACAAAGTCTTCGAAACGAGGCATCTCGTTGGGCTGATCAACATAGAATGGGTTTTAATATCGCAAAATGCGGATATCTCATAACACACTCTCCTTCCAAAGCATCACCCGCCATACGACCTTCCCTTCAGCTTCACAATCACTCTATTCCCTTGGTTCAATCCTACAAGTATCTTGGAGTCACATTTTCTAGCTTGGGAATTGATTTTGTTGGACAAGACAATCTTTTGTGGGACGGTGTGAAACACCACCTAGGTGCTATACGTTGGTTCTCCAATAGATGGTCTCCACGAATCCGCTTGAATATTATGAAGAGCATCCTGCTACCAACTCTGGAATATTTCCTCCCTCTGCTTTTTGCCCATGCTCATCGTCCTCCTAGGTCACCGTTTTTGGAAACAACTCAATAGAGCTTATAATAACTCTCTGAAATGGATTGCGGTAGGCAACTCACACAGACCACATGTTACGGGCCACTTGCTTGGCCTACTTCCATTCAACGATCGTGCTCAATATCCTCAATCTTGGTTCTACCCTGATCTAATGGCCATGGATTATCATAACCTCTTATACTCAATTCTCCAAGGTAAAGGTTGGTATCCGAAACCGAATCATCATATACTGGTTCACACCTATGACCCTCTTCTTTATCAATTTCACAATCCTCCTCTCTTGTTCACCAAATATTATTCTATGTTTCAAAATACACTGATTAGCACTCTCCGGCATAACCTCCGTGAAGAACTCGTTCTCCAAAAATCCAGCTACCTTTTCTCCATCAACAGACACTCACCAAAACTATTACAGATAAGTCTCCTAACAGATAGAGTACTTGCCCTTGACCGTGATGTTGGCCTCAAGGCCCCAGCTACTGATCAGGCTAACTTTCTTGCATGGCGGCGGGGAGTTTGGGGTTGGGGAAGAAAATTTGTCTGTGGAAAAAGATTTAACAGACGTCACACTCGCTGTATGCCTTCTTCTGCTATTCATTTGAACGAGCTGCAAGAAAGAGTATACAACCTGGGTCATCAAGTTCTTACCACTTCTGTCATGTACACCTTGGTTGACTTTCTTCTTAACGAAGGCCTCTGGGATAAAGCACGCAACAACCTCGATTTTTGGACACTTTCCATGTCACATCTTCTCAGATTTAACACTCTTTCTGCATAGTCTATCATTTTCTTCCTCCTATTTATTAAAAATCAAAAAAAATAGATTCTTACTTTAATGTTCTTTTTATCATTACTCCCTCTCTTATGCAATATTTATTTTACTATATTTATTCCTTCTTATTCTACTTGATTATCATCTTTCTCTCTTGCTCTTTCTCTTTTTCAAAAGTTTGATCTTGCTCGACCTATTTTTGCTCGTGTTTATTTATTTCTCCATAGTGACTTTTTTCATATATTGCGTGTTATTGACATTTAAAAGTCCTTGATCAATTTATATCACTCTGCTTCCTTTCTATAGTTTGGCAATCGGTGTAGGGCCTTATACTCCTAATCTCATTTGCCTTTGGTGGGCTTTATTCACCCTCTCGCGTTGCTTTTGGTATATAGCTTAGCTATTTCCCACCTCATCACAAGATCTGAGTACTGGTACTGTAATACTTGTACTTACACGTTTGCCTGATGTGGGCTTTATTCTCATCCTCATGTACTTGGTGGTTGTTATCCTTCATCTCTGATGTCTTCTGCTTTCATGTAGTTGTCTTCTCACTTGTCTCATAGTAATTAGTTAGCTGCTTGTTGCTTGTTCTGGCTGTGGCATGTGTCCTGTCTCTAAACTCACTATACTTAACTCCTCACCCTAAGGATCCCTTCGATAACGACATTAGTCAGCTACTGTAAATAGTTCAAACTTTACAAAGGCGGGAAGGGCTTCATCCATATATGCTTGCTATATCTGGTTGAACATTACTCTCTCATGCCGTCCAGAGTGGAGATCAGCGACTGGTGGGAATGTGGGTCAGGTGCTGACTCGGTTGTTTGCCCGGGATGATGATTGTTGCTCTTTCAAGAAGCTAAACCTAGAAATCGAAGCCGTGAAAAGGAAGCTGAAAGTTGTCGCATCGGGGTTCCTCCCGCCTTTGTCCTCTGAATTTTCTTTTCATTGCTGCTACTGCTTCTCCTCCCCATCCCCATCATCATCATGATTATCATCATCCTCATTCCCCCGTTCTTCTTCTTCACTCTCTTCCTTTCCACCTCCACATAACCCTCTACGCAAAGCTGTTTTAGTGCTCCTGGTGATTGAGAAGTTGAGAAAATGGGAGAATGAGGAGGGGAAATTTTCCCACTCGTAGTACTACGATTGTAAGAGGCAAGAAGAAGCTGATCACTGGAAGATACAAACAAAGATGAGATTCTGGAAGTGGCCCAAATGGAGTATTGTCCCCACTTTTCGAATTTTTTCGGTTTTGGCAGCTGTGTCTGTGTTCGTGGTCTGTGTGCTTATGGTGGTGTTCATGAGTACATTGAGGGCAAGGAGAAGGTTGCATGCAGGGGACCTGACTATTTGGGCGGGTCCTGTGTGATGAGATGATCCTGAGGTGGTGGTGGTGGTAGCGGTAGAGTATACTTTCGGGGTTGATTACGCATTCCTTTTTTGGTTTTAATTTGTTATTTAACTCTATTTTGTTTCTGGGGTTGGGATGGCGTTTAGTTATGACTGTGGTTGATATAGATGCACGAGTAGTGTATTCGGATAGGTTCCGTTGCAATACCAAAGTGGATATACAGACTACCTTCCGCGATGCGTCAAGAATCCTCATTCTCCTCCTCTATAAAAGGTTAGCTAGCTGTATTAGCACATTCGGCTCCGATATACCTATTACAGTGCTTTGTTATCACAAGGACGGGGTACCGAATTTACCTGTATGATATAATACTTGTATTGCAGCACGGGTAGTCCTGTGAGGATTCAGTAATTAGTGTCCAGGAGGGGTCATCCTTCCCTCCTCCCTCTAGAAAGATCTCGGAACTTCGGAACCACGGACGGGCACTACTTACAGACGTGAAACCAGTACGGTACTCGAGTTCCGGTAGTCACAAATCTGGCCAAAAAATATCAGGAAACAAGAGTGGGGTGTGAGGTACGGAGCGGCCGGTAAAATAGTCACGCAAGCCTGATAATCAAAATTCGGGCCGCAGAGCCCCACTTGACCATTTTATATACGGGCGCGCGAGTGGGCCGGGGATCGCCTCGGCGAGGCGTAGCTCGATAAGTATAGCGCGGTATGGCTGTGTAGTGCTGTGTTCGAAAATCTTGCGTCCCGTGGACGTGAGGAAGTCGGCAGTGGGGGCGGGGGTGGCGCATTTTGGGGCTAGAGGGAAGGGGAGGGTGTGGCGTTATCGGATGCCGTGGGAGTGTGGGGGTGAGGGTCTGGCGAGGCGGGACGGAGATGATGATGGCGAGGATGGGGAAGATGTTGGAGGGAATTGTGGAGGCACGGTAGGGAAAGATGTGGATAGGTTGGGGTGGATGTTTTTTGAGGTGATGGTGGAAAGGGGGAAGAGTGAGATGAGGATTGACAGGATTGTTCCGGCGCTCTCCTGAAGATGCCGAATTGAAATGAGAAGGGTCTATTTTGGACTAGTGTGTGCCAAGTGACAACTAACCACATCCGGTGTAAACTCGTCAAACCTGGTGCAAAATCTCATCACGTCCAAAGAATAATGTGGGGGGCTGGTGATAAGTTATTTCTATGCAAGAACTCAAATTTTGTGACCTTGGTTCAGTAACCCCTCAGCGCATCCGACCCTTTGGCTCCGTCGTATCGCTTCCGGTACTGCATCGATCTAAAGCGCATCTTCGAAGCCTTTATCCGAACAATGAAACGGTAAGCTGAGCATGGCCAACTGTCCTGGCCCTCGCTGACCCCCGACCAGGCCATTCAAACGGCGACAGCGACAACCAAACGACGACGGTCAAACTTAACGAGACGCCAAGAGTCAAACTACAGAGTTTTGATCGCAGCGCACAACTATGGGTAGTTCTTTCGCAATCACCATTTTGCTCCACGTTCACTAACGCTCAACTAACAAAATTAACTTAGCAAACTAACTGACTAAAAACAAGAGCATATATAAACAGCGAGGGTTGCCATCTTCTTGTCCCTCCGTCGATCGCGACTCACATATCCGCTTTCTTCCACCAATATCCCCCCCACCTTTCGCGCAGTTCCTGCTAACAAAAGAAAGGCGGGCATCACAATGGACTCCAACTGCTCCCTGCATTCGCACCAGGTATCTAAATCTTTGCACATCTAACCCTTTTATAGTTGTACCGATATTCCTTCCAGCGCTGCGTCGATCCCAAGCGCATATCGGAAGCCTTTGTCCCAATGGTGAAGCCATAAGCTCAGAGCGGTATGCTGACCGCGAATGCTGAGCATGCCGAGCAGCATTAAGGACTTCCAACAAGGGCTACTATCGGTGTGTTGGCCATCCGGTGGGGTTAACACGGTCTTGCCGGCCAGAGCCTTCATTGTATTCCCCGGATACCTGCTGGTTCACCCGGTTGGTTTTCTTGAAGGCTGCTCGGCTATTATTATTCTTGCTCTCGGACCGATTACCGGGTAGGTGATAGTGATGAGGAACCAGACTGTCCACTAGACCCCTGCCATCCAGAGAGACGTCCATAGTGTAGGCGGCTGGTTGGTTTTGGTATAAACTGTACAATGCTGTACTATTAATTAAACTGTCTTATTTATGAGATCTTGTTCACTATTATAGGTACCCTCTTATACGGTTTTTCACAAATATCTGAAGAATCCTCACGCTATCATACATCGCTTTTGCTCTAACTTATCCCCCCCCCCAAACAAAAGGAAATGACCACATTATGCAAGTATACAGTTCGTCTATCACCGAAGGAAGAGGGAGGGGAAAGAAAAGGGAGAAGAGAAAAAGAGCACAAGAGAAAAAAAGGGGGGAGGTGAGGGTTGACAGCTAGAGGGAAATAAATACGATAGGATAAAAAGTGAAATCTATAAACTAAATCTTACAAGAATAGAAACTATTACATGCCAAAGACGAGCCGCTCACTAGTGTACTTTATAAACAGAAACTCATAAATCCGGACCGTACTAAGTTAAACAAGGAGATTCGAAAGGGTGTAATATCATGTGTGGTGCATGGCCATCAGGGAGGATTTCCTTCGCCTCGAAGCATGATGCAAGGGATAATTGTAAGTAGCAGAATTCAGAAGGGAAATAATGGCGATGATATCCGTGAGGACGGCTCTTTTAAGTGTCAAACTGAGTTGTGGGTTACCGCGGCGGGTGGTGGTAGGAGTGCCTAAGGACTCTAATAGCCCTACCGAGCAGCGAACATGAGCAGTGTCTAGAGGTTATTGGCTAGGTTGTCGAGAGTGAGAACTGCCCGCCCGAGTAGTATTATCACACACTCCTCATGTCCATTCCGAGCAGCATACGAGAGCGGCGTTCTACCCGAATTATCTGCCATGTCAGGGTTGACCTCCTCACACCCGAGTAGCATTTCCACCACCTTCCCATATCCTTTTCCAGAGGCATACGAGAGCGGCGTTCGGCCCGAATTATCTGTCTCGTTAGGGTTGACCTCATGACGCCCGAGTAGCATTTTAACCACCTCCGCAGACCTCTCAGTGCCATACCAACGCCCACCCTCAGCTGCATAGGAGAGCGGCGTTCGGCCCTCATTATCTAGCTTGTCGGGGCTGACCTCTTCCCGTCCGAGCAGCATTTCTACTACTCCCCCATATCCATTGCCAGCGGCATAGGAGAGTGGCGTTCGGCCATCATTATCTGGCTCGTCGGGGTTAACCTCTCCCCGCCCTAGTAGTATTTTCACCACGGCCATACACTTCCCGGGGTCAGTCCTCACCGTGGTCAGCCTGTGACTAAAGCCAGTCCTGCACCAGCACTCGGCTGCATAGGAGAGCGGCGTTCGGCCCGAATTATCTGTCTCGTTAGGGTTAACCTCTTGACGCCCGAGTAGCATTTTCACCACCCTCGCAGACCTCTCAGCGCTATACCAATGCATGCCCTCAGCTGCATACGAGAGCGGTGTTCGGCCCTTATTATCTGGCTTGCCGGGGTTGACCTCTTCTCGCCCGAGTAGCATTTTCACCACTTCCCCATATCCACGGGCAGCGGCACACGAAAGCGGCGTTTGGTCCCAAATATTTAGCCTCTCGGGGTTAACTTCTTTTCGCTCGAGTAGCATTTTCGCAATTCCTACCCGCCCTGCTATAAGAGCATACGAGAGCGGCGTTTGGCCCTTATTATCTAGCTTGTCAGGGTTCACCTCTTCCCGCCCGAGGAGTATTTTCGCCACAGCCGTAAACGTCCTAAAGTCTGTCTCGTCCTGCCCCTCGGCTGCATAGGAGAGCGGTGTCCGACCCTCATTATCTGGCTTGTCGGGGTTAACCTCCTCCCGCCCGAGTAGCATTTTCACCACTTCCCCATATCCATTGCCAGAGGCATACGAGAGCGGTGTTCGGCCTTTGTTACCTGGCTTGTCGGGGTTGACCTCTCCCCGCCCCAGTAACACTTCGACCTCTTCATCCCAGCCCCGCTGAGCGGCATACGAGAGCGGCGTTCTCCCCATATTATCCGACTTGTTGGGGTTGACCTCTTCCCGCCCGAGTAGCACTTTCACCACTTCCCCGTGTCCATCCCAAGCGGCATAGGAGAGCGGTGTTCGGCCCTCATCATCTTGCTTGTCGGGGTTGACCTCTTCTCGCCCGAGTAGCACTTTCACCACTTCCCCGTGTCCATTGCCAGCGGCATACCAGAGCGGCGTTCGGCCTTTATTATCTGGCTTATCAGAGATGCCCTCTTCACACCCCAGCAGCATTTTCACAACTTCCCCAAGTCCATTGCCAGCGGCATACGAGAGCCGCGTTCGGCCATTATTATCCGGCTTGTCGGGGTTGACCTCTTCACGCCTCAGTAGCATTTTCACCACTTCCCCCTTTCCATATTCCACGGCACTCGAGAGCGGCGTTCGGCCCTCATTATCTGGCTTGTCGGGGTTGACCTCTTCACGCCCCAGTAGCATTTTCACCACTTCCCCCTTTCCAGTAATAGCGGCATACAAGAGCGGCGTTCCGCCCAAATTATCCTCCTTGTCGGGGTTGACCTCTTCCCGCCCTAGTAGTATTTTCACCACGGCCGCACTTCTCCAAAAGTCAACCCAAAACTCACAACCAGCCGCATGGGAAAGCGGTGTTCGGCCCCCACTATCTGGCTTGTCAGGGTTGACCTCTCCCCGCCCGAGTAGTATTTTCACACAGGCCTCATGTCCCCCCCGAACGGCATGCGAGAGCGGAGTCTGATTATACCCATCTGAATGGTCAGGGTTGACCTCTTCACGCCCCAGTAACATTTTCATCACTTCCCCATATCCATTGCCAGCGGCATAGGAGAGCGGTGTCCGACCCTTATTATCTGGCTTGTCGGGGTTAACCTCCTCCCGCCCGAGTAGCATTTTCATCACTTCCCCATATCCATTGCCAGCGGCATACGAGAGCGGTGTCCGACCCTTATTATCTGGCTTGTCAGGGTTGACCTCTTTACGCCCCAGCAGCATTTTCACCACTTCCCCTTTTCCATTTGCAGCGGCATGCAAGAGCGGCGCTTTGCCCCGATTATCTGGCTTGTCGGGGTTAACCTCTTCCCGCCCGAGTAGTATTTCTACTACTCCCTCATGCCCCTTCCGAGCAGCCCATACAAGCGGGGTATACCCCACAAGATCCTCACCGTTCATATCGCAGCACTCCATCTCGGTCAAAGCAGCCACAATCTCAACAATTCCAAGGAACGAGGCGCAGTGTAGCCCACTGAATGGATACCAGGTCTCTAGACTCTCAAACTCCCATCCCCTTTCCGATTCTAAAAGAAGCTGGCTGGATATGTGGCAATCATATTCCTGCAACAGCTGCAAGGCGAGTGATTTTGACTGGACCGAGAGTTCCCTTTTTGCATGGGCCCCCCAGTACACGGAACTGTATTCTAGAAAGGGCATTTCACAGAGCTCAGGGTCGTCATCCAGTGGAACAGCCTTGACCTGCCGAGAATTCAGATAGGTCAAACAGACTTCTGCCATTGCCGAGTGAGGTGTACTGAAAGTATCAGGATGGGCGGAAAAATACTCTTTCAGAGTAAAATGGATCAATCGCACAGTTGATGCTTCCTTATCCACGGTAATAAGCCCTTGACAGCAGCTGACTAATGTTGTTATCGAGGGGATGTTGCCGGCATTGAAATCCGTGGAGCCTAACTTGATTGCTAGAGCATTGCAGAGCTCATCCGCCTTCAACGGCCGTTCCGCATGACTTATCCACATCAAGGCTTCCATCCCTAGTCTCGATTTACCCCCACCCTGCATTTTTATCCGGTTTATCGTCCCACCGTAGACCTCTCCCAACCCCAATCCACTAGTCATTTTCCTAAGTCTTTCTTGTCTCTGATATATTGTCGATTCTTGCAAGATTGATTCGATATATAAGGAAACAAGTAGAAGACTAAATACATATATTAGCCAACAATGTGGAATGGGATTCTTATCGTCATGCCACTGCTCACATTTCAGATATACTTCCCGAAATCTTCTCCAGAATTTCCGCCTCTAAATTCTCATTCATGGCATCTGGTGTTTCGTCCTGGCTCAGTTTGACACGAAGAAATCTGACGATATCGTCTCTAGTAGGACTAACAGATACACTCGTCACCCATCCAGCAAGGCATCGTTCAATCTCCGCGCGAATATGAGGCCTTCCGGTCACCAATATTCTGGCGCCCGGGGACTTCTCGAGGATTTCTTTCAACGAATCGAAAAGCCGAAATCGCTGCACAGCCGTACTTTCGTCTAGAGCATCAATGACCATAAATGTGCGTTGTGAGGATGTGATTATTTGCAGCAGCTTCACGATATCACCAAGTTGCGGTTTGCGCCCACTAACGGCCTTTTTTTGTTCTTTCAAGGCTCGCGATATTTCCCCCGGAACCCTTTCCATTCCACTGATCACCTGCTTCAGGAGTGAGCCCAGCATACTAGTCGCGGACTGCTCATTTCGTGCGGCGAAGTCGAAGTAAAAGCACGCAACGGCCGTGTTTTGTCCTCTAGTCTGGTCGCACAGCCTGTCCACTACTAGAGAACTACCATCTCGGCTTGTTAGCATGGGTTCACTTGTCCCTCCGGGGGATAATCCTTGTTACCTGATAAACGTCTTGCCGACGCCCGGATTCCCATAGCAAAACAGAACCGTCTTATCACCTTCACCTTCCCCACCCAATCCAGACCATCTCCCGAATTCCTCAGTCCTCATGAGCCATTCTCCGACATCATTGACACGGCGCTCTTGAATATCCCAATGTCGTAAACCGGGATCCAGGGGTGATAGCCAGTCTAGGAGCGGAGACGGATCATCGGCAATAGTACAGTTGTTCCACACATTATTAAAAGAGTTCGTAGTATTGAAGGAACCGTCGCTATTATTGCCGGTATTTTGAGACATCTTCGACTCTTTATTGCTCGCTTTGCTGAAGAGGCGGAGTTTCTGAGTATGTTTGATTGATGATATTCCCGGGAGCAGAAGAAAAGCGGGGGTCTGTTAAAGCAGCCTCGCAGTTGCGGCACTCGGAAGCGCCAAGAACATTCGAACCAAGCCACCAGAAAACGCGTGAAACTAATATCATCCTTATGGCTACTATTGGCATTTTTGGATGAGGCATCATGTATGCGGGTTCCTAAATCTCAGCTTATCGCACTTGCCGCATCCACTATTATACGATTACCCACCACAAAACAAAACCTCTTCAGCACTGCCGGCGGAAAGACCCCTCTTATCTACAGTATGAACAACTACAGCTTCCGTGCCAAACACTGCAAAGCTATTCTCCGCGTCCTCCTCGACCTTCGCCTCCACGATCCCCTCAGCTTCCAGACCCCCCCCCCCCCACCTCGAACCTCTTCACCTCCAGGGTATGGAAAATTTTCGGATGCAACCGCACAGGCAACCAGTCACCACCGAGCCCTACCGCGCTTTACCCACAAGTATCATGCCACGCCTCGTCGAGGGGACCCTCGGTTGACTAGTACGACTGATACTCAAAATACAGTAGGTCTGATAAGGCGCTCTAAAGCCAGAAGGTTCACCAAATTTTTCTTATCCGCCGCGCCCGTACCTCACAAGCACACTCTGACTGGCTGGTATTTTTTTTGACCCGATTTGTGACTACCGGTACTCGAGTACTGGTTTCCTGTCAGCGAATTCCCGTCCGTGGTTCTAAGATTCCAAGAAATTTCTAGATAGAAGGAAGGAAGGAAGGAAGGAAGACCTGTCTCGGCACTGATCAACGAATCCCGCCAGGACGCCTCGCTCTACTATACAAGTATTATACCGGTAAATGCGATACCCGGCGTTTGTGATAAATAAGCATTGTGATAGGTACTTCAGGCACGAGTGCGCTACAGCAGTTGGCCAGCCCATTACAAAGGAGGGGAATGTGGAGGTATTTTACGGTATCGCGCATGTTACTTAGTACCGGTATATCGCTGTCGGTATCTGACACTCTACCTCTTGATGATCCCCGAAAGATAATCTGTATATTCACTTTTGTATTCCAACGGAACCTATCCTAATATACTACTCAAGCATCTGTACCAATCACAGTCATAACCAAACGCCATCCCAACCCCATAAACAAAACAAAAAACAACTAAACCAAATAACAAAGAAAAAACCAAAAAAGAATGCGTAAATGACCCCTAATGTATACCACCACCACCACCTTAACATCCCATAATCACACACGACCCGCCCAAATCGTCGTAGCCCCAGCATGCAACCTCCGCCTCGTCCTCAACGTCTTCATAAACAACACCATAAGCACACAGACCACGAACACATACAACGCCGCCAAGACCGAAAAAAATACGGAAATGAGGACAATACTCCATTCGGGCCATTCCCAGAATCCCATCTTTGTTTGCATCTTCCGGTAATCAGCTTCTTTTTCTTCTTGCCTCTTACAGTCGTAGTAGTAGTAAGAGTCGTAAAATTTCCCCTCTTCCACCTTCTCCTTCTTCCCCTTTCCCAACTTTTCAATCACCGGTAGCACTATAACAACTTTTCGTAGAGGTTTAGGCGGAGGTGAAAAGGAAGAAGAGAGTTGGGGAGAGGAACGAGGGAATGACGATGACGAGGAGGAGGGGGAGGGAGAAGAAGATGAATGAGAAGAAGAAAATGCAGGAGACAAAGATGGGAGGAACCCCTATGCGACAACTTCCAGCTTTCTTTTGACGGCTTCGATTTCTAGGTTTAGCTCCTTGACCGAGCCCCGAGCATCGTCCCCTGCGAGCAATTCGGTCAGTACCTCACTGACATTCCCGACGACAGCAAATCCGGGCAACGCCTCGTCCAGTACGCGGACAATGTGCGCCGCGTAGTCCTTTTTGGAAACTTTATACTCGAGCATGGAGGCTTTATCCTCCATCTCTCTGGCCAGCGACTCGAGGGTTTTCGCGGTCGTGAGGGCGGATGTGATGCCCTCCCTTGCTAGTTCTGCCTTGGTCTTGAGTCTCAATACATCCGTCTCAAGCGCAGCGAATTGCGCCATCAGGTCTTCGCAGGCGCGGAGGGCGAGTGAGGACTCGGACTCTTTGAGTTTGACATTGTCGAGCTCTTGTTGCTTCTCGGCTTGCTGGGCGGTCAACTCTTTAAGTTTTTCTTCTGCTGCAGCGATTTTGTCGGCGAGGGGGGTGGCGGTTAGCGGAATTGTCATGCCTAGTCCGATGGGGAGGAGTATCCAACCCGCGTGTTTTATCTAATTTTTTTTTCAAATTCGTTAGCTATGAGGATGCAGAAGGGGATGGAGGGGGGAGGACATACAAGGGTCTCCATACTGTGGGCCTTGTCCCCTGTCGATTTTGCGTTTCCGAGTGCTTTCTGAGTACTTTCGACCTCCGCTGTGCACGTGGCTACCGACTCTTGCAGTGTTTCGAGGGAAGCTTGTGCGTCTTTGACTTGTAGATCAATCTCTCCGCGGAGGGTTTCCACGTCGCGGCGGAGGATAGGGAGGTTGGTTGTTTCATATTCTGCCGTCTGTAGTAAATTATTATTAGTAAGAAGCGAGATTCCTTATATCATTCATCAGTTCGGGGGTGTCCCTACCACGCCGCATATTCTTGAAACCGCCGCTAAAGACCTGTCACCCGCACCCCGCACCTTTTCAAACGCCTTGATCATTGGCCTAACTGCCGCCTCCGCTTCCGCCCTCTTCCGCCTCCCCGCTTCCGAATCCTCCTCCTCTTCACCCCCCTGATCAAACTCCCCAGAAATCACACCCATCAACTTCCTCAGTCTCAAGAATGCAACCTCCATCTCCTCCAGCATCAGGCGGTTGTTCGAGGTGTTGATGAAATCCAATTCGAAACCCGAGTTCTTCGCCGCGATCTGCTGAGTGCGCAAGAGCCCCGAGACAGCATCTAACTTTTCCAGAAAGTTCGGCGCGGCGGCGGATGGCTCCTGGCCTTCTTGCTCCGGTGCGTGCTGGCAGTTGCGAAGCGCCCCGTCGTGATTCGTGATGTGCTCGGTAAGGTTGACTTCGATGGGTTTTTCCGACCAGCTTCCGTCCTTGCGCTTGAGGTATGCGGAAAGGGTGCGGTTATCCTTCAATGTTACGTGTTTGGCCGTCTTGGAGAATTTGGCCCCACCCCATTCAAAGCAACCTTATTGTCTTGTCAGTTTGCGGTGAAAAAAGAAAAGAAAAAAGTGGTGTGTGTAGCGCCCATACCATCGCGGTTCCCGAGAACGGTGTTCAAGTCGATTGTCGAGCGGATCCATTCCCCATCGCAAGTCCTGCAGAGCGCGGAGAGGACTTGGTTCCCGCTTAGGCTGATATAAACCGAGGATTTGTGGTAGGACATTGCCATTGCGATGGATAGTTAAGTCTAGCGAAGACTTATCGTAAAGGAAGTAAAGTAAAGTAAAAAAATAAAAAAAAGAATAACAGAAATTAACAAGAAAGAGAAAAGAACCAGTTCTTTCCTTCCGAGAGAATATAAGAATTGAGTTGCTGCTGCTCGTGAACTATCGTCAAGAAAACAGTCGGGGAATTTTCTTATTATTTGTATATCTCCATTCCATCCCGTTTGGACCCCCTCCACCGTTCACACGACAGCACCAGCACCATACCATCCTCCAACGGTGCCGTGGCGCAATCGGTGAGTTGTTCCAACCCGCAGGACCAACCAGCACACATCCCAACCAATTGGACAAATCTACGTGCTAAACACCCATCCCCAGCACAGCTCGCGTGCCCTCTCATCCAGTAGTTGGCAACTTCCTCCTAGTCCACGAACACGTTGGTCTACCGTAAAAATTTTCCCACATACTTTTTTCTTCTTCAAGTGGCCTAGAATGAAACGTGGTTCCTCGAAACTATTGTACTCGTAGGGCACCAACGCACGGACGCGCCGTTGCAGGGGATGCGGGGAGGACTTGGCGCAAAGCCGTTGATTCGTGGCAACGGAGAAGAAAGGCCGCTGCCGGTGATAAGAAGAGTTGCGGGGTACCGTGTGACACCTTATCCCGGCATTCGTACTGGTGCGGTATTCTCCCGCATGCTTGCGTAGATGCTTCTTGCATTCCATTTCCTAGCCCAATTTAATATTCCTATGATATATGATTAAAAAGAGACGCTTGTCCAACCAGCCGCCAAACCGTACACAATTCTCACCGTGAGTCAATTTCGGTGATTCGTAGGAGAGACATGCACTTGATGGTTGCATCTGATTCTCGCAAGCCAATACTACACACAGGCTCGTTCTTTAATACCGCAAATTCCGCCGAAAGCTCATGATTCGTCGAGTGTCGGAGGCGCTCATTTGCATGCCGCTCCGCTCGTGACGTTGAAGCGTTTTTAAAAATGACTGCCATTGCACACCATCAAAAATTTCCTCTTATTTTTCCTTTTTTTCGTCGCATCCGGATGATATGCAATGGGACTTATTTTTTATTTTTTTCAGAAAAAAAAAAGAAAAAAACTGCTCGATGCTACGAAGAGTCCTGGTCAGGTGGTAATGTCCAAAAGTGCCGCAAAGTGGTAATTTAAGGCCATAGAGAAACCCTTGGAGTCTTTGATCTTCCTACTCATACATAACACTCTATATGCCACTAGGATTTATATACAAAGGGCATTGCTGCTGGACCTAAGTATGCAGAAAACACACTAAAAGGGCCTAAATTCGAAGTCTCTGAAATCCCGGTTCGCACCCCCCCACTTAATCAATTAAAGTTATATCAAATTATCAATAGATAGCTAAACATCCAGTGAGTCCGAGATTTGCGTTTCTGAAATAAATTCCTTTGTTCTGTGTGCAGCACTCGTCAATTATCATAGCCCCATCCGAAATGTGCAGTTAAGCGCAAAATTTTTTTTTGTATAGACGCCCATAGAAAAATACACATTCTTTAAAAATCCGCCCATCTCATATGGTCCAGTTCACCCAATATCGCACCATATGGTCCAATATTGAAATATCATAATTAGAATGGCCAGAACCACTATTTTACCAAGAATTGACTTACTTGTCCAGCAGGTGGTCGAGTTCTAAGTTAGCGCTTTCAAATGCATCATTCTTTGGTGTGTGGGAGTGGTCGCCAACCATGGTTTTCGTCAAGATGCGGGGCAACGCTTGCAGCATGAGTTTCACCAGCTCAACTGGCCCTAAAGTAAAAGAGAGCTCGAGGGAGTGCGTCGCTCGGATCCCAGCATTCTCCACACTGAATAAAATTCTAAAGAACTAAGTTCAAGTTATTTCTGGGATACCGGTGCTGCAGATGCAGAAAGTCGGGCATGAGAGTACCAACAATAATATAATATATAGGTAAATACCTTTGGACCGGTTCGGTCGCAGAGTATTAAGCGATTGTGTTTAAAACCAAGGATTGCCAGCAGTCATCCCAATCGTTTGGGTTATGATTAGTGCAAACCTTAGAGTGTCTTCCCGAGAGGGAAAACGGTGCAAAGATTGCTACGAGGAATGCTAATAACATAGAGAGCATTACACTCCATCCGAACGGGCCCCCCACCCGAACAACTGAACCCAAATAGGAAACTTTCAAGTAATTTACTTGGATGAGCTCTAGCCACGAGTACCGTGCTGACCACCGCTCGTTTCCTCATACAAACCTATGAATCAGCACCTGTTCGTGTGGGGAGCCTGTTCGGGTGGACTGTGGTGCCCGCTAAAGTTAGTATTTTGTCCATCCCTTAAACTGTATTCAAGCACTGGCACTAAGTGCGGGTCCAGCTGGTAGTGGAAGCGATCGGTGGTGAAGTAGCTGAAGAGAGCAAAGTCAGGAATAATTGTGACAACTATGATGTACAAGGGACAGGCAATAAAAAGTGGTACGGTGTCGGGATAGGTGAATTGATTTTGGATATAATTCTGAAACACTGCAACCTAACTGCCCTCTCATAAAAAATATGTTGTGATGGTGAAGCACCTCTTAAACTGCATCCTGTACAATACAGTCCTCAACCCCAAAGGTTAAGTATCGGTAGCTATAACCACCACAGACAAAAAAAATATATAGAAGAGAGTATGACAGAAGAGTAATATCTATTGTAGATATGGAGAATATTGATCTCTTGAATGAGGCCAGTGGGCTTTAAAGCTTAGCTAAAATT
>Ga0307507_10005557_pt1 | contig 20594 bp, 2 predicted proteins | sample 7_EM_MG_FD_207223 | JGI IMG/M metagenome (GOLD analysis project Ga0307507, IMG submission 207223) | Populus trichocarpa ectomycorrhiza microbial communities from riparian zone in the Pacific Northwest, United States - 7_EM | ecosystem: Host-associated > Plants > Roots > Unclassified | place...
AAATAAAAGCTACTTTAAAGCTATTTATAAGGCTAGTAAAATAAATAATATTATTTTAGATAATTTAATATAATATAGCGATGGTTCTCTTCTACCTATCTACCTATTAACTTACCTACCTGCTTATATCGCCTACCTATCTATATTGCCTACCTATTTATATCTGCCTACCTATCTATATCTATCTACCTGTTAGTATCTGCCTACCTATCTATATCTGCTTGCCTATCTGTATCTGCTTACCTGTCTGTATTGCCTACCTATCTATATTGCCTACCTATCTGCATTGCCTACCTATCTATATTGCCTACCTATCTATATTGCCTACCTATTTATATCTGCCTACCTGTCTATATCTACCTACTTATTAGCATTTGCCTACCTATCTGCATCTATTTACCTATCTATATTTGCTTACCTATCTGTATTGCCTACCTGTTTACATTGCCTACCTATCTATATTGCCTACCTATTTATATCTGCCTACCTGTCTATATCTACCTACTTGTTAGTATCTGCCTACCTATCTATATCTGCTTGCCTATTTATATCTACTTACCTATCTGTATCTACCTACCCGTTAGTATCTCCCTATTTATGCCTATCTGTCTGTATCTGCTTGCCTGTCTATATTTACTTACCTATCTATATCTACTTGCCTGTCTATATCTGCTTATTTGTCTATATCTGCCTACCCATTAGTATCTCCCTATTTATGCCTACCTGTCTGTGCTACCTTGATTTAATTAATTAATTAAATTATTTATAGTGCTTACTAGCTAGTCGTTATTATCTAGCTCTAGCGACGGTTATCTAGTTCTAGCGATAGTTATCTAGCTTTAGTAATAGTTGTCTAATTCTAGTAACAGTTATCTAGTTTTAGTAACGGTTGTTTAGTTCTAGTAATAGTTGTCTAGTTCTAGCAATAGTTGTTTAGTTCTAGTAACAGTTGTCTAGCTTTAGCAATAGTTATCTAGTTCTAGCGACAGTTATTTAGCTTTAGCGATAGTTATCTAGTTCTAGCAACAGTTATCTAGTTCTAGTAATAGTTGTCTAATTCTAGCAACAGTTATCTAGTTTTAGCGACGGTTGTCTAGTTCTAGTGACAGTTATTTAGCTCTAGCAATAGTTGTCTAGTTCTAGCGACGGTTATTTAGCTCTAGCGATAGTTGTCTAGTTCTAGCAACAGTTATCTAGTTTTAGTAATAGTTGTCTAGTTCTAGCGACGGTTATCTAGTTTTAGTAACAGTTGTCTAGTTCTAGCGATAGTTATCTAGTTTTAGCAATAGTTGTCTGGTTCTAGCGACGGTTATTTAGCTCTAGCGATAGTTATCTAGTTCTGGTAATAGTTATCTAGTTCTAGTAACAGTCGTCTAGTTTTGGCGACAGTTATCTAACTCTAAAGACGGTTGTCTGGTTCTAGCGATAGTTATTTAGCTCTAGCAACAGTTGTCTAGTTCTAGCAATAGTTATCTAGCTTTAGTAATAGTTGTCTAGCTCTAGTAACAGTTATCTAGTTCTAGTAATAGTTGTCTAGTTCTAGTAATAGTTATTTAGTTCTAGTAACAGTCCTCTACTAGCTGCCGTTCTAGTGCCTCCCTAGGTAGGGAGGATGTAAGAAAGAAAAGAAGGGTAAAAAATAAGGTGGCTATATAGGCAGAGACATATATAGACGCTATTAGGAATATAGCGGGGACCTAATATAGAGCTTTATATAGAGCCTCTATATATAAAGCTTTGCGCAGAGCCTTATACAGAGCCTCTATACATAGAGCTTTATATAGAGCTTTGTATAGAGCTTTATATAGAGCCTCTATATATAGAGCTTCGCGTAGAGCCTTATATAGAGCTTTGTATAGAGCTTTATATAGAGCTTTATGCAGAGCCTCTATATATAGAGCCTCGCGTAAAGCCTCATGCAGAGCCTTTATACGTAGAGCTTTATATAGAGCTTTGTGCAGAGCTTTATATAGAGCTTTATACAGAGCCTCTATACGCAGAGCTTTATGTAGAGCTTCGTGCAGAGCCTCTATATATAGAGCTTTATATAGAGCTTTGTGTAGAGCCTCTATACACAGAGCCTTACGTAGAGCCTTATATAGAGCCTCTATACGTAGAGCTTCGTGTAGAGCTTTGTGTAGAGCTTCGTATAGAGCCTCTATACGTAGAGCTTTATATAGAGCTTTGTATAGAGCTTTGTGTAGAGCTTTATATAGAGCTTTGTGCAGAGCTTCGTGCAGAGCCTCTATACGCAGAGCTTTGTGTAGAGCTTTATATAGAGCCTCTATACGTAGAGCCTCGCGTAGAGCCTTATGCAGAGCCTCTATATATAGAGCTTTGTGTAGAGCTTCGTGCAGAGCTTTATATAGAGCTTTATGCAGAGCTTTATACAGAGCTTCGTGCAGAGCGTTATGCAAAGCGTTGTGTAGAGCCTCTATACGCAGAGCTTCGTGCAGAGCCTCTATATGTAGAGCTTTATATAGAGCCTCTGTACGCAGAGCTTTGTATAGAGCTTTGTATAGAGCTTTGTGTAGAGCTTTGTATAGAGCTTTATATAGAGCTTCGTATAGAGCTTCGTGTAGAGCTTTATATAGAGCTTTATGTAGAGCCTTGTGTAGAGCCTTATATAGAGCCTCCAAGTAATAAAACTATATAAGATTGTATAAGATTATATTAGATAATATATAATAGTTAAATATATAGCATATAACTTTACCTTAATTGCATGTTAAGAAATATATAGTTACCTTTTAAAGTTGCTAAGTAGGTTAATTGCGTGTTAAGAAATATATAGTTAGCTTTTAAAGTTGTTAAGTTAGTTAATTATATATTAAGTTAGTTAAATTACGTGTTAAGTTAGTTAATTGTATATTAAGTTAGTTAAATTGCGTGTTAAGTTGGTTAATTATATGTTAAGTTGGTTAAATTGCGTGTTAAGTTAGTTAATTGCGTGTTAAGTTGGTTAAATTGCGTGTTAAGTTAGTTAATTGCATGTCAAGTTGGTTAAATTGCGTATTAAGTTAATCAATTGCGTGTTAAGTTGGTTAAATTACGTGTTAAGTTAGTCAATTGCATGTTAAGTTAGTTAATTGCGTGTCAAGTTAGTTAAATTGTATATTAATTACGCGAAACGCGAAAATCAAAGTCTACTTAAATCTTATCCTGCGAATATTTTCCCGATAAAAGGTGTCTTGCTGCTACTAATAGCACTGTCGCTATTACTGCTGCTACTGCTCTGATTTGCCAGAGGGGTAATAATAAAGTACTTAATATACTACGTCTTAGCCTATAGCGTTTATAGCTTAACCGCCTAGTAGGGGATACTCTTATTAAGCTTACGCTTCTAGTTATATAACTTAAAGCAGTGCTGCTTAATAGAGTCCTTGTTAACTATAAGAAAGTTATAGTCTACCGCGTCGCAGCCGTAGCTATTATAGATAGGGAGACTGCTAATAGGCCTTCCTCTATATGCCAGCCTTGGTATATTGCTAGGGCATAATGCAATTGGACCTATACTTTTAATAAATTTTAAAATTTCCCTAATACGCCTAGCTTTAAGGGAATGTAACCATGCAAGGTATTGCGCTATATTTGCACTAGTGTAGCAGCCGCCATATTTAATGCAGAGCGTTATGCTAAGGGGACGTAATACTTTTAAATATTAAGGTATAATGTCTAATAAAGCTTCGCTTAAAGATAGTATTGTAGGGGAACCTTCTATAGCGCTTCTATACCGCGAAAATCTAGGTCTACCGTCGTATTATTCTCTGTAGTATATAGCCGTATTCTTTGCGTTCCTATATATATTGGTAGGATCCTAATATAAGCTAGTTGCGAGAGCCTCTGGAGATTTAGTAACTCGTTAGGCTTATAGCTAAGTTAGTTTATAGTTTAGACAAGCCGACCTTAGCTAGGCGATAGCAATCCTCTATATTTATTAAATCTTATTTTCCTATACAACCTATTTGGCGTACTTATTATGGATTACAACTCGAGTAAATAGGGAGCCTTTTAAAAGGTAGGAGGTATGGGTTCTAATCTCCATGCTTAAAGGGGGATATAATACCTACTGCCTAAGCTTTAGCCTATAGCTTAGCTTAACGCTATTTCCCTACCTCTTTACCATCTTCTATCTCTTTATATAATCAAATACCTATGCCTATATTAATTCTAGCCTTGGGCGTAACCCCCTAAGAGATATAAACCTTCCTTCTACGTTTACTTTCTGTACTGTTTATTGGCACTAATACCCCTATAGTTTAGGTATGTAATAGTATTAACCCCAGCCTTTTATTCTTTGTTATAAAATCACCTAAAGATACCTTATAGTGGATTTGCTAGTCCTATAGGCCTAAAGTCTTTCTATAACTTAAACCTAAAACTAAATAAGAATATAAACCCGTTAACCTAAACAATACTATTCCGGACTCTTAACCGCAAAGTAAGAATAATAGCAACTATAGTAGCCTAGTACAGTTTTAGTCTATAGCTAATATTGTAGGCTATGGTCTAGATAGCCTATAGGACATAAGTAACAAGAGTGCCAGTTACAGAGATAAAAGGCCTATATTTAATACTTCTTTGTCTTAACCTCCTGCTAAGCGTGTAAGGGACTATATAGCTGCACTAGAGCCAGAGTATATTATAACCGTTAGTAATATAAACAGGCGTAAAGAAAGGAAAAGGTATAAAAAGTTGGAAAATATACTTTCCAACGTGTTTATAACCGAGGAAGAGGATAATATGTAGGATATATATATACAGGAGAATGGAACGAAACTCGCTTAGCTAGCTAAACAGCCTAACTATATAGAAATTGGTAGACAAGAGGCCTCTATCTTAGTTTATAGGGCGAGCGCTATTACTAGTAGGGAAGCTATTAAGAACCTAAAGGCCGTACTTACCCACTAGTGAAAAAACCGCACTATAGATTTAAACTGCTAGACTGTATTATTGTAGTCCTTAGTCACTTTTACCTTTACTAGCTAGAATATAAATACCGCCCTATCTAGTTTCTAAAAAGCTTTCCTTAACCTTGCTACTATTAAAGTAACTAGGATACTTTAAGATATTCTCTATTACTATTACCTTGTATACCTCTATAACTGTTATTGAAACGCTAAAGCACTTCTAGACCGTACGCCATTAACTATATAATATAGGGGTATTAGCGACGCCTCTTTAGTTAAAAAGTAACTCTTTAACGCACTCTACCTATCTATTAATATACCTTCTTTATTGCTAGTTAACTCGTCTGCTCCGTCTGCTAAGTAATAGCGCTACTTTATAAAGTGTCTTGCTAAGGGCCACCAATAGTATTATATATGGGAGATACTTAGTTCTAGTATTCTTGCTTTTATTTCTACATCTAAACTACTAAATTCTTTTATAGAGCGCCTCTTATTAGCTATATTTAAAGTATTTCTTAACCTTATTACCTGCTTTTACCTAGACGCTATTAAGTTTGGTTAACTAATAGAGCACTTTATATAAAATGCCTTAATAGGCTGCTAGCCGCTAAATAGTTATCTTCCTATTAAACATCTAAGTGATAATTAACTGTAGGAAATATATCTTTCCGACCTAGTCTGGCTATTTAAGCGTTATACTGTACTAACTACTAAGGATATTTCTCCCCTACCTATTAAATATGTTTCTTCCTTACCTATTAAACACGTTTCTTTTTTACCTATTAAACATATTTCTTCCCCACCTATTTAATAAGTTGGTGGTATTAATTCTGGATATATACTAAATACACTTTCTATAAAACCCTTTTTAAAAATTATGCATGCTTTTTATATTAAAGTATTTTATTTTATTTAGCATGTTAAGAGCCTATTATAATGTATAGTTATATAAGGGATATATTATAACACTCTAGAGATAGTCTTCTAATTACTGTACTTAATAGGAGATATAATGCGTATAGCCTAAGTTTTTACTTAATCTGTGCGTATTTTAGCGTCACCTATTTTATAATTAGTAGCCGCTACTACCATAGTTTAGTTAAATTTGTGTTATAATAACTTAAGAGTATTACTAGAGTTTAACAGGAATATAGTTACTAGTAAATCTATATAGGGGCATTATAAATAATGCTAATTAAGAAAAGGAATTCTATAACACTAGCTATACGCACCGCGTAGCCTATGTAATAGCAGTCCCGTTATATATATATCCAACCATTAATATTTTGCCCCTCTAAACCTTCCATATCTGCTATAGAAATGTTAAAGTTAAAATTAAGCCCTAACCCTTCTATATCTGCTATAGAATTATCAAAGTTAATATTAAGCTCTAACCCTTCTATATCCACTATAGAATTGTTAAAGTTAAGATTAGTAAGCCTATTGCTTTCTAAGAAAGACACTAAAGCCTAGTCCGGAGCAGTAGGTGCTAAGGTATAGTAGGGCTTAGAAGCCGTATCATTATTTAGAGTAAAGGTATAGTTTTTAAGTTAACTAACTAGACTAGGTTTGACCGCGTTAAATATGCCTATACCACCTATATCAAGTGTGGGCGATATAGTTGCTTCCATTTAGGCCGATATAACGGTGTTAAAATAGGTCGGTGGGATAACTGCAGCTATATTAAACCCCTGGTGCATCTTCTATAAGTACTCCTCTATCTTGTTACACCTATTAAACGACTTGCTGGTGATAACGGTCCTATTATACTGGATAATACCTCCTTGACTACGCCTATAGCCAGTAACTGGGCACCAATAGGCCGTTAAATAGTGGATGCTTTTAATATGGCGCTAAAGGTCTATAGGGTATTTATAGCTAGTAGCACATCCTAGGAAAGAATACGTAGTGCGAGAGTTATAGGCATTATAGCTTACTGCAAGTCTATATAGTCTAATGACTATTAGCCTAAGGGTAAAAAAAAAAATCCTTACCTAGTAGGCCCCTGGTAATCTGTTAAGGATTACTAGGGCTTATTAAATATAGAAGATATCTAATTAGCCAGCATACTGCTATATCTATTAGAAAGCGAGCTATAGGGTAGAGGCGCAGTAAAGGGCGTCTAGATTAGCCCTTTATCTAACCTATAAAAGGGCGGCAAATTAGGTACGGAAGCCATGCTAACAAAGACTGCTATTGTAAGGTAATAATAAATATGGAAATTCTAAATATGCCGTATTATTGCACAGTAACGGATTGCAGTGGTAAGGAGCGTAGAGCGTAGGAAATAAAGTAAGGGAAGTTGGCCTGGTTTAATCTTCGCCCTACTAGGCCTATAGACACTATCTATAATAATATAGGGCGCTCCCCCTTATAATGCGTAAGTTATATAGTGCTATATAGCCGCTAACAGGGCCTGCTGCGTTAATTGATTTCTACAGTCGCCACTAAAATATCGTAAATAGTATATAACGCCAAATATCGCCTATTACCAAAATTCTTATAGAAATTAATGAATTGCGTTATATCCTACTACCCATATATAATAACCTTGTTGTCGCTATTAGAATCGTGCTTTTGCTTAGCTAGAAATTTTGACATTATATAGCCCTGCCCTTTGGTAAACTTATAGATATTATTAAGCACAAGCTTTTAAAAGTCATACAGCTTTAACGGAGGTGGGTTAAGAGATAGGATAAATGCGATATATTAATTTAAAGTACGCACTTTAATTTTCGCGGGGCTTTTTGCCTTATATAGGCCCGCCTTATTAAACCTTATAATTGTAACCTAACTTTACCTAACCTACTTATAAATGTATAACGCCGCCGTCGCATCCTAATAGCAATGCCAGCAATTAATTGCGCGTGGTTAGTTTAGGTATTTTAGACCTTTAAACCAAAAGTTTATATTATTAGCGGGTGAAAATGCGAGTCTATAGTTACAACTAATTGCTGCGCCTTATTGCACCGCGCGTACCCCTCGCTTACCGTACTTTTATATAGGAAATTCGCTTATTGCTTAGCAAAAAGTCGGAACCTAACGTTATAAACCTCTCTGTCTATAAACCCTAACATCGCCACTATTACCTCTTTTAATACCCCTATATATTAATAGCAAGCTCTTCCTTTCTATTAAAATCCCTACCCCCTTTCTTCGTTTTCCTCCTATAAATAGTAGATATGTTACAGTGCCTAGCAAGTATTATATTATAAAAATTACTGGAATTAAACCCTCTCTAAAATTCCTACCTATTGCTTTATTATCTTTACCTCTTCTATATTGCCGTAATTCTCCTATCTATGCGTTATCTCCCCCCTATATTACGCCTTATATATAACGCAACCAATTTTCTACTTTTTAAACTATTAAGGTAAATCCTTTATCCCTAACCTCTTGTATACGCGCCGTTCTATTCTCCTTTATTGGATAATATCCTAACGCTATCTCTTACTTATAAATTTATCCTATATAGCTATTACTTCTTTATTTCCTTCTAATTTATTATTTTCTTTACCTTTTAATTCTATTACCTCTATGTCTAACCCGTTTATATCTTAATTTGTTTTTTTTACTAACTACTTGTCTTCCTACTTAGATTTACTTATTATACCTAACCCTTTAGCCCTACTAACTAGAGCTATATCTGGCCGCTTACTTAGAGTTACTCCTTAATTTTCTACTACTACTCTTCCTTTCTTTGTCCCCTTTAGGTTGCCCTTATATATATTATACCTCTCCTACCCTATCTTGTAACCTATATAATTATTCTATCTGTCTATTTTGTTTATCTCCTTATCTAAAGCAATCCGTCTGCAATTCTTGCCTAATATAAACTCCTTTATTAACTTATCTACCTTCTATCCCTACTTCTCTATCCTTTTTTTATCTCTTGCCATCTACCACACGCGTATAATAATTGCCTCGCTCTTTAATCTATCTTATCCCGCTCTTTTACTCTTCTATATATAGTTACGTATCTTCTTTAATATTCCTATATATATAACTACTTATATACTTTATGCGTCGATACCTAACCCTAGTGTGTTTATCGCTGCGAATACTTACTCTTATTTATTAATTAGCTGCCGCAAAATCCACTTCTTTACATCCGTCCCTATATTATAGTAATATACGCTATAGCCTACCGCCTTTACCACCCTTTTGGCCTGCGCAATCTCCTTATAGTATATAATAATCTGCCCTAGTATAGGATACTACTTTTTCTTCTCCTCTACTAGTGACCGCACCTTATTATCTTCCCCCCCCCATTTATATAACCGCACCTAATATTCCACGTTTATTCTTATTGTCTTTTCCTAAAACTTAACTATATCTCTCCTATCTAATCCCATTACTTTGTAGAATTAGATTTTATTTCTTAGTAATAGCGTCGCTATTAAATATATAAATTGCGTCTACTTTTCTATTATCTCTACCAGTTTTAATATTCCTGGCCACTATTTATTGTCTAAATCTAATATAATGTGGTACTTCTTAATTACAATCTAATCTAGCTGCTTTATCGCTCTTTTTTCGTCTATAAACCTGCTAAATGCCGTTAATACTACCGCTTCTAGCGTGGCTAATATAATGCTAGCCTAATAGGGCGGCCTTTACCTATCCTACTCCGCGTAGCTAATCCCTACCTTATTATATCTATTTTTTAAGTCCTCTTGTAGTAAATTTAGCGGTATAATAACTATTATTACCCTAGTCCTTATGCTCGCTACTAGTAGTATAAAAAATATGCTTTTCCCGCCTCCTATCTATATAATAATTAGTACCCGTAACTATTATTATATAATAGCCTCTAATCTGGGTCTTTATAGCCCTTAAAACTCCGCTTCTAGTTCTACTAGCCGTTTTAGCTGCCTTTTTAGATCCGTCTTATATAATGCCCTTTATTACTAGAACTTCTTCTATTTCTACTCTACCTATACTTATTGCCACGTGTCTGGATTAATATATCCTTCCTCCTATATTAACTAAAATCCTAGAATGCGGTGCTAATCTATACTAACCTTTTAGAACTCCTGCCTTTCTAATATAATATAGAACGGCGATTCTATTAATAGTCTTCTGTATATTATCTCCTCCGTCCGCTTATAATGTCCGGACTACCTCTCCTATATATTATCTACTTTGTCGCCGCTTTCTCTATTCTTATATACCAAATCCAAGTTCTAAATAACGCCCTTATCTCTTGCTATCTCTCTCTGTATAGCTAGGTAGATATACCGCCAAATGCTTATAAAAATTCGCGTATCTATTCTATTAGATATCTCTCGCTATATTACTCTACGCACGTAATTAGAGCCCTAAAAGCTATTTGGATTATTTAGTCTCTACTCTAATTTAGATATATTCTAGGGTCTTTTACTATCGCCTTTATCTTTACCTTTATTGTCGCTCTATTTTACTATATTACTTTTCTCCCGCTTATCTCTGTCCTCTTTATCTTTACTATTACTCTACTGTTCTTCCGGCTCTGGCTTCTATAGAAAGGCTTTAATTTTATCCTACCCTCTATATAGCATCTATAAAATCTCTACGTACGGCTAGATAAGCTATAGGTAATATATAACTATCTTACTTACCTCTCTTAGCATGTACTAATAGATAATCTTGACCTTCTTACTCGCGCTATATCCTTTATAGTATAACGTTATAAACGAAACTAGTCCTCTATTAATATAAACCCCTCTAGTACCTCTGCCGTTTACGCCATTCTTATACTAGATGCTTATAATCTCTATTTCTTATATAGGCGCACCGCTAGTTATATAGACCAAAACGAATAGTCTCTCCTTAAATCTCTATACCGCTCGCATATAGTTAAACACGCCTTGATCTTTCTATAGAATGCCTCTACTGCCCTCTATATTACTCTATTCTTTATATATAAATTTCTTCTTTAGCTTCTCTTTCGCTAATACCTATCTAAACAGCTATCTCTTATTATCCTTTTTAAACGGATTATAGGGGTCTTTTAGGAAGTTCTAGCCTTCTGTTATCTCTATATAGTTATTGCGTAGCTCCTCTAACTTTAAATTTGGTAGTTATATAGTCCCCTCTTAGACTATACCTCGCTTGTTAATATCCAATAAGAGTAATTCCTATAGCAGCTATAATTGGACTATTTTATACAGTCCCTTAACTATTAACTGTAAATCTACTACTGTAAAGGTCTGCTTCTTAATTAAGATCTTATTGCTATTTTACACTACCCTCTCTTCCCCAGTTGTGCCGTATTGGATGCTAAACCTATATATCCTTATATATAAAACCCAATCTATAAAAGTAGGCACTCCTCTATATATTATTAATGTTATAAATTGGTAGACCATCTTTTTTACTAGCTTAAAGGTAGATGGCGCCTTTGCCTTGCTTTTATACGCTTCTAAGCTCTATCTCTATAATCTATATATCTCTTTTTGCTAAACTATATGCGCCTAATAGCCAACTAACGCGTATGCTACTATTATAATTGCTAATAAAACCGGTGTAAAGTTCTAAGCCTTAAACTATCCGCCCTTATTTGCGTCCAAACCAATTACTGCCAGTCCGCTAATAATGCCGCTTTTATACTTACTTGCCTTTAGCTTGTAGTTAAATATAGCTATTTAAAATACTAAATAAGCCTCTTCAATCTTCTACCTTCTAGCGCGGACGTCTAATCTACCCTCCTTATTTTCGCTAGTAAGCGACTAGATGGAAAATAAGCATCCCTTCTAACGTAGAGTTAGTATATACTGCGGCCTTTACGCCTTTGTATACGTTCTTTATAAATATCGGAGAATCTTAGCCTAGTAGTTGCTATACTTATAGATTGTTTATACCTTATACTTTGCGTAAAATAGTCGCTTGTTTAAACGTTCCCTAACCTTTTATCTATTAATATATTCTAACGCAGATCTGCCTATTATATTTAACTAATATATCTGGAACGCTCGCCTAATTAATTATCTTATTACTTTATATACGTCTACTAACCCTTTATCCCCTTCTCTCTCCACTAATTAGTCTAGAGAATAATACCGCTACTACTGCCTTTACCTTCCCTGCTACTCTTCTAGCTCTTCCCTAATAGTAGGCTGTGTTAAATTAATCAATTTTTATTAAATATACTTCTGTATATACTCCTCCTAATTAGTAAATTCCAGCCACAGGTTTATAATAAATTAATTAGTATTCCCTTCTATTTCTCTTTTCTCTTTTACTTTTTTAATCTCTTTTACTCGCTAATCCAGCTCCGCTTTAGTACGCTTAATAACCAGATTAAATTCTTGCGCCGTCCTCTCCCGTTACTAGATAACTTAAAAATATCTCTACTACTCTCCCTAAACAAAAAATCGCTAGTAGTCTTAATCCGCTATTTATATCTTATTTACTATCTTATAATATTTTACCTAGCTGTTTCCTTCTCGCTTCTGGCAATTTACCTACTAATATTTTTCCTTGCAATATTCCTGGATGCCTTTAATTATCCGGTAAATATATATATCTAGGTATATTGTCCCCTCTTCGCCTTCCCATTTATATAAAAATCCGTTATGGAACACTAAAAGCCCTAGGATAACCTTAACAAGCTCTTATAGGTAAATAACTTTATCCTTTATCTAAGTAACGTTATCTAACTCCCTAATAAACCCTATAATGGCTTCCCTTATCTCCTTAGATATTTTTCCCTTATATTAGTTGGATAAATGCCCTCCAATCTAATTAGGGGTAATGGCGTATGGGTAACGTTTATAAAGGATAATTTAATATTTGGGCATATACTTAAAAAATCGGTTAAACTATTCCGCGGCTATAGTGGCAATATATACTAACCATCTTTATATAATAATCCAGCACTATTGCTTTAACCGTCTATATCTATATATATTAACCCGCAATCTCCTCTTTTATTTCCCTAGTTCTTAAAACTTTAACTATATTAACTAAACCGCCTTATTCCGCCCTTCCGCCTTTACCTAGTTGGCTGTCGCGTGTAATATAGCTACTTATTAATAGAGCACGGACAGTTTATCTCCTAAAATAGATGTATTAATAGCGCTACTAGTAGTAACTTATTACTAGTCTAGTTCCCCCTTTTTATGCCATTCCTCCTAAATAAATAAGGATTACTATAAGGCCGGCCTAAATCCTTACTATTACTATATTTATAATCCAATTGGTCTTCTACTATAATACATTATATTAGGCTACTTAGGTAGCGCGGTTTTCTTACTAGTCTCTAAAAATACTCCCTATATAAGCTGGGTGGTGTATATTATTAGTTATAATAGTATTTCTAATTTCTGTGCCTAAGGGGAATACAAATCTCTATATTATTAAATACCTATAGCTGTATTAATCCTAGCCTCTAGCGTAACCCCTTAAGAGACATAAACCTTCCTTCTATACTTACTTCCTATATTGTTTATCAGCACCAATACCCCTATAGTATAGGTGCGCGATAGTACTAACCCTAGCCTATTATTCTTTATTGTAAAGTTACCTAAAGATATATTATAGTAGATCTACTAGTCCTATAGGCCTAAAGTACTTCTATAACTTAAACCCAAGCTTAAATAGGAACATAAATAGGTTAATATAGACAATGCCATTCTGGACTCTTAACCGCAAAATAAGGATAATAGCAACTATAGTAGCCTAGTATAGGTTTGGTCCATAGCTAATATTATTAATAATAGTCTGGATAGCCTATAGGATATAAGTAATAAGAGCGCCTATTATAAAGATAAAAGGCCTATATCTAATACCTCTTCTCTATTTTAACCGCCCGCTAAGCGTGCTTAGGACTATATAGCTATATTAAAGCTAGAGTACATTACAACCATCAGTAATATAAATAGGCGTAAAGAAAGGAAAAGGCGTAGAAGGTTAGAAAATATACTTTTAAAGGTATTTATAACTAAGGAGGAGAATAACATATAGAATATATATATATAGAAGAATAGAAGGAAGCTTACCTAGCTAGCTAAACAGCCTAACTATATAGGAATGGGTAGATAAGAGGCATTTACCTTAGTCTATAGGGCAAGCGCTATTAGTAGTAGAGAGGCTATTAAGAACATAAAGGCCATACTTACCCACTAGCAAAAAAATGGCACTATAGATTTAAACCGCTAGACTGCTCCCTAACCGTTATTATAGTCCTTAGTTGCTTTTAGCTCTAGTAGCTAAAATGTAAATGCCGCGCTATTGGGTTTCTGAAAGGCTTTCTTTAACCTTACCACTATTAAAGTAACTAGGATACTTTAAGACATTCTCTATTACTATTATCTTATATACCTCTACGACTATTATTAAAACGTGGAAGTACTTCTGGACCATACATAATTAACCATATAGGGTAGAGGTGTTAGTGACGCCTCTTTAGTTAAGAACTAGCTCTTTAATACACTCTACCTATTTACTAATACGCCTTTTTTATTGCTAGTTAACTCCTTAGCTCTATCTAGTAAGCAATAGCGCTACTTTACAAAGTGTCTTACTAAGGGCCACTAATAGTATTATATACGGGAGATACTTGGTTCTAGTATCCTTGCTCTTATTCCTACATCTAAAGTACCTTATTCTTTTATTAAGCGGCTCTTATTAGCTGTATTTAAGGTATTTCTTAACCTTATTAAGCAATTCTACCTAGATACTATTAAGTTTAGTTAACTAATAGAGCACTTTATATAAAATGCCTTAATAGGCCGCTAGCCGCCTTAGAGTTATCTTCCAATTAAAAATATAAGTAATAATTAACTATAGGAAATATATCTTTCTAACCTAGTCTAGCTGTTTAAGCGTTATCCTATACTAGCTATTAAGGATATTTCTTTACCTATTTAATAAGTTGGTGGGATTAATTTCGGTTAAATATATATAATAAATAGATATTTTATAAAAGCCTTTCTAAAAATCATATATACGTTAAGTTATAGCCGCTATAATTTAGGCCCTTTTAAAAGCTAGCACTACAAATTTTATTTATATATGCGAGGGAGGTCCTATTATAATGCTAGGTAAGCTTTGCGATTAGGATATATAGTTAGTGCTTACTATGTAAATACTAATATTACCCTAACTAACCCTAACTTTGCAACCTATTTAATTGGGGTTTTTATTAATCTAAATATACTATAGGTTAGCAATTTCTCCCTTTTACTATTTATATAAGTTTCGGAAATATTTAAGCCTAGGAACCTTAAATAAATCAGCCCCTATATTTTAAACAAATTAGGTCGTTTGCCTAATCTCTTAATATCCCTTTATATGGCTATTTTAAACAAATTAGCCTAATTCTGTCGTTTTATAATTGTTAAATTCTTTTCTTTAATTATTATTATAACTAATCATTTTCTTTTTTAAATTTAAATAATTCTTTTATACTACTAAATTTATATAAATCCTTTTTATTTAATTTAATTTCTACTTTTATTTTTTATTTTTTTAATAACTACTTATTTTTAAATATTTACCCTAATTATAATTACTATCTTTTTTATTTTTCTATTATTTTACTCTTTTACTTTCTTTTTACTTTTAACCTAATAACTTAATCTATTAATTTATATATATAAATCTCTCTACTAATCTCTTTATTTTAAATATTATATTTATTACTACCCCTTTATATTAATAATATCCCCCTATTTACTTTGTTGGGAATGAGGCAAGCTGCTATTACGCTAGGCATGTTGCCGTTATATACTAACGTGGCCCTAGCGTGGTAAGGAACCTTAAGTTCCTTACCCCTTTTCTTATTCCTATTAAAAAGAAGAACAACCATTATACTATCTACAAATCGTAGCTATGTAATATCCCCTTATATAACCAACACTGATTAGTGGTTAACTTTACTATTATACTACAGAACAGCTAGGTATTACTAAAAAGAGATAAGCTACTATACCAGTGCTACTTATACTAGAGAAAGCTGTCTTTTAAGGTTAGAACTAGTTTTAAACCTTAAATAGAACTCTTCTATAAATCTAAGGATTTAAAGGCCAGAACTGGTCCTAAGCCTTTCCAAGATTATAGATTCTTGCGTCTATTATATAGAATAATACGCTTTACAAGTCTTTGCGATTTAAGGCTAGAACTAGTCCTAAGCCCTATAACCGTAAATATACGTTACAAATGCGTACCAAACGACAATCCCTATACTAATAACACTTCCCTCCCTCTAAAAACATGGCTACGCCTACTTTAAATAACTAGAAAGACTCTTTACTACTAAGGGTAGCTAAGCACGCGAAACTTATTAATAAAGATTAGAATAAATTCGCCTTTAATATAACAACTTATACCGTAAAATAAGTCAACGGCTTTCTCCTATACTATATTATATTCTACCGAAATAGATGCTACGCCGATTTACAACTATAGGAGTATTTTAGGGAGGATTTTATAGGATGGACTGCTAATACCTAGGCACTTAGCAACGTTAATATTATTTAGGATTTTTAAGACTTCCTCTATAGAAATAGGGTATATATTGCTAAGAACAGTAACCTAATTACTAGTAATATTTAGGCCGTTATTACTAGTATAAAAGAACTAATATAGACGGAAGCTAAAATTATACGTTAACTATAGAAACCTAAAAACAACCTATATTCTTTAAAAGGTAACTTTAATTTGTATTAAAACCCCTAGAACGCTAACCCCCTACCTAAAGCTACTCTCCTACCTAGAGGTGCCCTCCTATTTAGAGTTACTCCGCCTCTACCTCCTCTACTCTAGTTAACCGGTAAGCCTTTACTATAAGAAGTCACGAATCTAATAAAGGTATATTTAGACAAAGAAAAGAAGTTTAGAGGAGAACTATACAATATACTTAGAGCAAAACTATAGGTCTTCTATAACTGTTATAATAAGGTCGGAATTTAATACCACTAGTACTATTACGCTTTCTCTGTTATGTTAAGGGGATAGGTAGTAACATTCTATTATAACCATATTACAGGTAAAAACTATAGCTTTAATATAATGCTTTAGCTTACTAGAGCCCACTTTAAGACTAATAAGAATCGCTAACTTTATATATCTAAATGGCGAGAGACTATGTTCTAGAGAGTTATTGCTTCTAACCCAATAAAGACTTGTTTAGAGTGCCTTTAACTACTCTTTAATAAACTTTAGAAAATCTAATATGGCCTTACTAAAACCTACTAAAATAAGAACAGCCTAAGGGACCAGGTTATCTTAGCATGCTATAGCGTTCCTAAGTGTAACTTGGCGCTATATAAACCTGCGGATACGTTTAAAGGAGTATATACTAAGCTACGCTCCGCTGTAGGTACTGTAATGCGAATATAAGAATCTTAATAGCTCTATACCAAAAACCCTACCTAAACAAGTATTCCCGACTAATATAATTACAACTGGACTGATTAAACATATAGTGGCCGTAGTAGGGAATATAGAAGAGGGTATAATTAATATTAACTATAAGGCAACCATAGAGGTCCTTATAGAGGTTTATTTTAAAGTAATCGCTAGAAAAAGTGCTATATTTATAAAAAGCTAAAGTGCTAGTTAACTAGACACTCCCTTAATAAGCAAAAAGAGGTATATAATAAGTTCCGTTAGAGTGTAAGAAACGTTGGAAATTGTAAGGTCACTACGGCCTACTTCTAAAGCTTTATAGTTTAATATAAAGGCGTAGAAGACCTTAAGGGTAAGGTTAATAAGGTTAAACAGCTCCTTATAGATATAGAAATTAAGGATTACTCTTCTAACTAATACTTTACTAAGTATGGTGAGGTAAATGGTATATAAACTATTACTATTCTTAATAACTAATCTATGCTCCATTTTATTACGAAGTTAGATATCTTTAATAAGCCAAAGAAGAGCTCCGCGTTTTCCTTTAATAATAGATACTCGGCAAACGTCTTCTATAGTATTATACCGGATACTGGAGCCGCAGAAGTATCTATAGTAGGAGAACCTTAAGTTTAAGCCCTTTAGCAGCTTAATAGCTCTATTTAGATTAACTAATTAACGGCAGGCCAATATATAATTCGCTTTAGTAAAGGTACTATAATCTCTTTTGGTATAATTAGGGTCCAAACCCCTTTAGGATATATTACTTTCTATATTATTCCTATAAACACTCCGTTTCTATTTTGCATTAAAGATATAGATAAGTTAGGCGTTAGGCTTAATAACCTTAAAAATATACTTATTTAGGGAGACAATTGGGTACCTATTATATATAAGTAGGGTTACCCCTAGTTGCTCCTTTATTAACTAGAAAAAAGTGTTGCTTAAAGCCATTTAACTAAGTTGGAATTACGCCAACTACACCATCGTTTTGGCTATTTATCCGTTTATTAATTGCTTAGGGTTCTTTAGCAAGCAGGCTATAAAGTTAAGGTTAAGGCAATTAAGCATCTTATAAAGTATTACTATTACTGCCAAATAAACTAGAAGTCCCCTGGCCGATTTAAGTTTACCCTTAAAGATAACTATAACTTTAACTTCTGTATTATCGTTAACGTTATATATTTTAGCGGTAAGTTAGTACTCTAAATTATTGACTTTTTAACCTCCTTCTAAGCCGCATAATTTTTAAAGGATATGTTAGCTAGGAACGCATAGAATACCCTTTAGTTATATTAGATTAATATCTACCTAGGACCCCCTAATTAAATTATCTATAATGTAAAAAAGAACTTCTTATCTATAGAGTTTCAACAATAGATAAAGGCAATGGCAATTAAGGTTAAGGAAGTCCCTATTAAGGCATATAATAGTATTAAAAAAGTGGAGTGATATTACACGCTATTATACCGCGTATATAAGATTATCTCTTTAGAACTAGAGAATATTAGTAAAGAACTTACCTTATAAATGGCTATTAAAGCTATTAATAATTCTACTAGCCTAGATAGACTCGTACCTATATTACTAGTCTTTAGCGCCTACCCTTAAATAACTAACAATTCTCTACTATCTCCCTCTGTTATATAACGAGCTAAGGCTATTTGCAAGGCAATAAAGGAGGTACGACGTCTCTATGCTATACGCCAAGTTAACAACGTATTAGGAATAAGAAATGGCCTAAATACCTTAACTACGCTTAATCTACTACTTTAGTCTAAGGTACGCGTATAGCGTAAAAAGGGAGGATAGTTAGGCCTATATTAACTTATTATAATTAATGGCCAGACTTATACTATTTAGATGCCTTATAGACCTACTTAATTCTATTTAACTGTTATTAAGCCTTATTATAAAGATAATAGTTCTAAGCCTTTATAGAATACCCTAGAAGATGCCCTAGAGGAGAACTATAATTAATATACTTTAGAAGGCGACTACAATCCTAATATAATATTAGTAGATACGCTATAACTATAACGTAGTAGAGGTCGCCTAAAGGGATTATAAAATCGCTAATATCTTATTAATTTTAAAGAGCAATTTATTACCGCTATTAAAAATAGAGTTAAGTTATTAATAGCCTTTATAACAGCTAAGGAGAAGAATAACTTTAAACTCGCAAAATAGCTTTAAAAGGAAGGTTATATTATAACTCTAGAAGCTCCTTTCTAAGTATTTAATAAGCAGGAGATTAAGGGTCTTATTATAAAAGGAGTCTTTAAATTTAAGAAGTATAACCCTACTAAGTTTAATGGAGTTTGCATCTTTAAGTTAAGAATAGTTAATAAAATTAAAGGCAAAGCTACTAACGCCCTATTTAAGAAATTAAAGCTTGTTATTTAAGGCTATAATAATAATAGCAAGGAGGTAATTCTTATATAGTCTCCCACAATTTAATAAGCTAGTTAGTAAGTTATTATTACGCTAGCTCCCTCCTTAATAAAGAATAGAATAGCGGTTTATTTATAAGATATTACTTAAGCCTATACCCAATTAGAGACGCACCTTTAGCGCTTAATATTAGTATACCTTTTAGAGTAAATTCGCCACCAGTATTCTAAAGATACAATTATAGTTATGCTTAAGCCATTATATAGGATTGCAGAGGTAGAAACTTACTAGTGGGCTACCTATAGTAAGCACTATAAAGAGAAGCTTTTAATAACTACTTCTATATTTAATCCCTGCTTTCTTATCACAACTATAGAAACTCTATTTAGAATTATTAGCATATAAACTAATAATATAATTATTTTAGGAGACGACTAGTTCTTAGCTCTTAAAAAAGATAAGCTAGTAAAGGTAAATCTTATAGTAAAGCTAAAGGAAAAGCTTAGTTTAATAATACTATTACTTTTTAATAGATATATCCTCTCCTTAAATAAGGATTCTATTGCTCTGCGCTAGAAGGGTTAAGGTAAGAAGATTAATATTATTAACGCTAATTCTCTAAAGTAAGGATATGTAGAGTAACGCGCTTATAAAGCTTATATTATTTTTATCTATTAACCTAAGGCTTTATTTAATCTCTCTATTACTACCTAATACTAGGAACCAACTAAGGATAATATTCTTGCCCTAAATAAACACCTTTTTTAGTAAATAAACCATTTTAACTAGGGTCTATATTACGTGCCTATTAATCTTCCTACTACTAAGCTCTTTATATTTATTAATAGATTGTTTATAAATAATAAAGATTTTAGCTCCTAGCTAGGATATAAGATTATTATTATAAATAAGTTTACTAGAGAGAATAACTTTATAATCTATAGCAACCTTATCTAT
>Ga0307507_10005558_pt1 | contig 20587 bp, 15 predicted proteins | sample 7_EM_MG_FD_207223 | JGI IMG/M metagenome (GOLD analysis project Ga0307507, IMG submission 207223) | Populus trichocarpa ectomycorrhiza microbial communities from riparian zone in the Pacific Northwest, United States - 7_EM | ecosystem: Host-associated > Plants > Roots > Unclassified | place...
TATAAGAACCTTATAGGATTCCTAATAATAAAGGAACTCAACCAAAGACAGGTTAGATAGGCGGAAATGCTTATAGAATACCATTTCAAAATTTAGTATACTAAGGGTACAGATAATGCACGAGCAGATGCTCTAAGTAGAAAAGCTAAACTATAAAGTAATAAAAAGCTATTAGGAGCTTTATTGCGAAAGAATTAAAACAGATTAATTAGGTACAATTATCCAAAGATTATAGTAACCGAAGAAAGTTAGATCTATAAGTTACTAGAGAGTAATTAAACACAGAAGATCTAAGAAGTATAGGTAGAGGATCCAGACTTAAAGCAATACAAAAACAGAGAAGCAATATATATGCCTAAGTCTATTATAGAAGAATTTGTTAAGGAATTCCACAAGGGAATGATATAAGAACATAATAGGTCTATAGGACTAGTGTTAAGGCTTTAAGAGGAGTACATTATTTAAGGAATCTGGGGACTAGTAAGATAAGTTATAAAGAAATATCTAAATTGCTAAAGAAATAAACCGACAAGGCATAAGCCGTATAGAGGGCTATAACCTGTTAAGATACCAGGAAGACCATAGGAAGTTATATTATAGGACTTTATTATTAAGTTACTAAAGTTAAGAGATCCTATTATAGGACAAGATTATAACGTAATCTTAGTAATAGTGGACAAGCTAATAAAGTAGGGATACTTTATAGCATGTACTAAAGAGATATTAGTAGAGGATATCGCTAGAATCTATATAAAGGAAGTATTTATAAGATATAGAGCACTAGGTAAGGTCATATTAGACAGAGATCCAAGATTTATAATAGTATTTTAGGAAGTATTTCTGGCAGAATAAGGAGTTCGCGCAGTAACATCTACCACGTATTATCCGCAGACGGACGGACAAACAGAAAAACTAAACTAGACACTAGAACAGTATCTAAGGCATTATATTAATTACGTATAGAATAATTAGGTATCGTTATTACCAGTTATATAGTTTGCATATAATACAACACTATAAGAAGGGATGGGGATATTACCATTTAAGGCGAATTATAGATACAAACTAAGAACATCATTATCGCCATATTAAGCAAAAAAGACGAGTAGCATAGCTAAGTAAAGAATGGAGACATTAATAAATCTTTATATAAACCTTAAAGAAACAGCTAAGCTAGTATAAGAATAAATAAAAAGGTACTATAATACTAAGAGATCTAAGGGACCAGATCTTAAGGAGGGAGATAAAGTGTGGCTACTATACAAAAATTTTAAGAGTTAATAACTAAGCAAGAAGTTAGACTATGTTAGACTAGGACCTTTTAAAATTAAGTAAAGAATTTTATTAGTTACGTATAAGTTAAACCTACTAGCCAAAATAAAGATCTACCCTATACAATATATTACAATGCTAGAGCCAGTATACGGAAATGTTAAGCTACTAGTCTATAAAGCAGATATATATAGAGGATAAAAGGAAGATAAATGGCAAGTTTCAAAGGTCATTAGTTATAAAGATGTAGATAACAAAACGTAGTATAAAGTAAAGTAGATAGGCTATAGTGAGACTACCTAGGAACCACTAAACAACCTAAAGAACGCTATAGGAAAGGTAAAGGAGTATTAGAAGAAAGCAGGTTAGGGAGTATTAAAAAAGAATCGCCAAAGAATAAGTCACCTAAGGGGGACCCAAGAGGAGCAATTGCTGAGCTACTTAGAGTTGTTTCCCTTGCAGGAGGAGGGCTAGTCCTTTTATTACCTAGCTTGTTAAGACCCTATTAAACCAGCTTCCACTCCTTAGAACGGACCTTCTTACGCACTTTCTTAAGATAAAGAAGACGGGCAGAGGCCGATAGACAGGCTTTAAGGGTATACTGTTAAGCAGCTATAGCCTCCTGCTCTACTTCCTATAAACAACAAAGTTTATCTAAGGCGCTTAAGAGCTTACTATTAAGTTTTATAGTGGTAGATTAAACACGAGACCCTATAATAAGTTACTTAGGGAACTCGAAGACTATTAAGAGTTATAGGACGCGCACACTTAGCGTTAAAAACAGAGCGAACATTATAGGACGATTAAACGTTTGCTTTAGTGCACTCTAAGTAAGATAAGGGTTATTAAGACGAAGGACTTGCTATTGCAATATACACTAACCCCGCTTTTATATAACGAGAATATGGAGATAACATTATCTCACTAAGCGACAGTATGGCAGCCATAGTGCGAGCACAACATTACACTTATAAAGAAGAAGAAGCTTTAGGTATAATAAGTAAGAATATTAACCAGACTAATTAAATAGACATTATACCTCTAGTGAACGACTTAGAGATATTAGGAATCTTTAAGGACAAAGATAAAGAGGAGGGAGATAGTATTATAGACGCTTTAAGTACAATATTATAACTACTTAGAGAAGAGTTAGAGGAAGCTAATTAGTTAATATAGGCACGGTCCAAGATAGATCTGGTGGAACTATATAATAAGAAATAGTAAGCGAGTTATATAATGTTATACGCAGTATACAAAGTGTATAAGGTGTACGCCTATGTATAATACATATAATACGTACCTTACGTACAAGAGAGGATTTCTTAGGAGTATGGTTGTGTATTTAAAGGACCTCAGTCCCTACCGTAGATAGTTCTCTCCTTGTAGTAAATCTTAGAATACAATTGGAGTTAATCTATTAGGCAACTACTCCACTAGTTATTATTATATTGTTGTTTTATTCTTACCTATATACCCAGCCTAATAATAGAACCCACTGTAGTTCCTGCTACAAGGTTCCATTATAGGATACCTAGATACTAATTAATATTTTACTAAGTTTAAGACTATTTTTCTATTCTAGATAGAGGACCTTAAGACTATAAAGGGGTCTAAAAGTAAGCCTTAGCACTAGAAGGTTTTTACCTATATATTAATATATTAACCCTATATATTTAACTTTAAGCTTTAAATAACTCCTATTCTTTTTCCTTATTATATTTATAAATTTACTTATTTAGACTATTATTAATATTCTTTAATTCTTTAATAAGTATCATAATACTAGTTTTTGTCCCTTTTGCTATTTTATTTTTAAATATAAGGCTATTATAATTTTATAACTTAATATACTAGTAAGCTTTAATTATATTCTACTATAAGTAACACTAGCACTTTAAGATAGTTATTTTAATAAGTAAAAGTATAACTTTAATAGAAATAATAATAATTATATTTATTATTATTCATTGCTTAACGTCTAATTTGGATCCCTATTGGGCCCACGCGGACTACTCCTTATTTACATATAGGGAGAAAACTCTATTTAAGAAAACCCCATAATCCATCTCCCTGCCTTTTAAGACTTGCCTACTTAGCGCCTACGAGTTACCTATAGTGCTCTATTACCTTACTTTTTAACCTCCTTAAGAACCACTGCTGCCGTAACAAGCCTATGGACGCGCTAATATTGCAAACTTTACTCTACTATTATAGAGTTATTAGGGGACGCCTATTTCTCACCCTTTTGCCTTTTATTATTATTTCCTTTATAACCCGGAACTGGTCTAGTATATTTTAGCTAATTAGCTACTAGGTAACCGCCTTAAGACCTTTCTGTGTTAAGAGTAGTGTATTATAGTTCTCTATGCCAGCTACTAAGAGCATTACTTCTTAGTTAGTGTGTAAGGGATATAATAGTATTATATATTTTAGTATTTATCTTAGCCAACCACATTTATATCTTAGGCTACCTACTAGGACACCTACCTAGTAGAGCCAGTTTTTTAGACCTATTATTCCTATTCTTAAGAGTGTTGCTATTATATTTTCTGCCTTTATTAGGCCTTCTTAAAGCCCTTAGGTATTTACCCCCTATAGCATTAACTATACTACAGCTTAGGTTCCTCTTGCCTAAAATAGCCTCTGCACCTTTAACTCCTATACACCTCTCTAGTGTTGGTCTAACCAGTATTATATTGCGGTAGATAGTTTCCTAGTACTCTTTTATACTCTACTTTAGCTCCTTTCTCTCTCTTACTGTTGTCTTTACTAGTCTCTTATACGTCTCCCTTCCTCCTCTATATGGGCCTTGGCCCTAATATAGCACCATTCTTCTTCCGCTTTCTCTACCTGTTTCTCTAACATATCTTCCCTACTTTGGGGTTGTTGGTTTGCTCTCCTATAGGGCACCTTAGGGTCCCTCCATAGTTTATTTAGGCGTGTCTTAATATACTTTATAACCTTAGAGTTGCGCTCCTTTTGCACCCTTTGCATTGCAGCGGCTTCAATATATAATTGTAGGGGGGGGATATTAGCTTCCTTCTTAAGCAGTGCTGTGGCCGTTCGCTAATAATTATATTTAAAAGATTAATTATATTAGTAGTATAAGAATTTAAGTATTTATTTTTAAACATTTATAATTATTTATTAAGTGGTAGTGGAGTTATTAATATATAAAGATAGTAGATTTTGGTGTAATTTTGGGTGGCTTAATCGGGTAGCTAGCTCGTTGGGGTGGCTGTTACGTTACCCTTTCTCCCTTTCTCCTTACCTTCTTTCCTTACGCAACGTCTTGGCTTTATTACACGGTTCATGTACGTAACTTAGTAATATCTACTTTGCTACATATTATCGTCGCCTGTACTCACTCCGTGACAATAGGCACTTAGGACACTCCCTTATAGGAATCTTAGAGCAGCGACCTAACGGTATTTTTCCTCCCGTTAATATAATATAGGCGTACCTAGTAAGGTATAGGCTATATTGCCACTTACGTCTCCCTTAGAGGTTTTCTTACTTAACTTAACGGCACCCGTCTATATAGACTTAGCTAGAGAACCGCACTAGACGTTAATTAAGAAATAATAATAATAATAAATATATCGTATTGATACTAATATTAAACGTTTAATATTTAATATTTAGAAAAGCACTAATAACAAATATTAGATAATTATTAAATCCTTAAGGTAAAGATTAATGCCTTAGGGTATCGGCCGATTAAGATGCTATTAATTAAACGATTTATAGAAGAGAGATCTAGGCTAAAGGGTTTAACGTAGATTAAGGTAAAGATAGATAATAAAAGACCAGCTCTACTTACGCTAGTAGAAAAGATTGCCTACGTAGGATTATTCTTAGGAGGAAAGGTACTTAAATAGTTCAAATCTTACCTAACGGAGATCTAAAAATAGAATAACGACTACTAATCTAGAAGCTAGATATATATTTTCAAGCTAGGAAGGGTTTTATAATAGACTTACTTAAATATATAGTAACCTAGAAGCTATAGCCTATACAACTAAGTTCTAGATATAGGCGGTATAGGTAAGTGGAATACCAATGCCCTAATAGCACAGTATTGGCGTAATTTCTTATCTGCTAAAAGCTAGCTTGATAAATGTTAAAACATTATATTTGTATGGTGCAAAGTCTTATGGATGCTTTTACGAATAACTTATAATAGAAGCAGTTCGAGTACAGTTTGGATAAAACATTTAGGTAATGATGCAAATTCTTCTATACATCTTGTTTTCCACGTCATCAAGCGCCCGTACAAAATGCATCTTCTGTAATCACTTCACACCAAATAAACGAGTCACTTCTCAAAAGTGACACTCCAGCAAAATCACCCATAGTACAAGCACCCACATCCAGACTAGACAGAAATAAAGCATTAATTATTTCCACTCATAGCAAGCCAGATCCCCTTTGTCATCCAGCTATCACCAAAAAAAGGGTTATCCGCACTTAAAAAAAGCCTCAAGGGGCTGAGACATTATAATCTCCTTCGTTCCATTCCGTTCCATCCTATTTTCCTGCGCCCTGTATGTGCCCTCCACCAAATCAAACCCGAAACCGATGACTGCGTAAAGAAGAAAGGAGACTGAAAGACGCTCAGAACAAGAAGAGAAAACGCTTCTATGTGCGCTAACGCGGAACGCCCGCCGTGTTGTGCTGGAATGCATGAAACAGAGAAAGCAACAGCCGTAAATCTGTAGAATGTCGAAATTTTGGACAGGATTAGAGCTTCTGCTAGCGGATGGAATGGCTAAAGAGTACCGATATTATCAGGCAACTTGATTTAATATCTCAGCTTCCCAAGTAGAGAGAACGAATACGCGCACTCGCGCTCCGTCTTCATCTGTAGGTACGACCCATATTAGCAAAAGTAATCATCTAGATATAGATAGGAGAGGCTTACCTGTATCATATACACCCTTGCCCTCGCGCCTGAAACACCTCCCACAGCGCCCACACTCCCAATCTCCCCGTTTGGCCCCACGACATCCTCCCACACAGACACTGCAATACCAGTCCGGGCCACACGCTCAAAGCAGCTCTCACCCAGCGTCACATCCAGCAGCGTCTCTTCTTTTGCCTTTCCTAGGATAAGGATGCGCTTCTCTGATCCTGGCTGCCTAATGCCTGGGCTACCCAGGCCTTGCCGAGTCGCCGAACGTGGCGTGTTGGGGTCTGGAAGCATGATCGTCAGACGCGCGGAGCCCATGTCGCGCCATTTAGATTGCGTTTCACGCTCGTAGAGCCGGATCTTGGTATTGGTTATGCCGAGAGGAGCACCAGGTGCGCGACTTGGTGTGCCGTCAGGGTTTGGCGTACTGGTGCCAGATCCAGAGCCTGCGGAGCCGGAATCCAAACTACCTGTACTGCGGGTACCATCGCGGGAGCTGAGGGTGGACTTCGCAACATTGAAGAGTCGGCCACCGCCGCTGAAGCGTTTGAGGGCAGAGAAGGTGGATGCCATTGTGCCGACGGAAGAATCAGTTGCCGCGGAGACAGAAGCAGCGCGTGTGCTGGACGCTCGATAAGAGCTTCTGCGACCGAGAGCGCTGCCAATGTTCCACCAGCTGCTTGAAGACCCAGTTGTAGAGCGTGCTGCATTCTGGCGATCCATGGCCGTGGCCCAATTGCTTTGGCCATAAGGTCCGCGGGCGTTTTGAAGCGCAAGGTAGGTGGGATTGTTGATGCGGGAAGTGTTGATCATGGCGTAGAGAGCTTCGCACTCTTCTAGGCTGCGGCTGCGGAACATGATATTGTTTCCTGTCTTGATAAGCGAGTTGGATGTTGGTGGAGACCGAATAGAGATGTCAAGAGCGGTGCCTCGACGAAGAGGTACTAGTGGCGTGAGTTCCAGGGCGACTAGGGGTCGCTGTCCATCTGCTGTCGTTACTTCGTCTTCATCTGATACGAGTGGCTTAGAATGCGCCGCTGTGAGCTCGAAGGCCTCGATCAGACCCGGAGTAATAACAATGCTGCATTCATCGGGATGAAGGCTCTCCCACAATCCTTTGTCAGACCATGCAAATATTGATGCAATTGTCTTCGAGGCTTTGCTGGATCCATGAGGGACAGTTCTATATGGAGACTGCGAAGCAGACTGAGAGGGCGATATTGTTCCATTTGGCAGAGTATATATTGAGGCGGGTGGAGAAACTTTGGGGAATTTATTTCGGTCTCCGATTGGTAATAGAGGTGTTGGTACATCATCTTCTAATTCGTCTTCGGATGATTCAGATGTAAAGGACTCGTCCACTGGCTCGTCTTCTTCGCTTTCTCCAGAAGACTCAGTGGCTGTGGATGGCTCATATTCATGTTTAAGAGGGGATGAAGATCGCCTGCGAGTCTTAAAACCGGGAAGTGTGGGTGTAAATTGTGGTGTATTTGAAGCTTTTAATGTAACTGGGGTTGCTGGACTCGGGGATCGATGCGGTGGGGGTGGGGGTGGCTTGTCTTCTTCGGGCGCTTCGATTTCTTCCTCGACAAGCTCTGGACGCTTCTTTTGTAATTTTGATGGGGCAGAACTTGGTATCTTCTTGGCTATATATTCAGTCGAAGATTTGGAGCGCTCGGCACGAGTGGGTTCTTTGATTGGGGTACTCGGTTGACTGCTCTTCCGCAACTTGGGAATGGTTGGGAGATCTAAAGATGGCACAGACGATGCGCGTCTATGTGACTGAGGTCTCGAAGATTCAGATGATAGCTTCACTGGCTCGCATTCTTCGTCTGATTCGTCTGAGTATTCTGGCTCTGATAGTGGCATCCACACGCTGAAGGGTTTACTGTTATGGGGCGAAGAAGATGAAGTGGGAGTGTGAGCTTTATCTGATCGTTGTCGCCTAGAGAGTTTCCTTGCAGGTTTGACCTCCGCCGGAGTTGGTTCTGGTTCGTCGTCCAGAACTATTTGCCGGGATGACCTGGGCGAAACTGGAGAATGAGGAGGATTTCGAGAATATCTTTTTGCCTTGGCTCTCTTGAGGCTCACTGGAGAACCGCCTCCAGCCACACTCATGGCTTCATCAAGACTTCTAGGCGTACGTTCTCTATGCGTTTCGACATCACCGCTAATAGGCTTCGAGGATGGAGAGAGCGACTCTGGCCTAGGTTGTAATTGAGCGTCCAATGGTGATGGAGGTGATATCGGGCTAGCTCTATTTCTTTTTTGGAGCCTTGTCCGCTCGCTACTAGGTGGAGTGATTGGGGAAATGTTAGGAGAATTCCTGTTACTAATCTTCCTGTCTGGGGTCTCATCGCCCCATTTCTTCGAGGTGGGATTCGCACGTTCTCCAATAGGAACCTCAATCTCACGAGGGCTAGGAGTTCTACTCTTCAATGGAGATGTAGACTCTGTGCCAGCTGAAAGCAGCGAGGAAGACGCGTGACTACTCGTTGGGCGTGGTGGTTTGCTCGCGAAACTCTTCTCCTTCACAATCTGTGAAAGCTGTGTAGGTATGGGCGTCAAGCCTAACATTTGAACCCATTCAAACCCAGCTTGTTCATCACTAGATCTCAGTGAAAACACCTCACTCCATTCTTGCCCACCAGAATGGAAGCCTCGAATCATGACAACGATTTCACCCTTGAGGTCACCATTTCGAGCTGACATGCGCCCAAGCTGGACTGGAGGGAAGAAGAGCCAACGACCTGAGTTATCAACCTCACAAAGGAGGACATCCCCTCCATTACCTCTCCCAGGCGCGTCATCTCGAAGGATGAGTTCAACATGACAGTCGACTTCTTGCCCGCTGGAATGGGGTAGATGCATATCGAAATAATCTCTTGCTCTCACACATCTTGTGGAATCAATGCTCACGCCTGCTAATGGCGCTAGACTGTGTGGGTCTCGTGCTCTCGTGGGGTCAATATTTGCAGCAGCGTCATCTTCCAATCTAGCCTTTTCTTCGTTTGATCGCTTGCGGGCATCAATGACCAGATTCTGGAAGACTGTCGACATTTTCTCGGCTTGCTCAGAGTGTTTAATAAAGTTGATTCCCTAGACACTGTTAGAAAGAGTAGGGTAAAGTAAGTTATTCTCTCTTACCTTGAGCGTCTTAGCCAAGTACTTTAGCCGCACTAAAGGTCTCTTCAGTAGAAAAGCAACGTCGACTCTTTCGCCGTCACCGTTAACGACATAGCCTTCTTCATTCCGAGGTAAGCCTTCATCCCAAGCAGCAGCATCATCTAAGACTATTGTAGTCTTGGTAGGAGTCTCAGATGATGGATCATCAGTGGCTGGTGCTAGGTTGACTACAACATCCTGGAAGCCTAGCCGCCACGCTTTGACATAATCGCCATATACTCTTTGAGCACTCTGAGCCCACGAGAGAAGAGCATTCGAATCATCCCTTGGGATTCGTTTGTGTAGAGACTTCAGTCTTTGGAGAGCAATGCCCATGTCGACAATTGGTTTTGTGACGTTAGGGTCGTCTTTTGCCGCAGAGCGACTAAATAGACCTGCTGCTACCGCGGAATCCGACTTGGATAGTACGCACGTTAATAGGACTGGGATGACTCCATCGACTAAAGTTCGAAGTTCGCGCATGTATTTTGCTTCATCGGATGCCAGCTCTCTCATTAGATCTCCAATGGTAGCAGTTGCAAGCCGACTTCGGTTAGTACGAATGCTTCGAGCTGACATAATGCTCTTAGAGCCGCCTCTGGGCATTGAAAGCACTGATATGAGGTCGGCATGGCTGGCAAGTTTCCGTTTGGCGCTGGGTCCTCTCCGGCTAAGGGTAAGGCTGGTATTTGGATCAAAAGTGTCCTCAGATACCGAAGCGGGAGCATCTTCCGGTTCAGCCTCGGTTTGCGCTGCGATTTCAGAGCCCTCAGCAATGGACGGTGGCGCAGCTTGCATCTTCGTTGCAAATGTTTCCACTGATGCAATGGTCGAAAGACGTTTACCAGTCGATGGGAATGCCCGCCTCATGGGAAAGCCGTCTGGGCGTGATCTCATAGTAAGACTAGGTAGATCAACAGTTGAAGCATCTACAGAAGATGAGGGCGCTGACGATGCCACATCGTCATCTTGCACAAGATCTCGTAGTGGTAATGACCTTATCTGGTCTTTGGTGGGCGAATGCTGATTCCGTTTGGCACCACGGCGTTTGAGCGAAAGTGTTGGGGATCCGTTCTCCCCAATAGATGACTTGGGAATCTCAATTGGTTCAGTGGCAGGAGGCGAAGACTCCTTATCTTCTAGGTCTTCTGTGGCCACACGTATATTCACACTTTGGTTACGCGTTCGACTTCGACTCCCGCTTTTGTGATCTGGTGCATTGTGGACGGATTCATCCTTTACGCTGACGCTCTCGGTATGAGGTGATTTCTCTGGTTTTGTTTGCGATAGATCGGATGCTGATACGGAGCCCTTTGAAGTTCGCCGTGACCGAGTTTCTGACCCGACGAACGGATCCGGAGTATTTGTGAGCCATGCCTCGATACGACTCCCATACACTTTTGAAGGTGTCTCAGGTATTACTAGAGGCTCTTGAGAGTCTGAGGTACTGGGAATTGCTTGCTGGTAGGATTTATGCCTTAAGCGTCGTCGATCTGCCGGTGATGGGTCCACAGGTACTGGTTCTTGTTCCGGCTCCAGAGAGATTTCTGCATGTTCTCTTGTGTGGCCCGACCTTCGTTTTTTGTGCTTTCCATCATCGAGGAAAACTTCAAGTGGTGATGAATTTTCCTTTAAGTCTTGCTCTTCAGCTGGCTCGCCTTTTACGATGCCGTCAAGCGTGCTTGCCGATCTCCTTTTCAACGGTGTTGCATCTTCTGCTGATAGATAAGCCCTTGGAGAGTTGCCCCTGACACGTCTACCACGCTTACGAACTCTCTCATTTTTGATAACCGGGTTAGCCGACGTTGGCGAGCTGGCTTCATCCTCGCTGCCACCCCTTTCCGCGGCAGCGCTCTCTGATTCTCTTGTGCTTGGCCGTTCATCATTTCCAGAGCTAGATGGCCTTGATTTCTTCGTCGTGGAAGTATTTACTCTTGGGGAGGCCCCAATTGGCACAGGTTTATCGATAGCTTTGGGTGTAGTGTTTGTCTCAGCTGGGCCTTTTGATTTCGAACGAGAAGGATTTTTCGCGGGTCTCACCCACGCAGTAGGGAGAGGTTTCACCTCCGCACGTGGAGTATTACCCTTCGGTGGAGACCTGTTCTTTCGCCAATGTGAATCACTGACCACTCTCTTCTTGGGCGCGCTTGCAATGCGTACGTCATCATCCAGCACGTTACGCGCGATTGGCTTCGTGACCTTCGGTTTTTCTGCTGGAGATTGTATAGCCTTCTCTAGTTTACTTGTAGGTTTCGGACTCGGAGTCGCCTCGGTGGGCTTGGGCTTCGGCGTTGTCCGTGGTTTTGGTGACGGCGGTGCTTCGACTTCCTCCTCTGGAGCAGCCGCGACAACATCATCTAGTGTTATTATGCCACCATCCTGCGTCTGCCATTTCTGAATCTTCCCACGGATATCTACAGGTTCATTTATGCCGATGGCCTTGCCGAAATCCAGAGGCTTTGTCTTGGGCTGCCGTTTTCCCGGGGTTGTCTTGCCTTCTGCAGCTTTGGACTTGACTGGAGATCCGTCCTTGTCGCGTCTATTTGAAGTGCGGCGATTCTGCGGAGTCGGCGGAGTTGGCATGAGTGTCTGCAGGACAAATAAAAGGTCAGAAAGGCGCTCTATGGAAATTTGGCGGCGTATTGCAATTTATTTTTGTTTACGACAGTACCTTTGAACAGCTACATTCAGCCCCGCTGCAGCAGTATAATATGTTTATGGAGTGGTGTAGGATGATCTCTGAAACAGAGCTGTCAAGAATTCGTCCATGAACGTGAATTGAAGGTAGGCTAGCTGTATTGTTAGTGGGCTGGGTGGAGGTGATGAATGAATTGTGGGACAACAGATGATGGCTCGCTGGACGACAACCAAGTCAATTTTTGCGCAATCGGCAAATATTAAGAGGCCTGGATCCTCCCCGACATGCAAAATCGAATATCGAGAGGGAATGTGGTGAGCTGGGAGATATCCGGGAGTTCTGTTTTGTCGTTATCCGGTTTGTTGACGATTTGGGCACAACCCATTCTAAAGCACTGACACTCCGCCCAGGCCGTCAAGAGCCGATCGCTGCGCCACAGCCTGGATGATACACTATTGGTATTGATTTTTGGCCATTAGGCTTCATTAATTCACTTTTGCGTCTGCTGGCATGTGCTGTAGAAACCTTACTCGAAGCTTCAGTCAACCCAAAACAAATTCTGGATACTCGGAGTGTCTGGTTAGACATTACTATTAATAACTCTAACTGGCCAATTCGTGGATCGCCACGCATCTAACTCTAAACCTTGGATGCCTGCAGATACGCTAAGGCCGCTTGGACCAATTCTCCAAACAACTCTAATAACAGCGCTCAGTCCTTGATACGGGGCTTCCCGGCGCACAATGTGGACCGATTAGTCTGTGTGTTGGGTTGCCTCCTCAATGGAACCGTCTCATCCTCTATAACGCTTTCTTTGCATTGCCGTTCGCCTTCAATGCTCTTTCCATCTTATCTAACGCAGCAAAAGCTCTGCCACTTTTCGCGATGCTGTCATATAGAAGTTCTGTAATCAATTAGTACAAGGATATACATATGCTAATGTTCCAAAAACTCACTCAGCGGAATTATTATCCAGAACGAATTCATGAATACGAAGTATCCCCAGAAATAGAATGCCTCCGGTCTCGAGTACGAGAGATTCAGAATGTAGTGATCGAACATGCTGGTGGCGTAGTATAGCACATCGCCGTAGAGCTGTCCAAGGGAAACAACGGCTTGAAGGGGGTGTCGGAAGGGGTGGTCAGTTGCGATCATAGAGGCAACGATAAATGATAGTGGTCCCCAACACACCTACAAACACGCAAGAGAACATTTAGCCAGATATGAACATGAAGGGCCGTCCATAACCTGTTTCCAAACCGGAGCCTTACAGCAGTAATCGTCTCCATGCACAGTACAAACGCGTTTTGTGTTTGGTATCTAGAATCCGACAAAGAGTATTCCTTCCAGAGTTGTCCAAACAAATCCTGCATTCCACCCATGCGTCGAAAGTTGTAGGAATAGTACCCTAACGAAGTCAGAAACGATCGACCGTGGTTTGCGGACACGCCAGGAATCCTGTACCTTCGAAGAACAGGTGTATGAACCCGCCTATACGTCGCATCAGCAATTGGCTTAAAATAGAGAAGCCTAGAGGGAGTCCATACATAGAACAAACCATAAGACGGTGGACAAATCCGTTGTGGAAATATTTGGCCGCATCCTCTTCACGAGTATGTAAGTAACGGCAAATATGACGGCGCAGCCTCCGCCAAACATTGAGACTAGTTCTAGGGTGTTCCATTCATTTCCTAGGTATCCCAAAATCTCCACTTTCTCCGGATAGTAGGGATGCGCAGGGAGTTTCGGCGTGTTGGAGGCCATTTCTGAAACGGTATGCGAAGGCGAAAAGAAAGACTCGAATTGCTTCAATATTGCATCCATTTAAAGACACTAAAGTGCGCGCGAGCAAAAATGAGGAACAAACGAATGTTTGTGATGTGACCCTGTGTCAACCTGGCACGGGAGCTCTCTCCCTGATTTTCTTGGCAAACATTCACAGGCGGAATCCCAGGGTTTGCCAAGGCGGAGAATCTCCGTGATTTTAACCTTGATTGCCAGAATTTCGTTTTTCTTTACATTGCTAGGCAAGTGTGGGGATAGATTTCCTAACCTGAAGTATTGTCACGCGTCGTTCAGGTGTATCTTAAGAAAGCCTCTTTGTATTTTTAATTCTGAAGATTTCAGGCAATTATCTAAAACTGGCTTAGTGTGGCAAGAACAGAACGAATAGTACTTTGCATGTGCCATTTGCCAACGGCACGTGAAATGTGAAAGTGTAACCGACTACCGGTACCAAAGCTTGCGCTGCCTCATCACTCACCACCCTATTTCTTGCCATCGTATGTCCCACTACTTATTTCCATTACCTATCACCGACTGAGTGGCGCTGTCTACAGTGGAGATTGTGGATCATCGTTGTCAGCCTCTTGCCACCTACCTCGTGTATATATAGAGACTTTAGAGCTACATTCAAAATCAAGTCGCTCGTTCAATTCCCACACACTGCAAAGCTTACGGAAAGGAACATATTCCTTCGTTTTTGGATTGAGTTGTGCCAGAATTCTGTTCTTCAAATTAATATAATTCTAGTCCTCTTGTGGATTGACGACAATCTTTCCCCTAACCTTTCCGTCAACTACATCTTTACTAGCTTCTTGCAACGCAGTGAGGCCGCCGCTCCTTTTCGTAAAGCTCACCGGCTGGACCGACTCTTCGTTTAGCACCTTTGGCACGTATTCTCTATACCACCACGTTCGGAATTCGGCATTTTCGTCACTCTGTGCCGCTTGGGAGAATGCCGCATATGCCCGCTTCACATTCGCTGGCAGCTCAAAATCTCCTCCAAGGACGGACGCATAACTACCACCTTTCGGTTGAAGCAGGCTCGCAAGTGCCTTTTGTGAAGCTGGATCCCCGCTAGCAGTAATGAGATATTTATAAGGGCCAAGGGTTTGAAGCCGTTCCAAGGTGTCAGGTGCCTTGTAATCTAAAACCTCAGATGCTCCGATGGATTTTTGGCGCTCTGCATCACGAGGTGACGCGGTTACAATAACAGTATGACCAACCTGCTGGCAAATGAGCTTTCATAAAGCCATAGTTACCATTTGACACCGGAAAGCTACTCACGCTCCTAGCATATTGTACAGCGTAGGTTCCAACTGCACCTCCAGCGCCCCACACGAGGACTTTCTCGTCTGCATTCCCGGTATTGGGTTTGCCCATACCGAGAAAGAGTTGCAACGCCACAACGGCGGTCTGAAGGGGGAATTCCAGTAGGACCGCTTGCTCAAATTGAGATTCGCCAATCTATTGGCTACTTATCAGACCACCATATTCTCACCAGACAGAAACAGTAAGAAGCCCGTTGTTATATCAGGGAGAAACGTGACATCTATCACTTACCTTGGCAACGGTTTCAACAGCACATATTACAAATCGCTGCCATGTACCCTCTCTTAAATTTGCGTCTCCACCTTTGACGTAGGCACCCGTATCGGCAACCACCCTGTCCCCAATCTTAAATTCGTCTACACCTTCACCAACTTCTTCTACAACACCGGCAGCGGTAGTTCCGAGAAGACTCGGGTACGTCTTTATGCCCCCCGCACCCGCGTACCCTGAGATCAGCATCTTGGCATCTAATGGCTGGATCGCAATACAGTAATTGCGGATCAAAACTTCACCGGCCGCTGGGTGTTTAACTGGCACGGGAGTAAGAGCGAGGGCCATCGCGGGACCGGGGACTAGAGCAGCCACGTTCTCTGACATAATGGGTAATAATTCAACCGTCTGTCTTTTGAATGCAGGTTTAAAATAGGAGTCCCCGATTTCCAAAAGCCTTTAGGGCTCTGGTGCGTCTTAGATAATTTCTTTGGTCTGGAGGGCAGTGGGCTTTCAAAAGCAATGAAAGCGTGCAAGAAGAGGGTGAGAGACAAACGCAGGTGGGGTTACTCTTTTGTCTGGACATTGCGATATTTAAAGAATTATATGCAGACTCAAGGTGGATACGATTAATTTAGCCGAAAACGGAACGAAAGCTCACTGGTAGACAAGAAGCTGCGAACCGTGCAGAGAAGAGTAGCCAGTGAAGTGGTATATAAGCTATCTGTCAGGTGCTGCGTAAGCAACCGTCCTCAGAGCCGACTTCCGCGCTTTACGCCATGCATCGTGACATGGCCGGGGTAAGCATGGAGTAAGCGACCGGGACGAGCGAAAATAGCACAAATGGGGCTCCAAAATCTGCATTGGGTTCGTATCGCAAACGCACGCAAGCACCGGTATCTCATAAATCTCTTCTTGTAGGGATGCTATTTTCCTTAGCATTGTCTAGTACCATGCAGCCTTGCCGCTAAATACTTCTGGTATCCGCTAATTTATTCCTAAGGCCGTTAAATACTGTGCTATTTCCGCTAATTACTTCTCACTTCCCTGCTTACTACACTGCACAGCCTCAGCCCATGAACGACAATAGAAAAGTGTATCCACAGCGGTTCCCAGTCTGCTGGGCCTTCTAGAGGCACGGGAAGTTGCATATGCAGTCTGACCTAAGCGTCGCCGGATTCCGCAATATTCTAGAAATATTTTTATAGGGCTGCAGTCGAGACCCATGATTTTAGTAAGGGGAAAACCTGGTAAAGTAACCGGCTATCCGAGAAATCGCAGCTGACAAATCCGATCTTCAACTCTAAAAGTGATCGATGCCAGAATCGGCGACTGTACACTACGCATGACTTCATCAGCTCTCTTTTAGTCGTCAGTATGCCATCTTTGGCTCACCCTATCAGTGCGCACTATAGCTGAGTAACGCCCACTTCTGAACAATGTCCGTAAATTCCGCTAAGTTTAGACTGGGCACAGAAACTCTATTCTAACATTCAAGTATTCGCGAAAATGACAATTTTCACTATGCCCTTAACCTTTTGCAGCGGTGAGTTTAATCAAATATGGTGTTGTTACACTGGCAGAAACACTGCTCTGCTACATCACAAAACGGCCATAATTCGGCCCGTCGTTTGGGACCGAATATCCACCTGGGTGTAAGCGTTGGTGTTGGTTGGCGTTTTGATTATCTCCTATACGAAAAGCTGGCGTCAGAGAAAACGATTAGCTTAGTTATCAAATCCATCTCAAGTTAGCTAGCACCAATTCAAATAAATATTCTCCCTGAGCCAAGACGTGCCACACTAGTTAATTGAGTTTTTGTTCCCGTTCCAATCGTAAATCAGAAACAACATACCATCCAGATGCCCTTCACCAATCACCCATCCAAACCCTGAAAACGCGTAAGCCCAGTCCAATCCTCGTTTCACCCCCCACTATAATTCGGACCAAATATCCCTCCCACTGCCAATCCCGAAGCAGAAATTGCTCATATTCCCCGACGGCCTTTGCGGCAGATGCGGCTCCCTATAAGCATCTGACGATAGCAGCAGCCATCCCGCTGCCAGATTCACGCCTTTCCCGGCCTCTCCTTGATCTCCAATTGGCCTAAAAAAGGCGGTCCGTCCGCGAGTCAAGCTTTACGCGAGCCTGACCGAAGCGTTGGAAATTGTTACGGTATTTCCACTCTGGGCCAAGTGGCTTGATTCCACCGACGGCCCACTGCGCGATTAGCACATTTGCATTCACGCTTATGCAATCGTCTGCTTGCTAGCCACGAGTGCTATTACCGTCACATTGGTTTCGGGTCAGGGCCACGTCTGGGTGTGTTGGATCCTGGCTGTTCGGTATAAAGACCTAGCCAGTATCAGTATCCACGGCATCAAACAAATCAACTTGACCTTGAGAAACACACCCAGCAACACTACCTTCTATTGCCAAAGTATACATCACTCACCTGCAATTCGTTTTCAATTCATCAAGCACTCCACCCAAACCATCAACCAACTGCAACGCCACAGACGCCACACTCTCCAGCAAGCCTGCTCCGTTATTCTACCACACCTCCGGGAACACCCTTCCGCCTCCACAACCGTAACCCCGATCCCAACTCCACTAGCAATCTCAGTATTCGGATCTGAGTAGAACAGGCCCTAGCAACTGCAATAACCCCAGCGAGTCTCGCGAAGCCGACCCAAGCAATACCAGCAAACCGCAGCTTACCTCAGAGTCCGCCAGCAACCCCCAACCGCTCAGATCCCACAGACGATCCCCTACACTGAGAATCCACCAGCAAGCCGCATCGACCACGCAGCCGCACACCATGTCATCCAACTCCTCACCCTGTAATACAAGTGGCACAGCGGGCCCAGCCGGCAACGCATCTGCGTCAGCAGGAGGGCAGCCGTACTATCACCTGCCGTACGCGCCATTCCCCTTCCGCATGCCTGACAACGCCAACGTGCGCGGCATGGGGTCGCAGCAAGGTCAGGGGTCAGGGGGTGGCAAAGGAAAGTAGTGACGCGGGACGCGGGAAAGGCGGTGGTGGCGACAAGGGCAGAGGTGGAGTGAGGTTTTACGATTGCATTAGTGCGGCGATTGGGATTTATGTTTAGATCTGTTTCCTTTCTGTACCATGATTTCTGAGCTGCAGGGTGGAGAAAGATGGGAGATGACTGTACGAGGAAGGCTCGGCGGCGACAGAATGAAAAGACGGGTTTTTGATGACGTACGACGATTAATGACGAACCACAGCGGTCATGCCTGGCATATGAAGATAGACGTGTTTCAAATAAGGAGAATCGAGTCTCTAGATTCAATAAATCTTACCTTAATATGTTCGCAAGGTTCTAGTATGACACGAAAGAATTTGATTCGGACTCCTATCCAATGACAACAGAGAAAGTATCTTGCATGAACCCACGTATATGCTTACACCGCGCTGTAACCCCCCCTGCTTCCTGGTCCTTGTATTGTGTTGACTACTCTCCGCGCCCAGTCTTTGAGTAGGTATGGTAGGTCGCGAATGGTGTCGCCGTGAGGAAGCAGGTCCCAACCGCGGGCACCATATCGATTGTAGTTGAGCCAAGAACCAAAGATTAGGTAGGCGGCCGTTGCAAGAAAGAGGCTGTGCAGCACTCACGTGTCAGTAGTTACACTCCAGAATTTCGTTTCTCCTAACAGAAAGACCTATATGCATCTCTCAGAGAGACTGCATTGATGACAGCGGATACTCACATGATAATAAACCAAGTGAAAAAACCCCACCGCCCTGATGACTCTCCAGGGCCTTCGTTTGCATCTTCGCATGCGTACTTTGTCCGCCACTCCAGCCTCAATACTCCAATCGTCTTTTTATCTAGCTTCTCTTCCTTATAGCTATTGAATTTCAAACTCTTTCCCTTTGAACTATCCATATCACCACCCTCTTCCCTCCTCCTAAACTTTTCGTCTTCTGTATCATCCTCATCCTTGTCTCGATCGTCTTTTTCATCACCCTCTAAACCAGTTCTCTCCTTATCACAGACGAACTCTATTATCGCCATCTGATCCATACCATCCTTTTTATCGAAGGGATATTTTCCACCGTGGAGCTCGCCGCGTATGCCTTCTCTGCCGGCGTCCAGATTAGATTTTGAATCACGGAGTAGAGTCCACGTCGCCTGGATAGTGCGGTAGTTCTGGAGAGTGTAGTCCCCAGCGATAGGCCTAGCAGCTAGGAATTTAGATGTGTCGGATGGGATGTGTCTTTCGAAATCGACGCCGCATACTGTAAATCAACGTAAGTCAGCATATGCGAAACCCAGTCTCACATCTCGTCTAATTATTAGTAACCACCTCAAAACAGTTTCGAAGCTTCTAGGTTTGAAAGGCGACGGCGGAAATATTATTGGTTTACTACCAGTTAAAATAAAACAAACGGATCGATAGAACTACTCACTCCTTGTCCCGTGCGGACATTCCTGCTCATGCGGAACACCCTTTGTCCGCTTAAGCTTCTTGCAGAGATCGATAGTGAATGTTGTATTGAACTCCATCCCTGGCGTGTCTTCTGGTTCCCGTACCCAGTGCACCTGATGGGCGCCATCGAGCGGTGATAAATCAAAGTGCTTGTCTTTGACGACTATGCTCCCGCAATCTAGGGATGCCGATATCAGGGACGGAAAGGCTAAGAGCAGCGTAGTAAATGTGGAAAGAGGTAGATTGAACGAAGATGGAGAGCTCGTAGCGGAATATGACCGACGTAACCGCATATTGACTAATATGGATGGAGTATTGAGGGGGCGAGATGTAGTGGAGGTGGATGAAGTGGAAGAATAATTAGGGTGTAGTCCTTTGAAAGAATGGCAAGAATATGGGAGCCTGATGGTGTAGGCACGGGTCCAAGAAGGTCGCGTGGATGGGGATGGAGCTCTTGATTGTGGTGAGACTGTTTGAGGCTGCCGTTTCCGGAGATCGGAAAGCCCGATGCCAAGACCCGGTTGCTCCAAAAGAATTACCCTCAGCGAGCTCAGACGTGATTTCTGGCTAGCGTCGGAATAACCTACGCCGTCTTCCGAATTGCAAAATCACGTCTAAGGCTTACCTCAGCAACCTCAGAATCAATTAGCGGACATACGTATATCCGCAAGCGGATACCTCTAGTACGTAACTACAGTGCCAAGACATTAGTTTCCCGACACGAACACAAAATCGCGATCGTCAAAATTCCAACACCAAGATCGCGAGCTTACTGCACCACAATGCAACGCTCGTTTGGCACCGAAATTAGTGGAAAT
>Ga0307507_10005559_pt1 | contig 20586 bp, 14 predicted proteins | sample 7_EM_MG_FD_207223 | JGI IMG/M metagenome (GOLD analysis project Ga0307507, IMG submission 207223) | Populus trichocarpa ectomycorrhiza microbial communities from riparian zone in the Pacific Northwest, United States - 7_EM | ecosystem: Host-associated > Plants > Roots > Unclassified | place...
AAGTCATTCACTTACCCTATTAGACATTTCCCTTATGTCACCACTTGGTCAATTGACTTAATACGCAACTCTCTTCTCATTCGTCTTCTCTTGTCTTCTACATCGTTTCCTCTAACTCTCTTTCCACTGCTTATATATGTTGCTATTTCACTGTATAAATAGTAGGCCTTCTGGCCCTCTGAGATAGAATGAAGTTCTTAAGCATCTCTGGCACGCACATCTTTCCGGTATATAGCTTGACCTTAGGCACGTTCTTCAACAAGGGCGCCTGGGGGGGTGTCGAGTGAGACGTCGTGATTGGCTCAAAGGGGGGTTCTGCTCGGAAGGTCTCTAGCCCTACCCCTATGCCCTACTAGAGCTATCTCTCGGCACAATGCTCGTCACACAAAAATATTATAGGCAGGCGGTTTGCTTAAATTGCGCAAAGTGACGCTGGCAGGCATTTATATCCTAATAGCTCGGAAACGCACTCTGGCAAAGCACAAAATTCACGACTCTTCCCCCACACTTTCGCTGAGGCGGCTACCCCAAACTTATAACAAGGATTTGATTTTAACGCGCCTGGAAACCCGGGATTCGATTATTGCCGATGAAGTACCATCCTTTATATTTGCATTTGTGTAGCTGTCTGCATGGTGTCAACGCTCCGCCCATCCTAGGTTAAAACGTTCCCTTCTCTCACCCATTCAGACAACTCCGCGCTGCCTCTGTAAAATCCACTCATATTCCTCAGTCCTACTCTTTTGGCCTATTTATTACTCAGATTGGCCAACTGCTACCTCCGGTGGCTTCGTCGCCACCAAAGAATTAGAATACCAGTACTATATCTGCCCAAAGGGCGATATAACATAGTATATTTTCTGTGATTTCCTTGGTAGGCGCGGAGGCAGTAGGGGAGAGGAGAATGGGAGGCGGTCGGAGAAGCAGCCGGAGAGTTTGACGCAAGTGTTGAGAAGTGTGGCAATAGAGGCTAAGATAAGCTTTCCCCGGAAGGAAGAGTTTCCGGGACGTAGAGATCAGGCTTGGCAAAATGATCACTTCGCTTAGATCTTTCGCTTTGGTAATTTATAGGCCGATACTTTCCAACGGTGACCTGCAACTTATCCGGGGGGGGGGGCAGAGTAGGCCTTTCGTAGCATCTAATGCTTCCCCTACTTGCCAAACACCCCTGCCTCTTATGTCAACGGCGAGCCCAAATATATACCCTCCCCTCTCCCCGTCCTTCTTTAGTTCAGCCCTGAGCTTGCACGATCGAAAGATATAGCGTGATTCTTTCAATAACCCACCTACCCTCCCCCTTTTCTGGCAGCTCCCTGAATAGCGTCAAGATACCTTCCCAGCCCTCCCTCCTAAAGGAAGCGGCGCCCATGGAACAATACCCCTCCCGAGCTAGCAGCCTCTTGATATAGTAAGTCCTTGCCCATACCAGCGTTATATAGAAATGCAAATTCTTTGAGTTGACACCTCGATCTCGAGTCGTCTCTTTCGAATTTCCCACCCATCTCCTCAACACGTGCCCAAACGCCCCTCTTGGTTTCCCACCAATTCACACACTATCGAGGCTGTCATGGATAGCATGTTAGGCATTCAAAGGATTACCATCCGATTGAGCGACGATCAATGCTCTCCGCGAAAATGGAATCATTGGGAAACAATTAGGAATTTGCGGAAAGTCAGGGATGATACTATCACAATTTGCGGGGTTGGGCTCTTATCGCCATACCCGAAAACTATTCCTAAGGCCAAAACGGAGATCACGATAACCAAAGCGTTCCGATTCTATAGTATCCTCGCTCAGAGATGTGATCACTTCCCAGTGTGGTAAAACGCTCCTGGTGCACCTACGCCTTGACAGGCCCCTCCATTGTGTGCCGTATCATGGACTCCCCACCTTCTTCCCTACCATTATTTAACCGCCAAGCTCAGTGAATCATGAACACAAAATCCCGTCCCAGTTCCTCTTGTGCGGGGCATCTGAATAAGCTGAGGTAGTTGGGATGCCGCATGCGCAGCTGTAAGATATGGATTCTGAAAACCTGGCCTTTAGCATGTTCGTGTCAAAATCGAACGAAGGGGGAGGATTGCCAATAACTCCTGAAAAGAATTGGCGGAAACGCGCTGAGATTACTTAGTTGGCATAGATTTAGAGGCGAATCTAATAAGGCTAGCACGCGATATCCACATCAGGAAAACCCCCTACAGCAGCTAGCAGCTCCATCTAGAACCTCCACCAGACTCTGTATCCCAGTTGTATATTCCCCCGCCAAGGAGCAACCCAGCCACCCTACGGTAGCTCCGCCAAACAAGTCCAGAAACTGACAAATCCTAGTTCCAAACAATTACAACCAGAAAAAAGGAGAAAAAAAAGCTCCCCCGGTTTAACAAAAATATTCTTATCTTGGTTATTACCGTTTTTCACCCCACCATTATTACCATTATCATTGCTGTTATTATGATAACTTTTCTTATCATCATCACCATCATCACCATTCTCTAAACACAGCACATTGGCTTTTTTTCTCCAGTCCCGGGATTCCCGCAAGGTCTTGAACACCAGCTTTTGCCTTCCGAAGGTTGCCACTTTAACTGGGGAGCTATAAATTAAGTTATCAGGTGGAAGAGAAAAATAATCATTTTTGAAGGGACTCGCTACTGTACTTTGTGATCTCGAGTTAAAGTCTTCCCGGAGACCACCCTAGTTAAGGTTTGGAGCGTGCTCCCCGAGATGCGAGCTGCCTTTTTCCCCATGATTAATACGCTGAGGGTTGCATCCGGACGGGATACCGATGATGAAGAGGAGGATTGGATGATCCGAGAGATTTTTTTTCTCCTAGCGCTTGTTCGGCGCAAGTTTGAGTGGAGGAAAGTATCTCCAGAAAGCACAGTACAGGGCCTGCAGCCGCCGCCTGCTGCCTGTACTGTACCGCGAAATCTCGTGAAATCTCGTGAAATCCGTCATCTCCGTCAGCACTGTGGTCTCCGGAGCCAAAGGCATAAGCATCTAGGAAGGATTAGAGTTTTCCCGACACAGTATAAAACCAGCCTTTAGGGAATGTTAGACCTCATTAACTAGCATTTGTAATTCTATTAACCGGCCAAACTAAACTTATCCTTAGCGGACAGGCTAATTGCAGCGAAGATATGACAGCGAAGGTCATGAAATTTTACAAGTACAATACTATACAGGTAAGGTTCTAGGATACCGTGTGTGTTATCTTATTTGCTGTGACGGGTTGCTCGCCGCCCATACAAAACTATTTGCGAAACTTGATATTTCTTCTGCAGTTGCCCAATGACCGATACTCAATACCAAGTTGGTCATGCCACTGGAAAACAGAGATTAATCCGTGGGAGCGACTGGGCATCAAATGCAGTACCGGAAGATGTAGGTATTATATACGCTGGTAGCTGCACATAGGATGCCGGCATTGATAGCTTGACCCGATAAACTGCAAACTCCCGGAGGACCGACTCCAGCTTTATTCCCACCTCCTCTCTTTAATCTGATCCCGCCTCTCTCTCTCACCACTTTCACCTGGCCCACTAAAAATTACGGCCACTTTGGAAGAAAACCACTCCACATGCATATAGAATGTGGAGCGAATTCTCCTAATGATATCGGTCGGGCATATAATAGCCCGGTTTTCGTGGGCACCTTCTTTGAACACAAACCGAATCTACTCTGCATAGGACCTACAGTATCATAGACGCCCCCCACCACGGGGTTAATAACCTTTATGTAATTGTCAGGCATTTAGGGCTGCCGGCTGCAGGACTTCAAATCCCTAACGCCTACCCAGATCATATCCATAGCAAATATCTACGGTAGAGAAAGAAAGCAAGTCCTGACTGCCCAGCAGATGCGTACGAACGGGCCGTTACAGAAAAACTAGTGGGTCTCTATGAGCGCACCACAAGGGGCCGGAACTCATGACTCATGACGCCAAATCACATCCTCCTCTCAATTTCAATTCATTAGTAGTATGTATGGATGGTCGATTCAGATCCTGCATCTCAAGGGAACCACAATGGAGGACCCCCCCCCCCCCCAGTCGTTTTTCCTAGATTGTGAGTGGCTATATCTCCGCACCAACAGACTGTCGAAAAATATTACTGATATGTTCCGTAGTCTTTGAACAGAGTATAGAGGTTAGCCGCCCTGGGAACGCCCCATCCAACAGGTTGCTGTAACATAGGTTGATCTGAGGACTTTACAACTTTTCGAATACCGATACCCGTATTACACCTTTTCTCAATGGCAATGCCGGGTAACTTCTATTCCTTCCTCCCAGCAGCCCCTAATCCATTAATGGCTTAACGCTGTCCTTCCAGATATTTTATTAGTGATTTATCGGGGTACAGAGTATTGCGGGCGTTAATTACCGGTAATGAATAAATGAAAGGTCGGGAGCCAAATTAAGAGTGATGATATATGGAAAAACCGAAGAAAGGTATCCACGAACTTATCACAGGATCGACAGACGCTTGAAACCTCAAAACAGTGAGGTGATAAAAGGAACAGAAATGCCACTGATACAATATTCGAGTATGATATAATACTTTAAAATCTCCCGAAATCCACCAATAAAACTTGATTTATAGGCGGGAGACAGTCCGTCGGACCACGATAGGTTTAGTTTGACAGGTTAAAAGGATTGCGAATCTCGGTTAATGCGATCCAACATCACATCCAGTGGGCTAATCTTAAAAGGCCAGGAAAAGGCCAAACTTTCTCTCTAGAGCTTCTATCTCTGGATCCAGAAATTGCGGGGTTGGAAAAGAGGCGGTAGTGGATTTCATGAGATTTTATGGTGTTTGCGGATAAGAGTCTGAAGCTAGGAGAGGAGTAATACCAATACGGAGGTTACTAAGAATGCCGGTAGGCTCGCATATGATGCGGCGGAAAAATACTCAACCTAGAACCAGTACCGGGTGACACGAGAATCTTTAGCTACCGGTATGACGCCAGAAGCGATAGTGGGGAAATGTGTAACCGACCCCTCCACCACAGCGTGGTTTGCGATATTTACACGCATTATAGTTTAAAAGACTCTAGTTGACTTCCTTCTGCCAATTAAAAAACCGCAGTGGGGGCAAGGTGGTTACACACTCTCCATTACATGCTGTAACGAAACCAGACTTTTGACTTACCCACTTGAGCGCTATGGTGCTAGGCGCCCGAAATCGACCCTCTCCACGACCAAATCCAATAACGAACCAGCCCCAGCCACGCCGGTATTTTCAGAGAAAAACTTTGAATCGAACCGCCTAAATCAGCTCCTTTTTAATTCTGTTTTTTGATAAAGGGAGTTATCGGTCGAGAACCGTAAGAGAGGGGCATTTCGAAAAAAAATCGAATAGACATACAAATCTACCCAAACCGCTGATCATACCTTCTGAACTCCGTGGTACATTCAGAATACGCAATCCAAAATCAAGATGCCTCTCCTCCGGGGAAATCTCGAAACGAAAAGAAGATTGGAGAGAACCATAGAATGGTTTGAGGAAGAGGTAAGAAAGAAGGTAATAATGGTACCGTATTCGAACTTTCCGCACAATTTTTCCAACCCTAACCCTATATCTCATCTGCAGGAACCCTCAGCGCATGCCCGAGTAATCTATCATTTACAAGCACTACTAACCCCGTAGTTGATGCGAGCATTAGTTCGTGGTACCGGTAAAGTAGAAATTTCCCCCATTACTCATTGTTCAATTAACCAAGATGTTGGAGTCATGAGCCCTAAGTTAGCAAGAGGAATGTCCGAGTTGGATCATCTATTGAAGTTTGGAGTCCGGATCCGGCGATATTCCAATCTCCATGCTTCCCCTTTCCACCGATAATGGACCATTTTCCGGTTAGTCCACTAGCATAGAGCCTCGGTTTGCTGCAGTGAAAAGTACTCAAGTATTAGTATTGCAGCACCATACGCTACTGGTGTAGTGCTAAGCCCAATGCCAAAATGCTTGGAGTAGTCTCTCTTACTGCATAACCGCGCCAAGGTTATGGTACAACATTATCTCGCCAAACTAGAGGCGGGTGCTAGAGCAGTTAAGCAAAGTGTAGCTTAATAAACGAGACGATCAAACCTCTTCAAGAGGCTCTTTTCCTCAAAAAATGAAACCTTTTTTGAAACAGTCCAGGCTGCAGATTACAGTCACGTGTGCTAGTATAAGAGTAGCCCTCCCGCAGAGATCGCTAGATTATTGAGCCCCACTTTCTTTGACTATTCTAGAGATATTTCTACCGGTAGTTTAGCCAGATGATGTGGTAGGGTACAAGATATTGCCGCCGGATAATATAGACCGGAGGAATCCCCGGACCCACCATAGTTCCGCAAAACCCCTTAAAATTCACCACCTCAGTCACCCCTGTGATCTCCGAATTCTGACTCAAAAGCCCCTAAGAAGGATTAGCATTTTCCTGACACGGTATAAATCAGCCCACTGGGTGTGCTGGATCTTATTAACTGATATTCGCAATCCTGTTAACTTGCCAAACCAAACCCATCCTGGGCTGGCGGAGATGGTGGATTTCAAGAGACCCTGCGGTACTGTACTCCAGACAGTTCCTTCACTGAAACAGTCGAATACCGGTACCTGTAAGGTAGACACAATTTAACCTGTTCATTAACAAATTACATCTAATACAAAACCCTGGAAAATAACTCAGTGATGTCTTAGCATTCTCCAGCTCTATATTTTTACCATGTGTTCATAAAACCTAATCACCTAAAGTGGACAATACCTAGTAGCCGGTTTACAGAGTAACAATGATATCCAAACTTCTCATCAAGCTAGATGTCTAGCACAGTGCCTGGCGGTTGAGAGCCTCTCGGTGGCTCTAGGCCCCTTTGCGGTTTTTGTGGGGAAAAGGACAGCTGACGCTAGGGCAACACGGGGACCCCCGGGAGTCTTTACTTGAGTATTATACAACCAAGTCATTACCCTCCCTCTCTCCCTTCCTCCTTAATTCCCTACCGGAGCGGAGAACAACCCACATCCGCCTTCGAACCCTCTCTCAAAAGTAAAGGACAACGCGCTGCACATGCCTTGCCTCGTATTTAACGGCTATCAGGCAATGATTTCCGCAATCTGGCCTGGCACGGCAGCGACCTTGCAGCGTAACGCAAGGTTTAGGAGGAGAGGAGCGGAGCGAGACAGATATTGCAATCACTATGCCGAGTTAGCTACAAAGAACAGTTTTTTCCTCTTCCCCTCTTGCCACTTTATCCTACTTTTCTATAACAGAGAAATAGAAGGGAAGAAGCGTCTCAAACACCAAAAGAAGCGGGATGGGAAAATTCCTTCGCAAACGTTCTGGGTTGCGCGCTCGAGATGACCAGGTCACAAATGCCTCTGACCTGACACTGCGGCAGTCGCTGTTGCCTTTAGCTCTAGTTACTATTTTGTTCTTCCTTTGGGTAAATTTCCTTACCTTTGACACTATAACCCGTGTTAATAATGTTCTATAGGGGTTTGCCTATGGCCTTTTGGATGTTCTCAATAAGCACTTTCAGACCACTTTGAATATTTCGCGCTCGCGGTCTTCCGGACTCCAGGCTGCGTACTTCGGGTGAGCGGCCGTTTCCCTTTCACAATTTGATGAGAAAGTCTAATCTCGATTCCTCACAATAGGGCATACCCCATCGCATCGTTAACATATGCTGGTGCTGTTCTGAGGAAATTTTCATACAAAGCAACATTCATGCTTGGCTTGACCTTGTATGGAATCGGCGCTTTATTGTTCTGGCCAGCAGCGCTAAAGAGATCTTTCGGAGTGAGCTTCCTGCCCTTCCAAGCCACTCACGTAGCTATTAATAGAAGCTAATCGCGAGAATGGTTGGTAGGGCTTTTGTGGTGCAACATTCATCATCGGATCGGGGCTTGGAACACTCGAGACTGCTGCCAACCCATATTTAGCGGGTAAGAGATAGATCCCCTTTCCCTCCCCGCAGATCTATCCGATAGCGATACTCAACAGCAACTATTACCACAGTATGCGGTCCACCAAAATATTCCGAGATGCGTCTCAACTTTGCCCAAGCCGTGCAGGCAATCGGAACAGTGGTTGGGCCTGTTCTTGCCTCGCATGTCTTCTTCAAGAACGTCAATGATAATTCCCTGGAATCTGTACAGTGGGTGTATCTTGGGATCGCGATTTTCGTCTTTATCCTGGCAGGTGTATTTTATATCGCGAACATCCCCGAGGTTACGGACGCCGACATGGAGCGCCAAATGGAACTCACCGGTGGAATCTTCACAGCGACAGAGGATAAGCCATTGAAGAGTCAATATCACCTTTGGTGGGCCGCTGCCTCTCAATTCTGCTACGTCGGGAGCCAAGGTAATCCTTACCCCACTTCATCCCATCTCAAGAGCCCGAGAATATTCTACTAACAGACCCGACAAAACAGTCGCCGTCGCCGGCTATTTCGTAAACTACGTAACCGAAACCCGTGGCCACACCACCGCCGCCCAGGGTGCAAACTTCCTCGCGGGTGCGCAAGGCTGTTTCGCCGCAGGCCGCTTCCTCGGGACATTCTTCATGAAGTTCGCCAAGCCGCGCTGGGTCTTCTTGGCCTTCTTCACAGGCGTAATCATCTTCCAGGCCGCGGCGGTCGGTGCACGCAAGAACGCGGGTCTCGCCTGCCTCAACCTCGTCCTCTTCTTTGAGTCCATTTGCTTCCCGACAATCTTCACCCTCGGTATTCGGGGACTTGGCAAGCACACCAAGACCGGTTCCACCGTCATCGTCGGCGCCATTGTCGGCGGCGCGGTCATACCCCCGATGCTTGGCGCTACCGCGGATCATTTTAATAATACTGGTCCGGCGATGTTCGTCCCATTGATCTTTTTCGTGCTGGCGTATAGTTTCCCGCTCGCGGTGAACTTCTACAAGCCGTTGGCAGAGTTGATGGATGGGTTTCTAGAGAGCGAGGTCGGCACCGGAGATAAAGGGTTTAACGTTGAAGAGGCGGAAGCAAGAGAGACGGGAGGTATAGGGGTCGGGAAGAAGGAGGATATTTAGCTAGGAGGGTTGTTGCGTTCACAGGGCGGTTTAGTTTGTCTTTTTGTTTTTTCGAGCAAGCGCTGTGCTTGTATAATATTTTACGGAAAACTCTCAGAATGCCCCCTCGGGAAGGAACAAGGGTCTGACATGCCCCACGCAGCTAGAATGCCACACCGTGTTAAGTTATGGTTTGCATACAACACAGCAACAACCCAAATAATTATCCAGTTAACCAAAAATTTTACTAGTTAAACTAACTTTTGTCATGCACCAACACTGGCATGGTTGGTTAGGTAAAAATAAATGCCCTTATTTGTTATGGGCCTTCACATAAAGACAGAATGAATATACATAATGTTGAATATGTAGCTAAGGTGAAGGGAAACTGAAAAGGCATAGAAGAATAAGAGAAAAGAAAAAAAGTGTGAAAGAGGTAAGACTGTATGATGAAGTGAACAGAAAGAGAAAATGAAAGCGATAAAATATTGAGGAATCCAGCTGCATTGGCAAAGAGAAAATAGAAAACTAATGTCGGTTTCTTGCCTTCAGGGGCATTTTGGTTTGTGTGGGGCATATTAGGCCCTTGTCCCTTCCCGAGGGTGTATTCTGAGAGTTTTCCGAATATTTTATTTGGAACTTCGGGAGGAGTAGATGTTCTGAATGAGCACCCTAGCCGGATCTGCACCGCTCACGTTTGTTAGATCAGGAAACCTCTCAACAAGAGTCAAGTTTGACCGTTTACCAATAACTTACGATAAAAACTGGAACAGTAGAGAATGATGCTCTGACGCCCAGAATTTCTCGCCCTGGATTTAAGGGAGAAAACACGACCAAAATATCCTCTCTCAACCCTCAATTGAAACAAGTGAGGAGAAAAATAAAACTGACCCACTAGGAGATGCAGCTCCAAAGTCCTAGCGAGATCCTCAATTATTCCGGTTCCTACAGTATGTCATTCTCATTTTGGTATAAACTAAAAACCATAAGTTACTCTCCCAACACCTACCAGTAGGCAACACAACCGCCCCATCTCGTTGCACACTCACAACCACACGGCCTTGGACCCCAAATATAAAACACAAACCCCCCCCCCCCTCCTCCCCCAGCATCCACCCATAAATTTGTCAGATCTCGCCTCGCTACCCCGCAAACGGGCAACCCTCTAAATACTGATAATCAATTATCATATCGCACCTTATCGAACGCAATACCGGCAGGTAAGGTAATAAACAGAAGAATAGTAATCCCAGGTCTGATACATGGGTATTGTTGTACAAGGAGTAGCCTTGTGGTGAGGGACATGGACTGTCACTCGGTTTTGGCGTTCTGTTGGGTAGGGTGAGGGAAGTTAGAGTGGGTGAAGGAGGCCTTGTATGGTTTCGTATGGGTAATTGTAGCCATCATACGAGGCCAGAGTTTAGATCACTACTAACACATCCTACCATACTCAACGCCTTTTGCCTTCGACCGCCGTCTACCAGTACAAACACACTCGACTATACCTCCCCACTCAGTGCTAACTCATATGGTCTATTTCCCCTAGCTGACAATTCCGTCAAGACCTCTACGGCCCCTGATGGTTCATGGCCCAAGCTTCCCTACCTCCACAATAGGCGTCCTCGCTCTCAAGCTATCGGAATCCTTCACCTCCCACTTCCCCCTCCACCCCCGTCTTCCCCAGGCTCATACGTCTCACCTACTGGCTGCGCCACCGAACACACTGTCCACAATAACTACAAAAGCACTCAGTAATTTACCAGCCTCTAGCCACCATCTATAGGGGCAGGCATTGCCAGGCAAGGCCCGCCGGATGGGAAAAAAAGTCAAGTGCTACCTAACCCTCGACAGTTAGAAAGGCACGGATCTACTGATGGTGTGTTTTGATGGTGTAAGCGGAGGGCTACGCATACTATCGTACGAAAAGGTAAACGTAATGATTAAGAAATCTAACCAGATCAATCCTTCCAATGGGCCGGACCTCCGTTGAGTTAACCCCGGTTGTTCGTTCGGTTAGGTAGAGTGGAACATACTTTGGGCTTGGCCGGGGCCGGGTCCGTCCTTTTTCTACCCGGTTAGCCCATTGGAAGGTTTGATGAAGCGGAATCCTTTTACTGATCATTGACAAAGCAGCAGCCACTTCTCTTATATCAGGAGGGAATACCTTACTAACAGTAACCATACTATAGTTTTCGGACTCAGCTAGTTCTGGTATGGGCTAAAACTGACCAAGCCCCCCCCCCCTTCTATTGACATTCGGCTGCGGTGACTTTAGGAATTGTGGTAGGCATATTTGATTAGCGCGACATCACTACGAAATATCTTCCAATCTGCCGCATCCCTGCTGCTCCTGAATTCGTGCGCTCTGACAGGTTTTTCCTTCCTACTCTCTTACAGAATTGGCCTCTCGCGATCGAGGTACTGCGGGGTATAGTTGAGGGTGTAGCTGTCATCGTATTGCCAATGATGAGTCCTGTCTAAAAACTACACTAGCACATAGCTGTAATCTGCTGTTGTCATGGATCACCTGGAATCACCGCAGATCATGAGAGCGCAAAGCCCGGGTAGATATACTGTACTAAAGTAACGAACCTATGGAAAAACGCATAGCAAACCTATCAATTATGTACTCGGTATAGTCTAGGGTCCGGTAGGATCTCCGACCGGACTCTACAAAGAAATACGGGTATAAGATCAACGCGAAGTAGGGCACAGGTTTATGTAGGGAAGATCGGCCCAGGGGAGAGCCAGCAGTTCTCCCCGTGACAAGACAACTCGAAGAAGCGAAGACCGGGTCCGATCTTGTGAGTTGCTGGCATCCCATTGCATGTGACGATCCGCGCAGTTCTCTCCGATGTGGGGAAGATGAGCACCGGTGCGGAGGTAATGAATTGGGGAGCCCACCTATTGCAGCGCTGCTTGCATAGATCAATATTCCAGGAGTGCTTGCAAAGAGTGCACGTCGGAATGGAAGTTTCTCTCGATGATGCGTCAAGCCCCGTCGCACGCGGTACTCGTAGAACCCCCTCAGCCCGAATCCCCGTTAGTGGTAGAGTTTTGCAGTTCGTCCTGTCTTCACGTAGCTGCTTTGATATAGCCCTGTTTGGTGGCGTACCGGTATTGGGTCCTACTCTACTATATTTGCTAGACCTTCACTTCTGTCTTTGCTCTCTGTTGCTTAGTTCTGACCATTGTAGCCACGGATGACCAAAAGATCCATTAGCCCCAGAATTGAATCACCTCTCGCAGGCAGAGAACTTCTCTCGGTTACTACCCAAGGTTTAATTATTATGGGTACCGGCGCTCATATGTCATTCACCATCCTCGATCCCAGGTGTGTTGCAAGGGGTCAAACGAATATTTTTAAGCCCCCACGGCTAACCGCTGTTTTGGGAATCGAGGCCACCTTGATCACTAGATAACATATAAATTCACTCCCCGTAATACCTGATCAAAGTAAGAGTAGTGAGGGACTCAAAAGCCAGGCGAATGGCTCTTGGAGAATTTTCACAACCCCTGTCCATCCACTCCGCCCTGCGACTAGGGTTTTTCACAGGGGGGTTGTCTTGGGAATGGGGATTGTGAACGGCTAAAAGCCTACTACTGTCCGCCTACTACTGTCCCATCCGAACACTTTGGAACATGAAAAGATACCTCATTATTGGTCACGAAACCACTATACCAGGGTATTTCTAAAGGAGAGGGAAATAACCATGGTCATAACTAGTGGGGTAGTTATTTAGTTTAGCTCAATTCAAGAGCCCCCCTCGCCCCGCCCCCGCCTCTGAGATCCCCTTGAGGGTAAGTGATCGAAGGGTAGCTGATTTCACGCCCTGGGTGGGCACCATGTGTGCTGCTGTGAGCGATATTTAGCGACTTATCAGTAATACGGGGTTAGAAATTAAACTAGGGTTTGGTGCCGGGGAAAACATGTAAGACGTGACACAACGGTACCATCTGCCTGTTACCGGCAGTGAAGATTTGGTTATAAAGACCCGACTTTCCAGTTATGAATTCGGACGTTCCTACTCCATCCTTTCTTAGGATGCTCGATTCCTTTATACCCTTTCGGCTGAGAAAACTTTATTTGAGGATAGGAGTTAGGGGGGTTCCTGGCGCAAAATATTCACTATGAGGTACAGGGTAAAGAACATCTATGCCATTTGCGCTTTTGCAGCCATTGGTGGTGGCCTTTTCGGCTTCGATATTAGTTCCATGTCTGGCGTGCTTGGTACCCGTGCCTATACGAATTATTTCGACAATCCCCGGGGAGCTAGGGTAAGTTTATACACTTTTAACTATTAGTTGGATATTGGCGTCTTACTTTTAGCTATAGCAAGGAGCTATCACCTCCGCAATGCCAGCTGGTTCACTCCTCGGTTCCCTTGTATCTTCCCCTCTCGGAGATTACTTGGGCCGTAAAAAGGCCATCCAGATTGGATGCATTCTCTGGATTCTCGGATCAATGTAGGATTGCCCCAAGGGAGTAGTGCCGGAAGAGTGCTAACAGATATCACAGCATCCAAACAGCTTCTCAGACTGTCGGCATGCTAGTGGTTGGCCGTATTATCTCCGGAATTTGCGTCGGTATCACTTCTACACTTGTCCCCGTTTACCAATCCGAGCTTGCACCCAAAGAAGTTCGCGGTCGTATGGTTTCCCTCCAACAATGGGCTATCACTTGGGTATGCTTTCTCGAACTCTTCGGGCTCCCAATATATCTAACCTTACATTGAAGGGCATTTTGATCCAATATTTCGTTCAATATGGTGCTTCCTTCTATGGAGGTGGCCCGAAATATAAAGATCAAGGCACAGCTGCATTCCGTATCCCATGGGCTGTCCAGATTATCCCTGCGGCCATTCTCATCGGGGGTCTCTTCTATCTCCCCGAATCTCCACGTTGGTTGGCCGTTAAGAATCGATGGGAGGATGCTCTTCGCGTCCTTGCTGATGTCCACGGAAATGGGGACCTCAACAACCCAGTCGTGTTGGCACAGTACCAAGAAATTGAGGATGTTATCCGATTCGAGCGCGAGGAAGCAATTTCATCTTACGCTGAACTAACGAAGCCCAGGATTCTCAGGCGTGTTATTCTTGGTATGAGCATCCAGATGTGGTCTCAGCTTTGTGGGATGAACGTCATGAGTAAGATCTCCTAGAGTAATCACATAAGGCAGAACCCCTCTGACAGTCTAATAGTGTACTACATCGTCTACGTTATGCAGGGTGCTGGTATCACCAACCCTCTTCTTCCTGCCTCCATTCAGTACATAATCAACGTTCTTATGACTATTCCCGCTATCATATGGATGGACAAGTGGGGTCGCCGGCCTACTCTCCTGCTAGGTTCTTTTGCTATGATGTCCTTGCTACTAATCTCCGGCTCCATCCAGGGAGCCTTTGGTCGCCCTAAAAATGATCCAGACTCTGCAGTAACCTGGGCCATGCCCGATAACGATGGGAGTCGAACTAACGCCGTTGTTGCTTGCTCTTATCTTTTCGTCGCTACTTTTGCCATCTCTTGGGGCCCCGTCTCTTGGACTATGCCTGCTGAGGTTTTCCCCAACAAGGTGCGGGCCATGGCCGTGTCCCTCTCCACCGCTTCCAATTGGGCCTGGAATTGCGTTTTGGCCTTCGCTGTCCCACCACTTCTCAGAATCATCAATTGGAAAATGTACATGATCTTCGCCGCCTTCAACGGCATAGCCTTCATTCATATGTTTTTCACCGCCCCCGAGACAAAGGGTATTACCTTGGAGGAGATGGATGATGTCTTTGACGTTAGTAGCTTCATTATTGGTCGCTTTCTATCAATGTGTTTGTGACTAACCTCCTTTCCCAAACAGAGTGGCCATCCACCCTGGAAAACCCGCTCTCCCGTGTCGCGCCTCGACAGCCTCCAGAGGGACATTGCCGATGGAACCGTCAAGGTCGACATCGGAGCTGCGACTGGCCGCCACACCGAGACCCTCCAAACCATCTCGAAAGAGTAGTTTTTTCTTACTCGCATGTCGACAATGCAAGGGAAAAATTTGTGTAGCTTGACATTTCGCCTCTAGCGATATTAATTAGTTTTTACAAAAAAAACTCGCAGGAATGTGATTATGTTTTGAGCGATTAATTCATGATGGGTGGGAATGGTTACATTCAGATGGGTTCTCGTTTTGCTAAAAGAATTAGTGCCTCACGGAAAGTCAACGAAGTGCACATTCCCTAAGCCGGGGGCGTTCCGGAACTTTCCATTTTCCCGAGATTCTATCCGCGTCATTTATAGGAGCGCAAAAAAATTATTCGGCTCCATTCCGCTGCAGACTGCAGCCCAAGCTGCCGGTTGCATCCAATTTGCACGGTGAGGAGACTCTGATCCGCCTCGCGGGGGATCCCAAGACTTGAAAAAATTTGTATGTCTAGTCATCTTAGTCAGCGAATAAACACAAGCATGGCATCTCACTCGCTAGTATCTTGGGTTGGGTCTCCGAGCTTTTCCATCCCATTTTGACGCCCACCATTAGCTCAAAAGAATCCTAACCAATGGTTGTTACTATACTCCGAGGTCTTTGGAGCTTATGAAGTACTTGAGCAGACAGGCATATAGAAAGAAAGCCAGCGACGACACATTTCGGATTGTAGAACTAAAAGTACAAGCACCTTACGTAAACTATTAATACCCACCGTGACTGAAATGCAGCCACGTAGTTTCTACAAACGATTGTAATGACCCACTTCCCATGGGTAATCGCTGTCGTCACACAATAGGGAGTAAGGTACAAATTTGAAGCGTGAGACTGAATTGCAAAAATAACAGGTGAGCCGAGGTATTAGGTCTCCCTCACCTTAAGCCTAGGTGGGTTAGGGCCATAACCTTGGTCGCTGGAGGCCCGCCCCGGAGTTGGGTTCTCCGAAAAATTGGCCCTTAAAACTGAGGGCCAGGGGTAGGAGGAACGAGGAAATCCGGGCTTGGCCATGACGAACCCGCAGAGACTAGTTTGTATCCCCCAAGTTGGGACCCCATGGGCATGATACCGCACAAATAAATTTTGTGATCTGTTTTGGCATTGACCCTGGGGAGTTGTTACTGTATAGTACTGCATATCCTTCCTTTAGCACTGTAGTAGTGTACGCCCCGGTTAAATGCTTGCTAGAGGAAAGCATTCCCGTGGGGGCGGTGTACGCCCCAAGATCGGACACATCTGCGATATGGAAATGGTGGAAGAATCTGGATATATAGTAGTGTGACAGGAAATAATACTCCACAAGCTCGGTGGGACAGTCTTGTTTTATAGCCTTTTGGAATATAATGTGATATCCTTTAGCAAAGAAAGTCTTCTCTCAAATTGTATATCCACTCTATAACATCTACTCAGCCTTGAATATCGGTTAGTTTTCTAGAGTATTGCCTGCCAACTCTGCTGTTTCCTACACAATTACGGCCCAACTATATCCAGGCTCCCACTTACATTCGCCAATATCAATTTACACAATACGGTACTCTATCTCCAGTGATTCTCCACCCGGGTTCCCGGGAAGAGCCGTCAACTCCCCCTCCCGGATACGGCCCGACTCTATTGAACACACGCTACGAGCCACCACCCCACCCACATAGCGACATTTATCCGGCTCCATTCAAGTTAACCATAAATCAGCCACAGCGCTGTACTCGAGTGCGACCACTCGAACACAAGAGGGTACTGTCATCTCCACAATACCGGGGCTTCGAGTGTTGAAACAATGATTACCGTGATAGGGTAATAGGAGAATCCTTCCAGCTTTTCCCACCTATTTCCACTTTCCCATATTCCGTAGAGAATTCGGGTCTGAGGGCACGCTAAAGCATGACTTGGCATATTGCCATTGCACGTAGCTAACCAAGGCTCGATCACGAGTTTCTGGATTTACTGCATTTCAGGTCTGGAGTAGAGCACCTCCAGTAGAGTAGAGCACCTTCAGTAACCACAAAAGCTTCGAACGGCAATCGGGTAACCCACCTAACACATCGTCAAAGGCTTGTCAAGAGCGCTAGCCAAATATCAGGCTGTCGTGTTGTCGTGAGAGAAACACCAGAAGAGAGAAATGAGAGGGTTCGGTGTTGCCGGGGGTTGTAGAGTATTCAAATATTTCTCTTTTACTACTCGAGTATTGTCATTAAGCATGGGAGAGTAGTCACTTCGTTAAGCAATCGATAGGATTTTGGGGATAGCCCCTCACTTCTTTCCCCCCCCCCCTTAATTTTCTTCCCCGGGAGCCCACCCTCTGACGTCTGAGGACCTAAAGTTATTCAAGTACGGTAGGTTAGGGGATACATTCCATACGCCGCCCCCCCTGCCGCTTTCAATATCTCTCACAAGGGCTGAAGGCCGGATGACAAAGGGTGGTGTCAACTAGACGCTAGATGCGCCACCGCGGCTTTTCCGGTTAACCGGCTCCTATACGGTGTCTCAACCTATGATTCCCCTTACATTTCTCTCAACAAGTGCATTGAATCCCGGGCGCGCGTTTTCGGTTTTCAGGGCGCAAACATCCAAAAAAGCCGCAATAGAAAAAGGCGGGAATTAACAAACAACCGCATTATCACCATTCTCTCTTTTTTCACCCGTATTTCGAGCCACTTCCTGTTTTCCCAAACCTTGCTAGAGCTAGAGGGTAAGGCAATTGATCTCCGCTCCGAAAGCTTGGCCCGCCGCCCTAGAGCCGTGGTCCCGAGCTCGAGGTATTTTTGCATAGAGCTCCCGAACGCATTAATAAGGTACTGACCGAGCAGAGCCGGACTAACACTAGAGTTCTCTATATAATAGGGGAATAAAAACTAAGGAACTAGGGCTACCGCAAAAACTCGTGAAATTCACGATCTCCATCAGTCCAGGATAGGTTTAGTCTGACGAGTTGACAGAATTGCGAATACTGTTAGTGAGCCCCAACAAGCACTACCGGTGATTCCTGATCTTATCCCTTGGGCGGTGTAAAATAGTAAGATTCGGTGCAAGACGCGCCAAACCAAAAGTGGCTGCGAAATAGCTGGTGTGGTAACAAAATTGGACTTTTCAGACCATAACCGACCCAACACCTCTAGGTCTGCTGAATTCTCAACAGCTCCCGAAATCCAGTTCATCCTACATCCAGTTTAGCCTGGGGGTTTGAGTGTTTTACACCGCCTAGGTGGTACAGTGTCAGGAAAAGGCTAATCATTCTCGTGAGCTTTTTTGTCCCGGAATCCGCAGATTACAGGGCTGACACGAGTTTTCGCGGTACGGTTCTGGGCACTTCAAATCAACACCAATGGATAAGTCATTTTGCTCACATACCGGTAATGCATACAAAATAGTTGTGCTTGGCTAAACTAGCCTCGAAAAGGACCATACATGGGTAATTCAAGATTTTTCACTGTCCACGAATATTGTCCTCATCGGATATTAGAAACGATAGAACTAGGGAGGAATGTCTCCCGAGAACTTCTACCTAAAGATGTGGTTTTCGTTGGGCAATTTCGGTTTTTGGTTAATTTCGAGTACCCGGCATCACATAGGAGTTAACTTATGGTGCAAAGCGCCCAACTTAACTATCGGCTCTCTGTGAAATGCTAAATACGGAGGTACAGGGCCTGAGTTTTGTACGTTCCACAAGCGAGGTTGGCTGCCCTTACCCTCTGTGGAACATACAAAACTTGTACCTCTGAAGGTGGTGAATGGTTCTGTGGCAACCAACCCAACCTCAAAGCATGAAGCCAGAGTGCCGGCACCGTATTTACTCCGCGATCTCCATCCAGCCCCTAATCCCGAATTCAGAGACAAATTCTCCTGGCAAGGGGTAGTGATTGCCTGGCACGGTACAGCCCGAGACCGTGGGTGTCTTGGATCTCATCAACAAGAAGTGGCAGTTCTATTAACTTGTTACACTAGGCCTATCGTGAGCTGATACGCTGATATCCGATAGTAGATTACAAGTACACGAGTAAGTACTGTACAGTATAGTACTCTAGTAGGGACGGAAAAGTAGGAAAAAATGATCAGCAAGATCCTAAGGGCAGCGAGCAGACAGTTAGTATAAATTGATAATAATGAGTTCTACACACATATCCGGGAGCAGATACCAAACACATCTCACCAATCACAAGATATTCCAAGCCGATAGCTAGGGTTCCATAGTATGGATTAGCTCTATACCGTAGAGATTTCTTGGGACTCAAAGGGTCCATTTAGGGTCTCTGGGATTCGCGTTTTAGAGAGAAGTAGGCATTACTGGTACTGCAACTGGCCTGAGTGCCTAATTTCCACAATCCTGTGTTTACCCCATAAAGTTTATTTATTGATTAACATGAATCCCTCCACCCCTGGCGAGGTGCCAGGCCAATTTTGCCAGTACAGTATTAGCACCGATCATAAATTAGTGAACATATCCCAACAGCGACAGGAAAACGCCAAGATCACTGGCAAGAGCCTCCATGGCGAGTTGCGCTCACTGAACCCAGAAATCACCCCAACACGAACTTTCAGTCAATCCGTCAGTGTAATGTTCGGGTCCTCAAAGTAAGGGATTTCATGGAATCGCCATAATTATTACTATTTACAAGTAACGAGAAATCTTCCTTGGTGTCGCCCGCGGATGTCCAGTTATTTTTGATAAGTAGCAATATCCCATAAGTTAGCGGTATTACTAAAATCATAATTACCAGAGCACACTCTCACCAAGCTTTTATATTTTCGCCTCGCCAATTCTTCAAGCTGCCTAAATCTAATTAAAAAAAAATTAAAAAAAACAAACACATACCCATCCCATTAAGGAAGGGCTGGATGAGACAGGTCTTATGTTCCCAAAGTTTGTTGTCGAGATTCTCTAATGAGAGATTGTGTTTTTACATTTTTCTAGGACCCTATTTGATTGAAAACCGTTGGGCTGTAATCCTTTACGAGGAGAGAAAATTTTCGAAATAGTGCGGCGAGGGCTCCGCCGCATTCCCAATCCGACCTCTATTCCGCTCCCCTCAGCCGGAGTTTCGAATCGGTTGTAGCGGAATCCGGAAGATCTTTGGCTCAAGCTTACCCGCAGTTTAGACTCGGACTACAAGACCGTTTGTCCTACCGGGATGATTTTAGTGCAAAAACCGGTCCCCCGGGAGAAGATTATTGGAGCCCCAGGGTTCACTAAGCGTGAGGTTCACTAGACTGAAGATGATTAAGAGGCCTTTGTTGAGACAAGAGGAAAGTATTATATAAACAAACAAAATACTGACCTTTCTCTAGGGGCTTTCTCTCCCAATTCTGGAATATTAGGACTAGCAGTAAGAACTCGGAAAAATAGGTCATGCACCAGATAGTCCAAGGTCCCCTCTGAAAGAGGGGCCAATGACACGCCAAAAAAAACTTGCCCGGCTAGATAGACAAAAAAGCAAAAACACTTGGTATTACCAGAAGAAGCAACTTCAACGTCCTAGCACTTGGTGCAATTATTCGAGTACAGTACACTCGTGTCCGCAAAGTCTTCATACCCCTCCATAGCAACCAATATTTCCCCACTACCCCATGATTGACTTATTATCAATAAATCAAATAGTAAGTAGATAAAATAATAAAAATTGCCCTAAGA
>Ga0307507_10005560_pt1 | contig 20575 bp, 24 predicted proteins | sample 7_EM_MG_FD_207223 | JGI IMG/M metagenome (GOLD analysis project Ga0307507, IMG submission 207223) | Populus trichocarpa ectomycorrhiza microbial communities from riparian zone in the Pacific Northwest, United States - 7_EM | ecosystem: Host-associated > Plants > Roots > Unclassified | place...
TACTTACTTATCAATCATAGGTTAATCGGCACCACATTGCAAATGTCCGTGCCCAACGTGCATTCGTCTAACGAGACCCCAGATATCTTAAATGGCCATCTCGGGAATCTAACAGAAGACCAGGAACATCAACTCGAGGCTTTCAAGGAGCATCTGGCCACGTATGAAGTGTACACTCCTGCCGATACCAAGACGGGAGACTCGGAGAGTGGAAAGAAAGCATCTCATGACGATCCTACATTGCTGTACGTGGTGGCTACATGTGCAATTTATATTGCTTTTCTTTCTTGTGGTTGATCTTTGCTGTTCTCAGGCGATTCCTCCGGGCAAGGAACTGGGATGTGGCTGCTGCTCAGGAACAATTTACAAGACACGAGGAATGGTTGAAGAGGCACAATGTTCGGAGAGCGCTCAGTGATCTAACGCCAGAAGACATGAGTCGCATTCAAAAGTTTTATCCTCGATGGACGGGACGAAGGGACAAGGTGTGTATTATGCAAGCAACTATTCATATTGGAGGTAACTGAGAACTCACCCTCCTCAGCTGGGAATTCCAATTTTTGTTTATCGGATAGCATCTTTGAAGCCTTTGGTAAAAGATATCCTTGCGCATGGTCAAAGCGAGAAAGGACATCTGGGGGTGTATGTCCTGTTATTCCTTATCTCGTACTCGGAGATGAATTCCCCCTTATGTAGCGCAGCCCTGACGGAATTCATGACCCTTTTCCACCTTCCACTGTGTACACACCTTCCACACTCTGCGCAACATATTCCTATTTCATCTACAGTGTCAATTGTCGACATGGAATCTGCCTCCTTAGGTTTGCTGTGGCAACTTCGGTCTCACTTCCAAGAGGCATCTCAGATGAATACCAACAATTACCCAGAAACGATATCCAGACTGGCAATCGTCAATGCTCCTTCCTTCTTCTATATAATTTGGAGTTGGCTCAAGGTGAGTAGACCTAAGACGATCAAAATCTATTCAACAGTCAATGATCCGTAAAATAGAGTTGGTTTGACTCGCATACCCAAGCCAAGATAATTGTTCTTGGCAAAGACCCTGGTCCTGCTCTTCGCGAATTTATTGACCCCGACAGTATTCCGAAACGATACGGTGGCGAATTAGACTGGGAATTTGAAGACGAACCATGCCTCGACGAAGCTGCACGACGAATCATAGGTGAAATGCCACAAGGACCTGTTACCTTTGTAGACGGAACGGTCACTCGTGCCCCAAACCTGGTTCAATCTAATGAACATGAGAAATCTCCCAGCGTATAGAGGAGTTGCATTATGTACGCATTACAATCCTTTTCTTACATGTAACGGAATTAAAAAGCACGAAAGACAGATATAAAAATAATAGAAGGTAGCAGTGATGTTAACAAGAAGTGGTGAATGTGGTGAATCGAGAATGTTCATGCATGAGTTGGAGCGCGATCTATAGAAATTCTTCGTCTTGAGGTTCTGTCGCGAGACCGTCTTCATTCCATATTTCAAGAAACTAAGGAAATGTGAGTACGAGGTGATGTGGGTTGTGGATACATACCCTTGCTTTTTGTGCCTCAGCATCTTCCGTAGTGAGCAAGGCGGCTGTTGCGAAGGGAAGTCGATGCCAAGAAATGGGGTTTTCGTTGCGCTTTGTAGCGGGTTTATCACCAATGGCACTCTTTTTCCCAACAACGAACTTGTTGCATTTACTGCAGAGTAAAATCAGAAGTGCATTGCCACAACATCATTCTTACTTACTCCTCAGAAAGCGAGTATAAAGCTTTCAAATGAGCCTTAAGCAGCATTACAATGGCAATGATGACAGATGTACGCATTAACGCGGGTGCATCGGAATGATTGATCTCCGTCTCGACTGATTTCTCTGGTAGGGATTGGAGGTTTCGGCCGTCAGCATTGCTGACATTCTGAACATAGTTGAGAGGCAAAACTTCAACAATAGGAATTTGACGTACCGAGGTAGCCATCGTCTCCTGAGGGACATCTTGTTTTGAATGCAAATGAGTCAAAAAGTGGGATGGGGATACAATCTCCAATAGCTGCATGCCGGTGGTGGAAAGAATGTTTGTGAGGTACTTTATGACAGTGAAAACTTCTTCCAGTGTCTTATACTCGAAGGTGGCAAAATTCTCAGCCATAAACCTTGAGTAACTGACATCGTCCTACAAAGAATTCAGGTGGCAACAAACGGAGAAACGTGTCGAACTACCTGAGTCGATTCAGTCGAAGCAGTCTCTTGGACGAATTTCATCAAGGATTTCAAAAAATCTTGACGGGCTGCCCTTTTTTCACGCACATGGCAGTACCACCTATGGAGAAGTGCAACAGGTGTGGGTTGCATTCGGAAACCTGAAAGTTAAGGTGTTAATCAACGCAGACTTCGATTCTGGAAACGTACCTTGCACAGATCCACCAACGATCTTCCTCTGGTATTCAAATGCTTTACGGGCACTAACAACGTAGCGGGCATTCAAAAGGGAAGCATGCTTTCCCTGCAATATGGCGTGAAGAGCACTCGCCCTGTTACTGATACTGATGACAGGGCTTGTTTCGAGAGCGACTATGACAGGGAAGGATTGGAGGGGATGAGCAAGGCCCTGTTTAACTGTAAATGTGAGAACGTCGATGGCCACGGATTGTATGGAAGCATTTTGGGATAGTGCAGCTTCCAAAACGTGGTCGAGATAGCGTTGAACGACCGCCGAACTCACGCTAAGGATTCATGAGCAGGAGATGAAAAATAAAGAAATGAATTTACCCAGAATCGGCAAAACCTTCAGTGTTGCCAACTAATTCATCCATGTTCACATCACAGGTCTTAGGTTTGGTTGTGGACGATTCTAGAAACAGATTCAGGCGGGGACTCGCAGGCACAATAGTTTGTTTACCCTTCGCCAGCGCCGAATGTTTCTCAGCCTCCGAGAGGAGAAAATCTTGGATGATCTTCAAAAGTCGTCCTTTTCCCTCCTCTTCAGGTGAAGCAAAGATCTGGTCCATTATATAAGCGGAACGTTCCATTGTCATAAGTGTTGGTTGAGCCCGGAAGAGGAATCCTAAATCGATGATGAATATGTTGTATACTGATTGTCGGACCAAATTACCAACCTAGACACTGCAGAACGCGGGTTCGAAGGTTGGAATTCTCATACTTCTCGTAAAGAGTCAGCAACGTCAGATAGATATGTTCAGTGATGGGTCCTTGGGAAATGGAATTAATGTCTGCAGCCAGGTCTAGATGATTGTCAGCAGCATAAAATGGACGCAGTCTGCGTACACACTCTGTTGTTCCTTGCGCAGGTTGTCAAAATTACAATTCTCAGCGAGCAGTGCCACAATAAAGATCAGCATGACCAGGGCACGAACGTCATTCTGTCCCAACTCCTGTGTGGACGGTCTTTTGAGCAGCTGCTGGAGACGGGCTTTAAGGAAAGAAGGTGAGAAAACATAAAAGGTCTACGAAGAAAGAGCATACCATTGCAAGACTTCATAAGATTAATCAATCTCACGAAATCATGTGTTAGATACTGTACTACAGCGCACATGCATCCGACAGTTTCCTGCATGATTTGAATTCCTCCTCCGCCAGACGGCTTTATGATCATTGGTTGCAATGCTGCTTGTAGTTCCTGACCGAACTTCGCAGCCGTTTTTGGCATGTGAGGAACAGCAACTCTGAAAATTTTCAGCAAGTAATCAGAAGTTGACAACTCCTCCGCCTAGATGCAAATTATTAAGAGTTGCGGTTGATCGCAGAATGTGGATTCATACCGAGCTAGCGTTCTTGAGGTAGGGGAGAAGTGTAGAAGCATTGCTTCCAGAAAGAATGGATGGGTATGCCGACGCTAGCAAGTAGATTGTCCTGACGCAATTTGTGACCGTCTGAAACGAGGCATTTAGTATTTGTAAATTCGAAACAACACAATCTGACTGACAAATCCGGGTAGATCAGAAGCATCAACAAGTCCGTCTATCAGTGCTTCGCAAATTTCTCCGTAACCTGCATGCTGCGAAGCTCTTTCAGAGCCTTCTTTCCCAGCCATGATTTTATGAAGTACATCTTCAAGTGGTGACTGCCGATCCTTGAAGTTTGCTGCGGTACCCATGATAACACAAACCTTTGTTTGAAGAGCAGTCTTATCGTGGGAATTACTCGTGCTGGTGTGTCCGCGATTTTTCAGGGCTGACGGTGCGGCCAAGGGAGGGAACCAGAGCTCCTCGATCGACTTGCTTGCAAGATCCTTGACTGTCTCGTCTTCATCTAGTATTCTTAGAACGAGCCGGGTGGCAATGTCAATCATGCAGCCATAATCCTCTGTCACAGAGTAGAATGCCTTGAGAAGTTTAATGACGCGTCTACGGACGCTCACAGCCGTGTCCTGAGTGAAAAATGAATATTCAAATTTAGTTATTGCGAAAAGAAAGACATACCGCTATCCGATCCGCGATTTTCTGGTAATAATCACTTGCAACCTTGGGTGAGTCGATGATATATTTCCCGATCAATTCTACAGCAGCATCCCGCACAGCAGCCGAGCTATCGAGAAGATGACTTTCAATCCCTCGACGGACATTTGCCTGTTGACACGGAGATGAGATTAAATCGCAAATATTTCGAAATTTAAAATTGATACGCACGGCGGACAGAATGGTGGAGTCGCTGGTCACAATTACACCGAGTGCTTTCAGAGCCTTAGTGCGTACAAAGATGGCAGGTGAGTCAAGAGCCATCAGGATGACACCCAAGATGGGGTTGAAAGAGTTGCGAAGGTTTTGAATCGTGGCAATTTCCTCGGTCAACGCGTCAATTCGAAGAACTTCCTCCTGAGATCTAACGGGAACCTTGAGAGTTACTACGAGACTCCGATGTATTCAACTGGAACCGTACCCAATATTGAAGACATCCGTAGCGGGGTCTTTCCAGACATCTCGCAGAGCCTGCTTGATACGTTGACCAAAAGCCAGGAGTTTATTCTGATCCTTGATGTTCAAGTCTTCGTCCATTTCGGGCTTTTCAATCCAACCTTGCACTTGTTTCAATGCAGACGACAATTCTTGTCCAAGGGTTGCAGCTGTCAATTCTCGTGCGCTCTAAAGGAAAATGGTGACAAACCACCAAAGTAGAGTGATGTTACTTACGTCGTACGCCTGATCCTCTGACGATCGTTTACAGAGATGTGAAGCAACATCTTGATGAGCCTCTAAAAACCTATTTAGACGCCTGAGACTGACGTTTGACACGATCTAAACACAAAATTCAGTAATGGAAGTTTTATGACAATTGATTAATTACATCTTCCAAAGGATAAAGTGGCTTTTTTGCAGAGTCGTCTGTAGTCTCGCATTGGAATTTCAAGACAGTAATATGGATTTTTGCTGCGATGACACCTAGATGTTCGAGAGCTGTCTGCTTTGCGGCATTGTTCTCCGCTTGAGAGTTGCTTTTGACATCATCGAGAGAGGACACCTTTTCGGCACGATAAGAAATCATCTACCAAGGGACACTCGCCAACACGTACCATAAATTTTGATACGATACTTAAAATAAGACTCGCTGCGGGCCATTCTGGCCAAAACAACACGACAAGAAGGTCCTCAATCAGGTTGTCAAAAATGGCGCGGTATTCGGCTTCGTTTGAATTTTTGGTCACTTTGCCTTTCCCAGATCGCTGAGTTAAAAAAAGTATGATTGTCTTTGCTGCCTTTGTTGCGGACTCCAAGGCCGTGCCATAAAGACGAAGTTCCTGAGATATAAATAAGCACGAGCAATCCAGGCTCTAAAAATGACGCACATCATGATCAGTATCGTCCAGAAAAGGTTCAGGTTGCATTTGTTGGCCTTGACTTTCGTTGAAGCTTTCTTGACGCTTAAGAGCAATGTTGTTCTTCCGCACCTGCTCGATCTTCTTTGCTTGAATGCGGACGTCATGAGCCGAAGTTTGCACAAGTTGTAACAAGAGTGCAGAGACCGTTCGAATGGAACGCCCATCTCGAAGACTAACGAATGAAAGATGAAGCCATATTAAAATATTCGTTGATTCGACTTACCGAAATTGCCCAGCTTTCTGTTTCGTGTCGCTGAGTTTGATCAAGGATGTCAAGATCTCTTCAATGATCCAAGACCGTTGGCTCTCGTGGTTGGCGAAAATCTGTGTTGTGTGGGTTCAGAGATCAACGGAAGTTGATAAAATATCAACTTACACTCCGAATCAAAGACAGCGAATCCAGTCTCAACCCCCTCATTGCACTCTTCCCGAGAGTTCTGATAACCGCGTTGTCTTTCTTGGCCTTCGGGTCTGTATCCGCATCCACAACGAAAAAAGGCCCAATAGCGATATACACAGCCGAAATGATAATAGTATCCGACATTGCAACATTTTCGGCACCCATAAGATCGTTGATGCGGGGGATCACAGCTGACAGCGCTTGATACAGCTCACTGAGTTGATGTCTATGCAAAGAATGCGAATTCTTGACAATTCCCTGCAGAAGAGGGTTTATGTTTGTCGTGTTACCGCTTTCGGCGAATGATTCCACGAAAGGATAGAGGATCTTCGTCAACTGATTTTTGATGGAATTGAGACAAGCCATGATTAGTTCCTCGGAATACAACTAGTAAACAATGAGACAGGCAATCATTAAACAAAGGTTGTACGTACCTGCTTTGGAAGCCGATCGCTGCCAAGCAGAGCGATACAACAATCCGCAGCGAAGATACTATCTCGAGCTGCATCGAGCTGGGTTGATAGCTTTTCAATGTCGGCATCTGTTGGGACCGTCAAAGTCCCTGCACGATGTTCCTCACAATGTTCATCTTCTGCAGGGTTTTCTCCTTGCTTGGGTGTTGCAGATCTCGATCGTCTTTCCCCTTTCCTTGTTTTGTTGTTTTTTTTATTACTCGGTTTCTTCGGAGACGATTTTGTAGAGGATGGAAAACTGGAAACATGAGCATGAGGGAAAGGGTCGATATCTTCGCCAGCCTTCACACTGCGATCCAAAATCTTCAACAAGCGCGAGAGTTGCTGCACATCCAAATCTCCCATACGGCCTTTACCTCGGGGTGTGCCTATAACCCCACCTGTAGCTTGTCTAAGACGCTTCGCTGGTCTAGCCACATGACCAATGTACTTGATGAGTTTGCGGATTATTGCTGTGGCCAATAGAGGTCTAGAGCAGTCTAAGGAAAGAGGCGAAAAAAATTCGTGATTCAGATCACTAGGTTCAACTTCGGGTGGCAACGAGTCCTCTGCTTCAAAGATGTCTTCGATAAGTGATGTGAGCTTCTCCAAGGGACCTAAAAACGTCCAACAGTCAAAAATGTGTAAGTCATAAAGAATAGGTAATGAGGATACCCCGTTCGTCTCTATCACCTGTCCGACGAGCTGAGCTCCTGACAGAATCGTTGATACCCATCTTCTTTATCGGACTGTCATTTTCTGTGCAATAACCTCCTAAATCGTCTGAATCCAGTTTCCGAGTGGACTTCGGCGTCAGATACGGTGGCGCAGGTACTTCCACATATGCCAAATTGACTCGTTTAGGCGTCGGCGTGGAATCCACGGATGACCTGGACATATTGGACAACGACGCGGCAGACGGGCTAGGGGTAATGGGAACAGACTGGGTGGATTGCGGCGTCTTCGTAGCCACACCGATAGAGGAATTCGACAAAGACTTCATGGTGTGCAAACGCTTGACCGGGGTCTGCACTTCCACCATGAGTTTCCTCTTCCGGGGGGTGACGTTAGTGGAAGAAGCTATTCTGGTTGAACCTCCCGATTTCAAGGCGAGAGGATCCGGACTATCTTCAACAGGCCGCTTCTTGGAAGGAGTGAAAGGGTGTTCTTGCTGCCTGACTAGCTGAGGAGTCAAAGGTATGAGCGATGTTGCCTTAGCTGGAGGTTGTGAAACCTGAGCGTGTGTTCCAGGAAGCTGAAATAATAATAAAAATGAATTCTTTTGAAGACGAGATGAAAGTTGTAAATAGAACGTACGGGAGATCGTAGATCTGCATGACGAGAATGGTTATGGTTATAGTTGTTAATATGTGGAGACGGGGGTGGTGCAACAGTGTGTGCAACTAGAGCGCTACCAAGGGAGTATGTAGTTGTAGGACTTTGAGTTGCATTGAAATGATGAGTCATTTGGGGAGGATGCGAAGGAAGATCTACTGCATCTGGACGAGGATTGGAAGGATACAAAGAATATGGCAAATGGGAGGCAGAAGCACGAGCGTTCGGTGGTGGGAGGGAAGGGGGTGCATATTGATTCATCTGGAGTGTTTTGCGGTCCAAAAAGTCCTCGTAAAATGCTCGGGATTCCTGTGGATGATACATCTTTTGCGGAGATTGTGTCGGTCGAGGATGTCCGTAAGGAGGCGATGTACCCAACGCATGGGCAAGGGAAGAGGAAGACGGACTAATACCTGGAGGCGGAGGTGTTGGATACGCGGTGCTTGGAGCAGTACGTTGGAGGACTGACTGCGCGAACGCATTTGTCTGATAATTAGACTGTGGCATAGGGTTTAACCATTGCGTGGGCTCTCTGTATTGGTATGAGCTTCAGAAAACAAATGTGTCAGATGCATGTTCGGGAGACTATATGCGTGAAATTCGAGGAAACTTACGGTCCTGCTTGCTCATTCAACATTTTCACAGCATCGTCTCGCGCGGTCTCCCAATACCCTGCATTTGAAGGTGCCTGAGTTGACGCCAAATAGTGCATTTGTTGATCGTACTCCGAATACGGAGGTGGGTTTTCCTGAGAAAACCCAGGATTTTGGTCATGATACGATGGCTGGGGAAAGGTAGGAGCACTGGTCAGAGTTATGTTGCTAATATGGCGAGAAACTAAAAAGATTTGAGCAACGACCTTCGGGAGTTTGTCAAAAAAAGTACCATGATGGGTAGGCGTCGCTGACGCCGGAGGATAAACAGCCAAAAGTCTGCGACCACTTTGCACATTGTTAGTGGCAGAGGTTTGGTATTGAGGATCCTGTGTTCTCTGCGGGTTACTTGGCGAATATTGTCCGCTATACCAGCGGTCACTCTGGCTCATGCTAGCAACCGAAAGAGAGCATTAAATTAATGAGACCGCGATAGTTACACCGCGAATAGGAGGTCACAGTTGTCACGATCACTTGACTTTTTTTTTTGAAGTTTCGCACTGCTCTCATGCTGCCTTTGCGAATCTACTGGCCGTTATTCCTGCTTGTTTTCGTACCAAAGTGACATTCAACTCTGGTTTTCCTATGGCCGTTCAGCAACCTCGGAGTATCCAAATGGTTCGGGACCCTGCTTTCTTTGGGATCAACTTCAAGAAAAACAAGAGAGACAAGAAGCCGATGCCCTATGTGGACGTGAGCGACGAAGATGACAACAAGTCTTTACCAAAGGAACTTAAACGGAAGTCTCCTCTTGTCAATGGACACGATAACCCGGTTCAAGGCAGTTCCAACGACAACAAACACAAGAAACGCCGATATTCAATCCCTGACGGTGACTCATTTCAACCAAATGGTTTGAAAGATGCAGGGTCTAGTCATCCGGTGTCTGTCAATGGCTCCGACGTCAGTGCAAAGGTCAGGTTGATTCAAAAACAAAGAAAAGACCTTCCCATTTCCACAGGTCGGTTCTCAAATTTCAAGTGTTGTAGACTATTCATCCTTGATCCAGGAAGGGAGACTCTCGTGGAAGAAATTCGAAAGAACGATGTGACCATTCTCTTGGGCGAAACTGGCTCAGGAAAGACAACCCGTAAGAGTATTCATAAATCAATCTTCCTCGCCCTCCTATCTTTGACAGAGGTACCTCAATACATTCTCGAAAGTGGCCTCGCCAGAAACGGCATCATCGCTGTCACCCAACCTCGTCGAGTTGCCGCCACCTCTCTCGCGCTCCGCGTAGCAGCTGAACAAAGCACTTCCGTCGGCAAGCTCGTCGGATACGCAGTCCGCTTCGATGAGAAGCACTCCCCTAACACTCGAATTAAATACCTAACTGACGGCATGATTGTCCGTGAACTCATGTCCGATCCTACACTCAGTAAATACAGTGTTATCATTGTCGACGAAGCGCATGAAAGGACAATGAGGACAGATCTGCTTATCGCCAATCTGAAATCAATCCAGAAAGACAGAAATCCTCTGCCTGATTCGAAGGGGAAGCAGAGAGCAGATGGGTCAAATCCGTTGAAAATTGTCATCATGAGCGCTACTCTGGATGCGGAAAAGTTCAGTAGATTTTTTAAAGAGTATGTCTCCATTTCTTTTTCACCACAATATCTGACGATTTTAAGTGCAAAAATCCTCTACATAAAAGGCCGTCAACATCCCGTGAAAATATACCATTCTGCTGAGAGTCAGCTGGATTACACTGATGCAGCGATGAGGACTTTCTTCCAAATCCACATTGACCAACCACCTGGCGACGTTCTCATCTTTCTCCCTGGACAAGAAGATATAGAAAGCCTTCAAAAATCTATACTTACCTTTGCAAAGCGGCTCCCAGTCGATAAACTTGCTGTTCGTTGTCAATTTTTCTTGTTTGTATTCTGTGTAATGAAATAATTTAGGTGCTGACATGTACCATGTTTGCTGCGCAAGAAAATTCGAAAAATATCGAAGTCTTTCAGTTAACACCACCGAACACCCGGAAATGTATCCTTGCCACTAATATCGCCGAAACATCGATCACAATACCAGGGATAAAGTATGTAATCGACACAGGAAAGTGCAAGGAGAAACAATATCTTGCTAGAGTCTCTGGTGGCGGTCTGTATTTTATCCGCATTATGTTCTCTTCCTCAGTTAACGGCCAATCAGGCTTCGATACACTGTTAACAAAGGATATCACGAAGTCATCAGCGGTGCAACGTGCTGGACGTGCTGGACGAGATGTACTTTCCTTTCCTGATTTCGAAATCGACTTTCTAATTCAAACACAGGGCTTGGGGTTTTGTTTCAGATTGTACACAGAGGAAGCTTTCAACAACATGAACGTTTGTGGGGAGCCTGAGATCCTCCGTTGCAGTCTGACCTCCAGTATTCTTAGTTTGAGATGCAGTGGCCTAAATCTCGAAGAACTCGACTTGTTGGACAGACCAGACCAAGAATCAAGTACGTCACTCCCTTAGGCTCATCCCCTCTTTTCTGAATTATAGGCAGTTGCCTCAGCTCTAAAAACACTTTGGGTACTGCGTGCAATTAATGACAGCCAAAGTATTACTCCTGAAGGTCGTTTAATGGCATTATTTCCCCTTGAACCACAATACGCTTGCACCATCGTGGCCTCCGAAGGTTACCACTGCACCTCTGAAGTCCTCGACATTGTCTCCATCCTCTCTGCATCCTCCAAACTCTTCATTGACATCAGTGAACATCGTGATGCTGTTGCGGACGCCCGGCGGAAATTTCGACACCCGAGCGGAGACCACATGACGATTCTCAACGCCTTCCGCGCTTACCGCGAGATCGTTACTACTGAAAACAAACCCGGACGAAGGGATTGGTGTCGAAAGCACTTCTTGAACGAAAGGACTTTTATTGAGGCCAGGGACATCAGAGAGCAGCTGTGTACGACTTGCAAAAAGGCCGGAATAGACCCATTGACCTCAGTGAACGACAAAGAGGATGCAATAATTCGAAGTTTTGGCCATGGACTTGTCGCAAATTCGGCACTTCTACAGCCAGACGGCAGTTACAAGCAGACAATTGGACAAGTGGTCAGTTACCTTCACCTGAATCTTGGACTTTTTGAAGCGTTATTTTTAGATCGTGAAAGTCCATCCTAGTTCCTCGCTTCACGACAAGAAGGTGCCGGCTATCATATATGACGAACTAGTAAGTTTTAACATTTTCTTCTTTCTAGGTTGCTGATCCCTTTCCAGGTATACACAAACCAAATCTACGCTCGTGGGGTATCTGCAATATCAAAGAGCTTTTTTCTTTCTTTACCCGTATTCACCCAACGGAGGGCATAAACTCAGAATGTTTTTCCCATTCAATCGTAGCTTCATTCCCACTTTCTCTACGTACTTGGCTTGAATACATTTTCCCTGACACCAATACAGCTGTATCCAAATGGGGAATCTATTTGTGGGGAAGATAACAAACATCGCGCGATTATGATCGTCTCTCACAACAACGCATTCATCGCAGGATGACCCTGTAATAACTCAAGACTACACAGGACGAACGAACCAGTCTCATTGCATGCATAAGCTGCACGAATATTTTACCCATTACCACGAACATAACGACGCTACATAGTACAAATGGCTTCTCCGGCGGAACTGGTCGCACTTTTACCAAAAACGCCCTATCTCTTAACGTTTTCACTCCCATTGCTTTTATTTTCGCTCGTTTTTACATTTACAGGTACTTTTCTGACGCTCGATCGTACACGGACCTTCCCCACTCGTGGTACAGGGGCCGTTTATACCTCACTTCCAACACCAGGGTCATCAAATACTATCAAGAACAGGAAGCTCGCTTGGGGTTTTGAGGGTGGAATAGGTGGCTTGATAGGCGGGTACCTCTTCGGTGGTCTGTCATTTCAAATCCTTGACAATTTGATAATATAATGTAATGCCCCTATAGTCCATTTTTCGACTGCACTTTCGCTCTTGATTCCAGCCACGACAGCCTCAGCGAGTTTGTCATATAAATCCTTCCTAGCAGTTTGGGTGCTATCGGTTATCCCAACTACTGCACTTAGTGCTCGTTATCGTTATGTAGCCTATGCATTTTATGGTGTATCTGGCGGGCAAGTCGTTCGTTCTTTGAACCCGATCATTCTCTAACTTCATGATATATAGAACACTTCTATCTCTCGCAGTCTGCGTTATCATACATCCCTCCCTCCCACCTCGAGTGATTTTGACAATCACTTTCCTCATCCTTTTTTTCGTGTTGTCCTTGACTTTTGCAACGATCCCTCGCCTCAATGATCGTATCTTCCATCCCTTCCTACGGATATGCACGGCTTCTACAGGAGCATTTGGTCTCATTCAATCAATTGCCCTGCTCCTGAATCCCCAGGAATTGTCTTGGGCAAACATTTGGGAACGCCTCTGGGTCAAAGACGGAGTCCACTGGGGAACCACTCGAGAGCGTGGTTTAAGTGCAGCATATTGGATCTTTTTCGTGCTTGGGATTGCCGGAGATTGGGCTTTACACAAATGGATCGGAGAGTGTCCAGATGAGGTGACCATAACATCATATCCTTTTTCTTGACTGACCAGACTTGTTCTCCAAGAAATGGGATGATTACCTCTCTCATTACGCTTCCAATCTTCCCAATCAACCTGGACGCGCTGGTACTTTCCAGCCCTTCAGTTCCTTCTGGGATAAATGGTTTCGTCCCAAGACATCGATGTTGAAAACGCCTTTCGATCTCTCCAAAGATCAAAGTGACCCAGAAGTCATCCACTCCCCAAGTGATCTGGACTTCAAGGCTCACCTGCCTCTACCATTCGCGATGCGTAATGTTGGCGTTGGCAAGTCATCAAAGCATGAAAGGCTGAGAGATAAGGAAGAGGAAACACTCTTCCCCCTTTCGGGAGGTCTCAAGAAGAAACCAGGGAAGAAACGCAAGCGTGGGCCGGACAAGCTTGACCCGCCAGCCGCGCGTGGTAGAAAGCCTGTAAAGTTTGGCTGTGACCTCAGCTCCGAGTCCGAGTCCGAGTCTCTTGACGATGACGACGAAACAACAAAGAAGGGTAGCAAGGACAATTCCGCATCTTCCACACCTTTGATTCTTCAGCGAGACCGAATTTTGGCCGATCCCCCTCCTCAGCCTACACTCCCTCCACCGAGGAGGTTGTCATCGTCTGCTACCACACTCGTAGAGCGAAGGAAACCGACAAGGCCAGTCGCTTATCCGCTAGCCTTAGATTATGAAAAGGAAATTGAGGCTGTCAAGGATAGACTTCGGCGGAACGGTGCTGGTGGTGTTGATGGTGAGGTAGAGTATTCGGATTACGAAGATGATGCCTCTTCGACAAGGGGCAGGAGTGGAAACTCTTTCGCCGCTGACGGAGAGCGATGGAGTCCCGCGTTTCTTGCCCGGCATCAATCATCGACAAACTCACCGAAACCTCCTCTACGACCACCTACAGCGCAGATACCTGGTGCGATGCCAGTGCCAGCCACGCCATCACTCATAAAAGCAATTGAGAGGATAGCCGTTGCTCAAAAGGACGCATTTGGGATTCAAGCAGGAGGTGTCTCGGTGACGGACCCAACGAAACCCAACCACGTTTCAGATATAACGGAAGGTGAACCAGATCTAGGAATGTCTGCAAACCAAATGCAGAGGGCCCCAAGATGGGAAGAGTTTTGGAGAGAGGTCAGGGTGAAGGCCCATTCATGACAATAATGACCCTAAATTATTTACCTTATCTGTACCTTTTACTCAGGTTGTCGACTCTTTTCTATCACTGTCTGCAGTATTAACTGTAGACGAATCATGTAATGACCCCTAACGACTTAAATGACAAGAGTGGATCAGCACTTACATATAATTCTTCCTAGAAATCAAGATGATGTCCTGGAAACTTGATTCAAGCTGTAGTAGAAATTCTGGATATTAAATAAACTGCACAAGTAATATTTCCAGATTGATTATTGTGGTTGATAGACTGTGGGCAAGTCAGGTTTAGCCCGAACGCCATATTCAGTAAATCTCTCTTGTGTCACTCCTCCGAATACCCAAAAATTCCCTCAAGCATCCCCGCCTCCAAATCAATCCCAGTCTTCCTCCGACTCATCTCTACCCAAAACTCAGAAAAAAAATACCATACAATTAACGACACACACTCACCCTCTCTCATCTTCTTCCTCCACGCCCACTTCTTCACCCTCTTTTCCGGATCCTCCAGCCACCAAATCCACTTCCTCCAGCGCTCTTTCTCCTTAGCGTCCCCACCCCCCGGAAATTCTCCGACTTGGCCTACCCACTGTCCCGCATCAACCACCTTCTGCGCCCAAGTCCTGAAACCATCCACATCACCCATCAAGGCACACGCATGCGCCATTTCCTCCAAAAACTCAGTCTCAACCGCCCAAACTTGCTCCTCCTCAACAAGCTCAAGCGCCCAACGATGTTTCTCAGCTAAAAAATCATCAGCACGGGCTAAATCAGCCGCCCAGCGTGTAAACGTAGGTGTCGAAAGGATAATCGCAAGCTGCGATCGTCTCTCATCCGATGAAGTGGAATCCGTGGGGGATAACATACATGGGCGGCAATCGCATTCAAAGCCGTAGTTCTGTTTTAGAGTTTGCATTCTCCTGTCCCGAGGTAGTAGCGGATTGACATATGTCTTGGTGATCTCCTCTCCGATTTTGATATCCCGTAAAGCATAAAGGCATGATGTAAGGAGGGTAGGTATGAAATGCACAGCGGCATTAGGAACACAACTGAATAGATATTCATAAGTTACACCCTCTTTTCATTGAAAGACACGAACCTGTGATTACAGCGGTTGATAAGGGGATACACCCCACCATAAATCTCCCGTCTTTCCTCTTTGCTTTTCTTCTGACCGTCTTCAAACTCCAAAAAAAGTGCATTCGTCCTAACAACCCCTTCAACCCAATGCCCACCAAAAGAACTCGAGATCGCCATCCTTCGAAGATCTTCATACCTCTCCTTTCCTGCCTCCCGAATATCTTCGATGGTCCCCAGTTGGATTTCCTCTTCGATGCCACCATCCTCGAATTCAAGAAGTCCCTCTGCTATGTGTCGATACGCCTCCTGGGATGTGTCTTCATTCCTCTCCAATCCTGGCACGATCAAAGCAGGGCGCTCCCACACGATCAGTTCACCCTTCCGAATATCCCTCCTCGCAAACATACCCAACCCCTTATTTTGCGTGACCCTGACAACATGAGGAGGTGGATCAGAAATCGCAGGAAGCGGCGTAGAAATCGAAGACACAAGAGCCCGAAAGCGCGGCAAGCGAGTAGTCGAGATCAGAGCAGAAACGACGCATAGGTTTCTCCCATTCAGAATCCCAGTCCTGTTCCTACACAACTCTTCCTCATCTATTGAGCCAGCAGGGGCAGAGGATGATGGCCCAGGCAATAAGATGGTACAAAGGCGGCATGGCTGGTCATGACCTGTTGAAGTTCGTACATGCCATGTTTGGTCTGATCGGCTGAGAGTATGGCCCTTGTGACGCGGCTGGTCGATAGTCATTCAATATTCAGGGCTTAATATTTAGTATTGCAGTAGGATGAGAAGGTCGAAGGTTGCTCAATTTGACACATTGATAATCGATAATCGATGATGCGCGATCGAAATCCAAAGCACCACAAATTTTTATTGAATGCAAGAATTAAATAAGGCAAGTATTCTTGAATCAACCTCAGCCTGAAGACTAAAGTCCCTGGCAGACATACAACATCATTGACAATTTCCGAAAATACTACCAGAGCTCTGTCAAAAGTTTGATACAGGTAGGGCGTGGAAATTACGAGATGCAACGTTGACTTGAATAGTCGTGTGCTCATGCTCTCTCTTTACCAGCACGGCTGTAAATTGTTTCCGCTTCTTTGAGACGGCCTTGATTTTCGTAGAGACCACCCAGGTTGTTGATGGCGTTGAGCGTGGACGTGTGCTTAGGTCCCCATGCCTTCTCATAACCAGCCAGTGCACGCTTGTACATCATCTCCGCTTCTTTGTAACGGCCTTGATCACTGTAGAGGTTCCCCAGGTCGTTGACAGTGTCGAGTGTGGATGTGTGTTCAGGTCCTAATGCCTTCTCTTTACCAGCCAGCGCACGGTTGTACATCATCTCCGCCTCTTTGTAACGGCCTTGATCACTGTAGAGGTTCCCCAGGTTGTTGACAGTGTCGAGTGTGGATGTGTGATCAGGTCCTAATGATTTCTCTCTACCAGCCAGTGCACGGTTGCACATCATCTCCGCATCTTTGAGACGGCCTTGAACAGCGTAGAGGCTCCCTAAATTGTTGACGGTCTCGAGTGTGGATGTGTGCTCAGCACCCCATGCCTTCTCTTTACCAGCCAACGCACGGTTGTACATAATCTCCGCATCTTCGAGACGGCCTTGCTTTTCGTAGAGGATCCCCAGGTTGTTGACTGTGGAGAGCGTGGATGTGTGGTCAGGTCCCCATGCCTTCTCTTTGCCAGTCAGCGCACGCTTGTACATCATCTCTGCATCTTTGAGACGGCCTTGACTTCTGTAGAGGTTCCCCAGGTTATTGACAGTGTTGAGTGTGGATGTGTGGTCAGGTCCCCATGCCTTCTCTCTACCAGCCAGTGCACGGTTGTACATTATCTCCGCATCTTCATGACTGCCTTGAACAGCGTAGAGACTTCCCAGATTGTCGACAGTGTCGAGCGTGGACGTGTGATCAGGTCCCCATGCCTTTTCTTTACCAGCTAGCGCAAGGTTGTACATCATCTCCGCATCTTTGTGACGGCCATGTTCAGCGTAGAAGATCCCCAGGTTGTTGATGGTGGAGAGTGTGGTCGTGTGGTCAGGTCCCCATGCCTTCTCATAACCAGTCAGCGCACGGTTGTACATTATCTCCGCATCTTTGTGACGGTCTTGGATTTTGTATAGGTTCCCAAGGTTGGCGACGGTGTCGAGCGTAGACGTGTGCTCAGGACCCCATGCCTTCTCGTAACCGGCCAGTGCACGCTTGTACATCATTTCAGCATCTTCAAGACGGCCTTGATCAGCATAGAGGATCCCCAGATTGTTGACGATGTCGAGCGTGGACGTGTGCTCAGGACCCCACGCCTTCTCACAACCGGCCAGCGCACGGTTGTACATCATCTCCGCATCTTTGTGACGGCCTTGCTCAGCGTAGAGGAGACCCAAGTTGTTGAGGGTGTCCAGCATGTACTCAGGTCCCAATGCCTTTTCTTTACCAGCTAGCGCACGGTTGTACATCATCTCCGCATCTTTGTGACGGCCTTGGATTTTGTAGAGGATCCCCAGATTGTTGACGGTGTCGAGTGTAGACGTGTGCCCAGGTCCTAATGCCTTCTCCCTACCAGCCAGCGCATGCTTGAGCATCATCTCCGCATCTTCAAGACGGCCTTGACTTTTGTAGAGGATCCCCAGGTTATTGAAGGTAGTGAGCGTGTCCACGTGCTCAGGTCCCAATGCCTTCTCATAACCAGCCAGTGCATGATTGTACATCATCTCCGCATCTTTAAGACGGCCTTGATAATAGTAGAAGTTACCAAACGTTACGCGAGCTTCCAAAAAGTGATCACCCAAGTTCAAACTCTCCACCCCCTGCCAGATCGTTTCCAAGTGTACTAACCCCTCTTGCCGTGTCTTGTGGTCACTCAGGCTATCGCCAATAGAAACCAGGAAACATTCCAAATGCGATATGGCACTATTAAGAAAGGTGGGTTGCGAGTCTTTGTCAAGTCGCATACGAAGCCATTCGGACACCATGGAGTGAAGTGATATGGTAATTTCACTTTCACTGGAGTGCGAAAATTGAAGCAGCGACAGCTCCTGCATCTTCACAATCGCGTCTTCGAATTTTAAATGGTTCCAGTGACCATCATCCTTGAAAATCGACATTGGGGAGGTTGTCAGTTTGCCGTTATCTGCGTCGTTACTGAACAGTTGTTCGCCAATATTGACTGGGTTGAAAAAGGCTAGTAGTGTTAGGACCTTCTCCAACTCTGCCGCGTGCTCACCAATCCCAAGCAGTGGTAGCGACATTTCCCATGTAGTCAACAGACTCAGAGAAGTCTCCGTTTCCTTGCCTGGCAACATACGCCGATACGGCCAGAATCGCGGAGTTTCCTCCATGACACTCTCCTTCCGTCTCTCATACTCGGTCAAAAACGCTCTCAGCCCAAGTTGTCGCTTCGAAATGTACGCTCGCGCCTGATCGATGGCCAATGGGAGATTTCCTAGTAGGGTCAATATTTCCTCCGCAGCGTCAAGCTCATCGGTATCTCCACCCGAAGAGCGAAGCAGAAGCTGGAGGCCCTCCTCCTTCTCCATACGATCAAGTTCAATTGACTGACCCAACTCCTTGGAACCAGCAAGACGGCTCGTAACAAGAATAAGGCCACAATGACTGGCTGGGAAGAAGTCATTGATGCCAGGCAAGTCTTCAGGATTGTCCAGATTATCAAAAACTAGTAGCCATCGCTCGCTCCAGCTTGAGAGAACGTCGTTGACCAAAGCGACTGCAGCATCAGGGTTGTCGAACATTCGATCAGGGACCAGCCGCTTGGCGACTGTCTCCATCGAACTGTACAAGTTATTACGAGAAGAAGCATCAAGCCAGAATATTGCTCGGAGACTTCTCGAGTATTTCATGCGGCGGCAATATTCAAGGGCAAGCTGTGTCTTGCCCGCCCCACCCATCCCAATCAGTACGACGATTAACGGGGTCGAAGGCGTAGTGGTACGATCAAACAGCATTTGGAGTCGGGCATATAAAGATTCTCGTCCGACGAAATGAGTGACACGAAGCGGAGGGATGATGTAGAACGTTTTCTCCTAGATATAACCGCTGAGGATTTGACCCAGCGAAGGGGACGAGCGGGACTTACCTCTTCGCGTAAAACGGCGTCCGATTTCACTTTTAGCACCAAAAGCACAGAATGATTAAAACTTTGTAATGCGTAGGAAATTTCTACACACCTTGTTTGGGTGCAGTTAGCAGGTCCTCGTCGAGTCTTTCAAGCAACATTTCGATTGAGTATAAAACCTTCTTATACCCTGGATCATCCTTCGTTGAGAACTTCACCATGCTAATGTGGTCGCCGTGAATGGTCCCGCGATTCTCCCGAGGGTCACCAATGATCGCCGAATCCCCAGGCACAATCTGGCCAATACGAGTTACGCCAGTACTCTGCATATATGCGACATACACACCTTCCCTATCCCTGTCATAGCCAATTCCTCTGCAAAAGACCAAATGGCCAGCGTCCGTTTGTCCAAAATTCGGCCGAAACTGTCCCCGATCCGATCGAGGATTTGCGAGTCCCTTTCAAGATCCCTAATCAGATCAACACCCATGTTCTGCAATGCCATCTGTGCAACAGAAGCCACTACTTTCGTTATCGAAATCACCCCGCTTCCTCGATGAGGAGTACCCAGGAAGATTATACCTCTCGTAACGGAGAAGATCCGAGCAAAATGCGGGTGCGTGTCCTGAACTTGATTCGAATAGTGGAGTGCCTGAAAATAACCTTCAGGCTGGGAATATGACAGGAAGGAGCATCAAAGGCGTACATCTTTGACTATTAGTCCTCCGAGAGAGTGAGCGACAAAAATGATGGGGCGATCACGCTATATGAATTTGAGTTGTAAATGAATTGAATTTCCTGACGATTGTATCCGACTCACCGCATCCTTTCTCCTCACTTGCGACAATTCTTGCACCAAATTGATTGAGTGCTGAAACAAGGTATTCAAGGATGCACGCCCGTTGAGACTGACGATGTTGGCATCGTATCCAAAAGAGACAACACGGACGTGAGACAACGCCTCCTCCTTCGATAGTAGATCTTGGGGCCAACATATGTTGTCCTTAGTCCAAGTGTCCCTACGGTGA
>Ga0307507_10005561_pt1 | contig 20570 bp, 11 predicted proteins | sample 7_EM_MG_FD_207223 | JGI IMG/M metagenome (GOLD analysis project Ga0307507, IMG submission 207223) | Populus trichocarpa ectomycorrhiza microbial communities from riparian zone in the Pacific Northwest, United States - 7_EM | ecosystem: Host-associated > Plants > Roots > Unclassified | place...
ATAAGTATAAGGTCTGGAATGACATCCTTTTGTTGACAACGAGGAGTTCTCCTATCTCCCCTCTTTCTTGAACTCTCTTGCAGCTTCTCTTCCTACTAACATGTTGGGCGACCAGAAACTGCAGTCCCTTACATCAGATATAATACAGTCCACTAGATGGCACATTTCTGAAAAAGTATAAGGAGAGAAATTGGGGCTTTCAAAACTGCAGGAAATATACATGAGAATATTGAGCTTCAATCCTTCTATGAGCTTTGGCTGAATAGTTGATTGAGACTCAATGTTATGATTACAAACTTTTTCTATATGGTAGTGTGAGAGTATTTTTGATGGAGTATGGGGGGTGTAGGCAGAAATGTGCATCACAATATTGATCTTAGGACTTAATATATATATCGAACTTCTTAAGGTGATATCATGTATGAAATAAATGGGTATTTTGTCAAGGAAATAGTTAAGCTATTCACTTCTTGATTGTCTAAAAACAATCAATACCTATGTTTCATATTATTGATTCAGTCCAACTTTCTCTTCTTAACATGCAGACATTGGAGCTTATTCAACGGGAAAGAGTCAGTTTGTCTGCCAGACTTGTAGAGAAAAGGTTATTGAGGGCACAAATTTAGGTGATTAAATTGTGTTAAAGCTCATGTTAAAATACTGATCGAGAATTTTGATGTGTTTACTACAACAGTGCTTACTATACAAAGGTTGCAGATGATATGAATTCCAAATTACAACAACAACAGGTGTGATTTTGAAACTCCTTACCTTGCAAAATTTCTGTACACTATTTCTCCCCATTTTCAACCTGCAAGAGTTATGGTCTATTTTTGACTTTGTGCAGGATTGGGTCCACACTGACAGAATTAGTGGAGAAATGGGAGAGCATGGATCGGTACTTCTTGCTAAATCCCCTTTTCTTTTCTTTTATGTGATGAGCAACACTAATTACTTAAAAATATGAGACATGAATTGAAGAACTGCAGCATCAGATTTCAACAAACCTGAAAAATAAAAGAGAGATGCATGGTAGGAGCAGACAAGATCAGCACTTAGTGAATAAGCTTCTCAGAACAATAAACACATCTATTGCCTTTAGATCTTCAAATATCTTATTTTTTTCATTCTCTCAATATGGATCAGACTGGAAGGTTTGATTTTTACACTAGTTGCACAACCTTGTCGCGAAATCTTAATTTAAGCTATTGAACAATCCCAAACAGTAGAGCTTGTTATCATGGTCCATTGCTGGAGCAAGTACTTGGCTTCATCTCTTCTTAATCTTATTCCCCCCTCTATTTCTCATCATGCCTTTGGTAAGTTCAAATTTTCTTCTGGTCTTTATAACCTGAAAATTAAATTTTAGGATTTTATCTAGTAACTTACCGTACAAATTGCTCCATTTTGTTGAGGGAAAATGCCTTAATCATTATTTCTGGCTGAAAAACCATTTGCAAGCTGAATTTAATTGCAACAAATCTTTATTTCTTAGAGTTAGTCACTCAATAAAATTCCTCAATACATTCAAAATACAGAAGTGGTTTTGAGGAAATGTAGTCTTGTAGCTCCTGTCAAACTCTCGGTAGTTTTTATTTTTTCCCCTATGGTGGCATTGTAATTTTGAACTATGAGTTTGGTGTTTGGTTCTAGTGGAAAGTGGTTGCGAGTATGACCTTCAGTAGAATGGGTGAGTTGGATGTCAAGTTTGGAGCTAATGTAAGTCTTCTAGGATGTTAGAAATCAATTTCTCAAGTTTTCCACTACTTTCTTCTTTTGCTAAAATTGATGCAGTTATCTTGCGTTAAAGATAAGGTGGGAGATGGTAACCATATTTTCTTGTGAGAAGATCCATGGAAGGGTGACATTCCTCTTTCCGTTGCCTTTTATCTCATTTCTATTAGATCTCCAACTTTTATGATACGTCTATCTCTAGATTTGTTATAAATTAGAAGATTCTATATTAGGTTGTCTATAAATTAGAAAATAGATTTGGTATTAATCAAATCCTATAAATTAGTGGTCACTCCTACTTAGAATATATGATTTGATTTGTTCTTGATTTCATGCCTTGTATTCTCCTTTAAATAGGAACCCTGTATAAACTATTTTAAATGAAGTTAATAAACTGATCTCCAAAGAATACTCTGTCTTCATAGTATCAAAGCAGAGATTTGATCACTAACTCCTTTTAAAAACCCTAGAACTTTTTCCATCTCTTTCCCGCTTTTGTTCACCATGTCTGAAACAAAACTTGCTACTACCCAAGTCTCCAATAATGAGCCACACTCAGTCCAAATCACCACTATTTGTTTTACTGGCAATAACTTCTTGTGCTAGTCTCAGTCCTTGTGCATGTATATTCGGGGGCAAGGGAAAATAGGCTATTTGACTGGCGAGAAGAAGGCACTAGCAAGGGAGGACCTAAGATATGCTACCTAAGATGCTGAAAACTTCATGGTTATGACGTGGCTTATGAATTCCATGGATGAGGACATCAACTCCAACAACTCCAACTATATGTGTTATTCAATGGCAAAGGAACTCTGAGATAATGTTAACAAGATGTATTATGATTTGGGTAATCAATCCCAAGTTTATGGCTTGACTTTGAAATTTGGTGAAATTCGGTGAGGAGAAAACAATGTCACTAAATACTTATCTTAATAAAAACTTTCTAATAATCATAGAGCTTTTACCTCTAAGATATCTCAATTGTTTATTCCAAGAAATATTCAGGAAGCTCTAGATGATCTTAATTGGAAGATAGTAGTCATGGAAGAAATGAATGCTTCGAACAAAAATGACACTTGAAAATTAGTTGACCTGCCAATGGAAAAGAAGAAAGTACGGTGTAAATGAGTGTTTACGATTAAATGGAAAACAGACGGAAGCTTAGAAATTACAAGGCAAGGCTTGTGGCAAAAGGCTTCACACTATGTATTAAGCATGGTAAGCCGATTCATGCATTCACCTAGCCCAAAACACTTTGATGCCGTTAATAAAATCTTGAAGTACTTGAAAGGGACTCTTGGAAGAGGTCTATTGTTTAAGAAACATGAACATTTACAGGTTGAAGTCTACAACTATGCAGATTGGGCTGGAGTCTAATTGATAGAAGATCAACTTCTGGTTATTGTACCTATATTGGAGGGAATTTAGTTACTTGGAGAAACAAAAAACAAGGTGTTGTGGTAAGGAGTAGTGCAGAAGCTAAGTTTAGAGCAATTGCATGTGGGATTTGTGATGTTGTGCGTATTAAAAGACTTTTAAAAGACTTGAAGATTCTTAATTCCTTGGCCATTAAGGAATATTGTGATAGTGATGGGAAGGAAGTTTAAACGAGAAAGGGCATGCATAGCATGATCTGTTCATATCACAATGTTTGATATGAAACTTCTTGAAAAATAGGAGACTAAAGCAATAAATATTTTAGTTAATTCAAGTTTACTTAAAGTTAGTCTATGTGTTTGCTTGGTTTTATAGCTATTCAATTAACAAGAATGCTATTTCCAGTAACCAGAAAAAAAAAGAAAAAAGAAAAAGAAAAGAAAGAAAAGATTCATAGTCTTAAAATATCAAATAACACATTCATCAGAGCCAAAACATTGGTGGAGGAGATGGTAGAAATTTTTATTTTTTTATTTTATTTTTTTTTCTATAGAAGAATATCAGTAGGTATCATCATCATCATCATTATTTTTTTGTAAAAGATAATTTGTTTTTGAAGAAATATGTTGAAAATTGCTGGAAGGCCAAGTCCCCAAGAAAAGTTCTCGAGTTTATTTATTTTGCATGATTAAATACAAATACAAATACAAATAATTGCTCTCTAGCTTGGCTAGAACTTAATTATGTATATATTACTTTTGGAATTCATATAATGTCACTTCAAATTTTAAATAGTAAGATCCATATTGCACCATTACTAATTTGAGTTGGATTACAAGTTGTTTTGCTTCATAATGTTATGGGAAGAAGCGCCTTCTATGTGGCCCAAACTAGTATCATAATTAAATTACTTTCTTACCAAAAAACAAAAAACGAAAAACGAGCCTTCTACTTCCCAATCGCACAACTACTGTTGGGATTGATGCTCAAACTGGAGCACTTAGGGGGCTGTATTTTGCCAAGCTATCTTGGCTTTGGTTGTTTCTTAGCTTCTTCAGATGATCTTCTTCACTGTCTTTTCCACATTTGATCTTTGAAAGTTTTGAATATTTACTGATAAGTGTATCATCACAAAAGCACACATTTGATCTTTGAAAGTTTTGAATATTTACTGATAAGTGTATCATCACAAAAGCACTAATTAGTAAGTTTACAGGTAAAGGAAGAATTTGACAAGCAAACGGCAAAAACTAAAGGTATGGTTCTTTATTACTTTTACGTGTTGCTAGAGATAAGTGGCAGCTGAAATTCTTAAATATTGTAGTTCTTAATTATTTCAATATTAACTCGTAGCCCATTGATATTTTGATCTCTTTATGTCACAAAGTTAACTAAGAGTGAACCATAACATTCTAAGAACATGATAAGTTTGTAGATTGCAAGTGGTAAATGCAAGATATTGGGATTTATCTAACAACTAAAGATTTAAACAAAGGTGAAAGTTAAGCTTTTAGGTCTCTTAGAGAGTGGTTTGCTTGTGGCACCGCTTTTAAAAACTCTCCCTCATGTATAGTCCCCGCACATGGTTTGGAAACCCTAAAATTATATTGGAAATGTCTTAGGATTTGAAGTCAGGGTCTTCCTGTTTTGGTGTAAATTGTGATGTGTGGATAGAACAAAGAAGAGATAAATTGAAGGGAAAAGTCTATCACATGCAAGGCTTAAAGAAAGAAAAGGAACAAGTGAAAAGGGAATGTCTGTGTATCCTCGTAACCTCTCGTCCTAGCCTTGGTTATGTAACATCTCATCCTAGAAGTGGAGTATCAATCACTTTCATCTCACGTTCTACCTTTCTTGTAGGGAAGTGTGCTATTGATAATCACTTGATCATGGATAATCTGGTAAAAAACCTTCATCCATCAATAAAAATGTACGAGGAGTTGCAATTTCTGAGTGAATCCTTGGAATAGCAGGGGAATGATGCAAAAAAGAACCTAATTGCCAAGCTGGACTCTGCCAAATCCAAGCTTGTTGAAATTGCACAAATGAAATCCAAACTTGTTACAGAGAACAACAAGGTTGCTCGTTTGAGTAAATTTCTTGCACACTGATTTATGCTTTACAAAATACATCCATTTACTGGATGGTGTTTGTGCTATTTTTTAACTTCACTTAGCTAGTAATTTTCTTGTTTCTAGAATATTTTTTGTTGTTAATTCTCTTCAAGTGAGATCTCCATTTTTTTTTTTTTATAATTAGAATCTTTGTCTAAAGTACTTGTCAACTTTTAATTGCTTAGCCTAAAGCTAATCTTTTTCTTCATTTTAATTCTATATTTCAACATTTTAAAGTGGAAAGCTAGCTTCCCATTTGGCTGATTTTAGAGTTGCCTGAGAATTAGAAAGTGGTTACTATTCTGATTATGGTCGTTTAAATTAAACTTCAATGGTGTTTTGTTGTCGATACCTAAAAACCATGTTCAACTTTATGCTGCTTCTGTAAATGAGATTTTTCTCTTAGAAATGAGCTATCAACATTATAAACCTTAATTTATGTTTCTGATATTCCTTCTTGCAAAAAGGAATTTTTTTCAAGTTCATTGTTTTTTCCATCTGATGTGAACAAAGATTATGACTTGCAACAGTCGACCTAGCCATATATGTATAATAGTTACTCTAGCTTGGCATTAGCCCCTCCAATCATCTTTCAGAGAAAAAAAAGAAAGAGATTTAGGAAGAAATTTCTAGAGGAGCTAACGAATCCTAAAAACTATAATACATATTTTGCTTGTATCTTTCCTTCAATGTAGTGAATTTTCACGAGTAATGGCTGCTTTATTCCAGATGAAGCAGTCTATTGAGCAGTTGAAATGCAGTGCCAAAGATTTTAAGGTTAGATGTTTAGTCAGTACGTATATGTGTGCATAAATACATGTTTGTGTGCCTATTTGGATTCAGATGATTTTGTCTGGAGGCATCAAATTCAAAGCCAAATTTTAAAGTTTTTGACAATTTCCAACCCTATATCTGTTGTCTGGGCACCACCTTTATCCTTGTCCCCACTATCCAGAAAAAATGCTGTTGTTTGGATAGTCCAATATTGGTATTCCATACAGTTATTATCGAGCTTCCAAGCCTAATGAACCTAACAAAATGATGAGTGGCTTTTACTACTATGCATACATGTTCTCCTATGTGTAATATAATTTATGAACATTTTCTTGCATGTAATTCTTATGCTTGACCTCTCAACAAATATCTTTGTGACTGTAGACAGAGTTCTTGGAAATGGACATTAAGACCTTGGAAGAAGAATACACAGCTCTTTTATCAGATAGAGCTGGAGAAATTGAGTATTTACAATCTCTGCAAAAGCAAATTAAGCAACTTAAGGTAAATGTTGTCAACAGCTTTTCACTGCATTTTGCTGAAATCAGGGTCTCATACTTACTTGATGAAATGGTTGTGAAAGAAGTGGCCAAAGCTGGGTTTTCATTGGGAAGGGCCCTCAAATGATGGGTAATATTAGAATCCATGTACGACAATGTTCCATGCATAGAATTCCTGTTTTCTGAAAATCTATAATAAATAAATAATTGAAAGAAAAGATGCTTAGTTTGACTTGACTTTATTGATGCTGCAGTCATCTTAAAATCTCAGTAGACATGTGTTTGGTGTTTTTAGGTACCGAGGTGTCATGATCATGGGTGGTAGCAGGGATGTTCAAAAAAACCGATCAACCGAGAAAACTGTAAAAACTGAAAAAACATTAATCAAAAACACTGAACTGAGAGAAAAAAAACGATTTAAAAACCATAAAAACCATTCAGACCGGTTGAAACTGTGTAAACTGGACCAGACCAAATGTAAACCAACTTAAAAAAAAGGGGTATAAATTGAAACCTAACCTAACCTTAAAACATTTTCCTCCTTTCCCATTGCATTGACAGCAGCCGCCACCAGCCAGCCACACTCTCCCCCCAGTCCCCTTGCCAGTGCCACCTCTCTCTCAGTCTCTCTCGTTCTCTCTCCTCTTGAAACTTGAGAGATCAATAGATTACCTCCTTTGCCATTTCCCCCTCTTGTTCTCCCCTCTTGATACAACAAATTGGATACAGTAACCGCACATCCCCATCAGCCATCTCCCCTTGCAAAGCAAGATTTGTGGGAGAACTGTTTGTGTCAATCAACACCAGGTGCCTAACTGGAATGATATTTGCCTTCAGAGGTGTCAAAGTGAGTGTCTTAGGCTATCCAACTCCACTGCAAGACTGCAACTTCTTGAGAGGCTCTTTTACCGTGTCTGTTATTAGTCTTGGATTGTGTTTTTACCTTTCCTTGAGAAATTTCATGGTACACTTTGTTCAAAATGGAAATGGAATTCATATTTTCTTTGGTTTTGGACATGCTCATAAACTATTCGACCAATATCCACCTAGTTTTGCCTTTCCATTCTGTTTCATGTGAGGAAAAATTAGGTCCATTCTTTACTGTCTAGTGCTTCTGTTCTTACTATCTTCTGTTAGTTTTCAAGCAACCCGTGTACTTTGAAGGACCTTAAAGCAAAATTTGTGGTTTCTTTATTTCTTCTTTGTTATTTTCTTGTCGCTTGATTTGAATCTTTTTAATATTTTTGGGATTTTTTGGATTTGTATTATGTTTTACTCTGACCAGCTTAAGAACCCTTTTTTTTATTCATCCCGATTGTAAAAATGAGAATTGTAGTGCTGTTTCCATGCCAGGAAATCATTTGTTATTTTCAATCCAGGTTTTCCAGTTTTCAATCCAGAAAAACCGATCTTGACCTAACTTAACCGTTCATGTTCATGGGTTCCTCTTACAGGATATTTCACATATGGTTAAATGTGCATGTGGAGTGGAATACAAGGTGGCAATGGAGCTTTGTGCATGATGTGATCAAGGACATGAACCATGGATAAGCAGGAAGGCTAAGGATACCGGTCATGGACTGGCTCTTGTGCTGGTAACTGTGCACTTTAACAAGAACCTAGTACTGTAAAACTGATAGTCTGTCTGTAAAAATGCACTAATGTGGATGCAGCTGGAAGTACATAGCGATAGAGTAATCTCACTGGTATCTTTTTTGAACAAGAGGATATGAGAACACATACATTTTCCTTTAAATAGCATATGAATACATCTGATGCTGTAGATATTACTGGTTAAGAGAATGCTTGTGCAAAAGTGCTTATCAAATGTAGATATGAGAACACATACATTTTCCTTTAAATAGCATATGAATCCTCTTTATATGATATTCAGAAATCAGAATAAAGGTCTTGTCATATGCACCGATACTGATTTCCTATGAGTTTATTGTGCAACTGTAATCTAGGAAGAGATTGTTGCCTATAATTATATGCAAATCACTGTTAGGATAAGGAAAGAGAAATAGAGCAAGGTTAAATATCACTTAATCCCCATAGCCACTAGAGCTGCTGAGATATCAGCAGCTTCATATTTTTCTTCCACGAAACTGATGTTAGAGCTTTCTTGGGGAACTACGTCTTCTCTTTTAAAACTCTCTGCACTATGAAGAAGTTTCTCACTGCCGTATTCCACTAAGCCTCTTATAATAATGGTCTTGTGGAGGCCAGCCAGTAGGTCTTCATAATCTGTATCCCCTCTTCCACCCACAAACACAACCATTTTAGAAAGATCAATACCCCACCTAACTGAAAGGTACCTGCATTAAACATGAAATCATTCTGTGTAAGCTTTATGATTTTCGTATCTTACTGATAAGCTATCATGATTTCTTTCACATGTATACTATTTTGTAAAATCATGGGTCCAACCTTAGGGCTTGTGTTCTTGATGCAAATATTGGGGTCACATTTAACCTTGATGCTGCATGTGTATAGACAATGTTGCATCGTAACCCTCTCATTCGGAGCCTCTGGCGAAGTTCATATACCTTTCGTGTCTGCAATTTATTCATTGGAATTCTTATTAGTAATTGTTGGGTAGAATGTGTAGGCAGTTTTTTATATCATCAGAAGTATCTCACCTTGACTCCTGGTTTGATGCTGTAGGAGAAGCACCTAGAACTAGATGCCTTGATGTACTCCTTGATGTCATCTTCAGCCCCATCTTCTGCTCTTGCTAGCCTCATTACCATGGACCTCACATTCTCACCAGGCCACCTGTAATCCACATGAGCTTCATAGTCCACATCAACCACCATATCTCTCCATGGGTAATACATATTGCCTCCACTATTACATATTATTGCATCAAAATCTTCTATCTTTACTTCGCAACATCTGAGTGCTTCCATAATTTCTTGTAAACTTGAGCTAGTGGCCAGTACAAAGCCTATCCTATCCATGCCTAGACTTTGGCCTCCAGCTTTCATTACATTCTTGATAATTTCTTGAAAGGTCTCTGTGGACTGTCCATTAAAGCTATAGCAATCAGTGGCTATCACAAATAGCATCTGCCTTCTGCCAGGAGTGTAAGTGACACTCGCTTTGCCATTGGAAGGAGCCATTTGGGTAATGGCTTCAATAAGTTTCTTCTGTTTGTTTGTTGCATCTAGCTCTCCATTGAGCTTGTAATCTCCCTCTATTGAGAATCTCAAGGATAGGTCTTCCATGTCCTTCAGAGATTCACTCATTGGTTCTTCAGGAAGTGGTGTGATCTCAAGACGGGTTGTTGGGTGGCGGTTCCTGCACTGTTCAATGTGGGATAGGTAGTTGCGGCAGTGTTCTGGCCAAGAAAAGCTGTGGATGTTTTTAAGGCCATTTTTTCGGCATTCAGTCCAGAGGTTCTTGTCTGCAACAAGCTTTAGAAGGGCATCTGCAATGGCCTTTTGATCATGAGGGTCAACTAGCAGGCCATTGTGAAGCACCTACACAGAGTCTTCAGATGGTTAGTTTCTGCTACACAATTTGTAAGTGGTAGCATGCTAAATTTCATAAACCAAAAACAGTTCAGCATGAATTAACCAAACTGGAATAGACTTGTGCAATCTAGGTCTTCAAATGCTTAGTGAGGAAGATGCATATTAGTGGTGTTCTTTAAGTGGCTTATTTTGATACTATGCATCTGGAAAAAAAAAAAAATGAACACAGAAGATCTTTGTTGGTAAGTTGAGTTGATGACCAAAAGAAAGTTGGATGTTGTTGAAAATCTGAACTGCTTTTTGTTAGACCACCAGAAGTAGGTTTCATCAGAATCCTGTGGGGATGCTTTTGTAAAGATGAAAGGTTGACAGACCGTTAAATATTACTTCAGACTTCTGATATCATCTGCCTATGGAAGCTACATGTTTCAAGTTTTAGAGTTGGATATTGGGGAACTGTGAATGATACATACTTTGTAGAAGTCTGAATGTTAGTTTCTGAAAAAAAGAAAGAAAAAGGAACAGGTTCAAAGTTTTAGTGTGAGAAACATGGAATACCATTACCTTTGAAATATCCACTGGTCCACCATTTTTGGTAGCAACAACAGGTAAACCATATGCAGCTGCCTGCAAGTTAAAAGGGTAAATTGGAATCTGAGGATTGTTATTTATTAAACAAGGTGAAAATCTCCTTATGCTCTTTCTGGTAATATTACAATGACCAGGTTTAATCAGATGGATTAAGCCAATTTGAGCCTACTAAGACATGAAAGTTACCTCTATGAGCGTGAGACCAAATGGTTCCACAAGAGCTGGATTGATAAAAACTCCCTTCAAGACAAAGCCACCACAGAATTATTACTGTTAGCAGTTCAAATGTTGCAAGGAGAAAGCAGATGTGTTACGGTGTGGACACCTATCAGGCAGTATGGTAGGGTAATGCTAATGGTATATGGATTATGTAGATATAAGGAGGGGTCCAATCTACATGGTGACAGGTTCTCGTTCTCAGACAGGAAAGACAGGAAAAAAGGAAAATGGAGAAGACATAGCATTATACACCGTCTACCACGAGTTGCTGCCATGTGTCAACTCTACCTAGGCTGATTCCTTTTTTTTTTCCTCCTTTTTTTTTGGGAGAGAAACAGGCCCATTGCTAATCAGTACTTTGGTAGAAGAATTGGGATAAATTCTCTAGTTCTTCTAAAGATCGATTAGGAAATGAAGTGTTGTACCTTTGTTTTTGCTGCCAGACGATAAATGTCGGGAACTTCAGATTGCTTGTGATGCTTGGGATAAGCAACTTGACCATACAAATCATACTTGTCGATGAGCTTGAGTACATTTGTAAGAACACTTGAGCTGCTATCAGACATTTCTCCAATGTCATCCCTATTACCAAGTATTAGCGTCTGCAAAAGTATGGAGTTTAAAACAAATTAGCTTTGTGTTATGGTTGTATTTAAACTTGTTGATAGAGAACTGAGATGAAGTACATAGTTTACCAGGTTGGCTAGCTCTCTGAGGGGCTGGCACTCCCCGAAAGCCTGGAGCAACGTGGTGACGTTTTTCTTGGGGTCAGGTCGGGACAATGCCAGTATAGTGGGCTTATGAGGATTGGTGAAAAAACGCATTATCTGCATTGCAAATTCAATTAGACTTTTGGAAGAAAATGTAGCTGTTGGTTGATTCTACAGATAGTTTCCTTTAGCAATCAGTTGAAAGGCTATCATTGTTGGCCATAAAGATTTATGCAGTGGCTTCAACTTTTTCTTCTTTTTTTTTTTAAAAGAAATTGCTGCAGAAATCAAAGGAAATGATTTGGGTGATATCTAGATATTCTAAGTTTACACTTGAAAAGTATGTCACAAGAATATTCACGTATGATGAAGAGAGAACGATTGACCTCAGACCATATTGGAGGCAGGCTCCTTTTGTTTTGATTTCTATCAGAGTCAATTAATGACTTGAGATCACCTTCCAATGAATCGTCTGCTGTGACATAGCTGAAGTCCATCCCTGGAGGTATAACCTGATACCAGATAGTGATTAGAATATGAGCTTGAACTTAATATCAATGGACTGTAAAAGTGAAAGGCACTTGCTATCCTTAGTTATCTTCATCATATGCGAGAGCCATCTGAACAAGTATTCTTAGTTACTTCATTTTGGTATTAACATGGCCGGAGGGGACTTCCCAAATTACTGATTTATGCAGGCATTTATATTTTTATCAATGGCAGAAGATTACTATCAATCGGAGACTTGGAGTCTTCTTGACAGTACCATGGAAGGGTTTGCTAGGAGATTATCCTGTGATTTCATGGTGAAGTGAATTAGTGAAAGGAACTAGATGTTCTCGTATTCTAGCATAACTTCCTGTCTTGTTACTTTCTAGAAGTAGGGATTTCATCAGGAAGTCAAGAAGTTTGAAAATTGTTGTTCTGTTTTGGGACACAAGAGGTGATAATAAGGAATAAGAGAGGTCAATACCACCATCCTTGGCATGTATCTTCCCAGGCAGCTCACTCCACGGCGTCTTCTGACCCTGAGCTTTCTCTCCACCTTGATATCAAATCCATCGTACAAACCCCATTGCTCTTCAATCTCTTGCCTAGTGCTAGTCACCACCATTTCAGCAGCATCTAATCCCAACTCTTCCGCTTCAATCCTCCTCATTATCTTGTAGGTTGCATTTATGTGCTCCTTAGAATGCCTTCCTTGCTTGAGCAGTTGCTCAAACTTGTTCCTCCCCAGTGAGTGCCCTGTTAAAACCATTGGCACATTCAAGGCCCCAGACAAGAGTGCTGCCACTTCGCCAGCATCAGCGTAGTGGCCGTGAATCACATAAGGCCAAGTTGGCTTCCCCCCATTGACTTGTTCTCCTAGCGCTCTTGCCATGTTGACGATGTGGTTTAATGCCCCGTCAACAAATTCAGGTATCCAAGGCCAAAGTGATTCTTTTGGTATGTACCTGTTGCATTTATCTTGTAATTATATATATATATTTCTTTCTTAGCAAAACTTGTGAACTCTTTAACAAACGAGGATAAATCTGATTACCTGTCTTGAGGACCACAAGGGATCCGGATTATATAGGCTCCACAACTACCACTGTCATCTGATGGGCATGACAGCATCTCGATTGGCTCGCCATAGCTGAAATCCACCTCCGGGGAGGTGATTTGTCTAGTCAGGAGATCCACACGATAGACTCCTTTTGTGTTGGCTAGAGCTCGAGCTAGTTCAACAACATATTTTACCTGTAATCAGAAAAGGTATTTGGAGTCATTGGTGGTGAAGCACAGATTATTTTGGTAAGGTTTGCACAGTCAAGTTCTTGATTCTGGCTCTAAGCCAACTAGCTATGTATGGCATAATTACCTGACCACCAGTGTCAGAGTCTCTTCCCAGTTCCATGTTTTCTCCACGGACCAACCCGTGCATGCTACAGGAAAAATGATATTTATTATCAGATAGTGAATCCTGATTTCCTTTGATTTATCTTTCAATTATTGTCATGGTTTTTTTTATAGATATGACTTTTCTCACTTTGTCCTCCACATGTATAGCTAGTAGTATAGAAATTAACTATGGTAAGCTGTGTAGAAATATACCTGATTAGCACAATGTACAGCTGCCTAGGTTTGTCGTCATCAGACCATAGTTTCATGTCAGAGTTAATTCTTGCAATATCCCTGACAGATTCTGATAGGTTGGCCTCGCCCTTTTCCTTCTCACCCTCAGATAGCTCAGAAAGATCATCAGCAGCATCATTACGCCCTTGCTCACGCTCTAACCGCCTTTTTGCAAGCCTTTGTGCATCATCCCATGCTATCTGCGAATATATAATCCTTCATTCCCTTTCTTGATATAATGCAAAGAAAGAAAAGAGCCATTATCGAATCGCCCCTAGTAGATTCCTAGCAGGGAAATACTTGGAAGCAGTCATAGTTTCCACCTTTCCATGTTTCTGGAGAGACCTTAAGACTTCAACCTCAGAGCATCCACTCTGATAGATGTAAACCTAAGATATGAATTGCAATTTTTATAACCAATATTTCTTTCAGATATATACTACAGTAATACTGCTTTTCCTTGGACTATATATGGACATGCTGCTATTATTATTATTATTATTATTTGTTGCATTCACTTCTGTATATCCTTCTCTTCCCATATTATTTACCCAGTAAACGATGCAGGATATTCAAATCGATTATTGATGATTCCCCATTTCGATTGTTTTTAATAAGCTATGTCTAGATTTTGCACAGGCCATTTCAAGCCTGAAACTGGGGCAATAGGCTCGCTGAAAATTTCCATGGGCTGGCCTAATAGTCATTGGAGAGTAGATGGTGGAGTGTAGAGAGTTACTGTACACTGTTTTAAATAAGCTATGTGGTTACCTTGGTTTGACTTATTTAATTTGAAATCTGGGACATGAGTCAGGTTAGGGTTTATACTACGGGGAAGAAGGAAAAAGAAAGATAGAACCTATAAGTTATTAGAAAAAAAAAAAAAAGAGACAAAAAGGGAAAAGAAAAAGAAGAAAAGGGGATAAATTAAAGCATAGATATAGGCAGCAGACCTGTTTCTTTTTACGGGCGAGATGCCAAATCCGCCAGCACATATTCTCAAGCCTGTTACTGCGTTCACGAGTGTTCCTTGTCGCTATCATCTGCATGCCGCAGCATATTCATTCACTTTCACCGTCATTCACAAGTTACTTCCATGCATGCATACTTTCCATTAATTTCACAAGCAGGCATCCCAAAACTAATTAGAGAATATATAAGATTTTAAAGTTTTTGTGGTTTGCCCTTACATGATAAAAATTTAATATATTGAACTGAGAATCAACATAAGAAAAAAATTGAGCATTAACATGAGAAAAATATGACAATGAGATGTAACTCAATTGATATTAGTGTTTCAATAAATCTTGTGAGATATATATATATATATATTAGCTATTTGACTCTTGCTTTGCTACCGGGCGAAATATTTTTTTCTCTTAAAAACAATGTTTATGCAAACTTTTACAACATGATTTTGTAAATAAAAAATCCCAAGAGGGATTCAAAAAATTCATGCATGCATCTAATTAAATAAATTAAGAACTATTTATGCAATAAAAAAAAACAAGTTCAATCCCTACCTAACCAAAGTTAATTAGTCAAACTTATTGTCCGAGTTATGGACTCAATTGGTTTGAACATTTTTTTTATATAATTTTTTATCTACACTTATAAAATTAAAAACCAATAAAATATTAAATTGATTGGAAAAAAAATCACACCGAAACAAATTACATTGCCTAATTAATAACAATAAAAAATATTAAGTGATGAAATTAAAAAAAATAAACAAGAAAAAAATACAATTGTAATGGATAAAAATGATAAAAATAAATAAATAAAAAGATCCTATCTTTCGAGCTAGGAAGGCTTAGGCATGTAGGCCTGGAGTAGCCCACTTGACTAGATCTTATTTTTTTTAATTTTTTTTTCTTAAGGAGTGGATGAAAGGTCATCCACCTTTAATACTTTGAAAAAAATTTAGCAGGCAATGCGAGGCAGATGATGTGTCACCTACACTTTCTAGATTCCAATGACTCTGTTTCAGATAAAAAGAAACTCATTTTCAATTGTATTTTGACCTGAAAAGAAATACCACCCTAAACACCTCATAAAACATATTTGAAATCAAAATTCTTTTCGGGTTCAAATCTATCATTTCAGACAAATTTAAAGGAAAATAAACACATTGTATAAACTTTTCCCATCAAAAGAACCGATTGACACCCAAACCACCAATTTTTATGGCCAAAATTGGTATCAACTAAGATGTTCACTCTTTACCATCGAAATCCGACAACTTTCTCTCTCCTTTCTCAAACTAGGAACCAAAAAAATAAGAAAAATAAATTTGGGATCAAAATTGAATGTCATGAATGTTTAGAAATTGAAAGTTTATAATTTGAAAAATTAAAGGACTAAAGTAAGTATGTTTAGTTTCAAGTTTAGAAAAACTCTATTTTTACCATGTCTATTATCTTAGTCTCCTATCTTTGAATCTTGCTATTTCTTAATAAATATGTTTTAATTGGCTATTAAGATGGGTTTATAAGAGTGTAATAAAAAAACAAGATGGACAAAAAAAAATTATTAAAGCAATTCAGAGTTATTTATTCCTTGATAAACAGTAACATAAATAACAATATTTTCCCCAAGTATTTTAAAGTATTTTTTTTTAATAAAGAAGACAATAAAGGTTAGTAAGTGTGGGCCTCATCCAAGGAACTAATTCTTGTCACGGGACTACCGAAAGAAACGATCTAGCATCATGCAAAAAGGGTCCCCATTAATTAAAACTTTGATTTTCTTTTGGTGTCAGTAGTTCACTTCCCGTGGTATGATACGGGTTGGAGTAAAAACTTTTTGAACACAAAAGAGCTTTCGGAAAGTTTTTGATATTATCATTAAATTTGATCGGTAAGTTAAATCTATTCCTTGAGTCCTTGTTAAGTTTATGTTTTCAATTAAATCACGTAGAAGTAGAAGGATGAGAATTAGTTGAATGAATGAGTAAAATAAAATAAAATTAAAGGATAAAAATAACATAAAAAATAAAAACCAGACATTCATGTTTAAAAACAACTTGAAAAAAATATTAAAAAAGAGTTTGATTTTTTTTTAAAAATTGAAGGTAACATCTTTTTTTTTTTTTAACATTGAGATGATGATATATTGAATCGATTTTGGTTAACCTGAGTTAACTCGTCAAATTTGTGATCATGGTTGTGGATTTCAATGGGTTCAATAATATTTTTTTATTTTAATTATATGACAAAAAGAAAAATCAATTAAAAATAAATCAAATATTAAAGGATAAAATTATAAAAAATAGACCAAACCAAATACACAAGCCTGAGTGTCCTAACATATCAGGCCTTAAAAAAAAGCCTAGGAGTGTAGGCTTGGGTGAGGCAATCTGGACCAATATAAAATGATTTGAATTTTTTATTTTAAAATTCAAGCTTTTTTTTTTTTTATAAAAATAGATGATGACATATAGGATCGATTTCGATCAACCTGAATTAACTCACCAAACCCGTGACCTAAGTTGTGGACCCCAATGAGTTCAATAATATATTATATTTTTTTAATTTTAATTATATGATAAAAAGATGAAGGCATGCAATGTGTAACATGTTAGGGTAGATGACGCATTACTTGTTGTGCCTAGCTCAGAATCCGGCCACCATTATAGTGGTTGAAAAAGCATGAGGTAGGGTTTTTTGGGGTTGAAGATCCATTTTCAATCAATTCTCATAAAAAATCATCTAATAAACAATATAAAAGTCTTTGTAAAACACTTACTAATCTTAAAATCACTCAATAAAACCAAAATCAACTGAACCTAAAAAATCAAAACGAAACTCGATCTTTCTTTTCAGACATGTTTATAGGGTAATCCCACCACCATTAAACTTCCATCATCGAATGAAACCCGTGGATACTAGGTTTGATCATTCTTGTTGTTGGTATCACGATGATCAATCACTTTTTCTCTCCTTTGTTATTTTGAACAACTTTTTCTTAATTGTTTCTAATTCAAGGATTAAAAAATAAACAAAATGAACTTTTATATCAAAAGAAAAATTACCAACAATTTAGGCCGAGTCATGTATTTTCTACGTATTTTAATTTAGAGCTTAATATATATATATATATATATATATATATATATATATATATATATATATATATATATAGAAGAATGCAATTGAAAAAAAAGTTTAAAAATTAAAAAAAAAACCTTATCAAGAGGTTCACTGTTTATAGGAAGTAATGAACAGCCTTCTTCTTTTTTTTATTTTTATTTTTATTGTTGTTAATGGGCATCTATCTTTAATAAATTTTAAAAAAATAGAATGGAATGGAGGAGAGAGTTTTCGAAAGGAGCACAAAAGATTGACACACACACATATACAACATATATCGCTCCTTCTGAGCATATTAGAAACGAAAAAGTAAGCGTTCTTCTGTACCATACGTTCATAATCGAATAGGCCCTTGATTCATCAGCTACGGAAAAAAAAGAGAGAGTGAGAGCTAACCTTGACCCATGTCCTGTGGAGATCAGACTCATCGAAGCTATTAATAACTTCTTCGACAAAGTACTTTATGGGACTGAACAACTTGTCTTCCTTCACCTGTTGAAACTTGGCAATCTTCAATCTCCCATCACTTCTTTTCTTCATAACACCACTCCCCACATCTAATATAGCCTCCAAGTACCCGTTTATCCACTCATTTCTGGCCATTTCTCGACCTTCGAGTAATGTCTCAGTGTATCACTTGGGTTTCTCGAGATAAATAAGAGCACTTCGATGGTGTTAAGAGCACTACAGGGGGAAAGTCTTTTTAAAATAGGCTAAAAATTAAGAGAAGTGATGATGAACTCAAATTATGTTATTAAAGGAACATCTGTCAAACACTTTCGAAAGAATAGAGAAAACAATAATACAAGAAATTGGTATATATTCGAAGCTTGATGGTCTGCTAAGAATATATATTTATAGCAGCAGATGAAGGGTTCTTGAGAGAGAGAGAGGTTTGGTTTCAAGGGCTTCTTGTGCTTTGAAACCGAGTTCAACGTGGACAAGGCATTTGCTTAAAAAGGCCACGGTTTCTTTTTTACTTTCTATATTTCTAAGAATGATTAAATTTAGCAACTTGGGTCGGGAAGCTTTGGTTTCTGTCTCATATTCTTTCACGATCGAGCATATTACACAAACATCCTTATTCTCTACTTATTCTTCCAAGCTGCACAGAACTTCCTTTCCTCTAGTTTTTTTCTTATTAGGTGAGGTTTTAAAATATAATTTATATTATTTTTTAATATATTTTCTCAAATAAAAGTCCTTTGGATTTGAAACTTATACAGACTTACAATACATTGTGTTTATTTTTTATTAAATAAATGAGGATGGTGAGATTCAAACTCGTGACCGCTTGGTCATCAGGGCTCTAATACTATGTCAAAGAACTATCTCAACCTAATAACTTAAACTGTTAGGTGCGATTTCAAGATATGATTTATATTATTCTCTAATACTTTTTGATCAAAACAAAAATATTTAAATTATACAATAAACCTAAAACTTTCACTGTTACTGTTGAACAACTCACAAAATACGATGCTGTTCAATAAAGAGTGCCTTTTTTTTTAAATTTTTTTATCTTGCATGTTATGTTTGTGATATTTTATGTGCTGATATTTCTTTTTCTGGTTCTCGCCTCCCTGTGTCCATAACATATATGTAATATTATATTGGCATCCATACGTGGTCCATTGAGTGCTTAAAAAGCATTGTTTTGTTTTACATGATTTGCGATTCTCTTTGTTTTTTTATTTTCTTAATCTTCTTGCAATAATTTGCATGGGCGATGCATGTAGCTAGAAGCTTTCTCATTAAACATGTTTGTCTTAACCCTTAGGCGAAAGGGCAGATCTTTCCACTGTCAACTTTGCTTGGTCCTCTACATCCTTTGTCTTTGTTAATTGACCAATCAAAGAAGTTTGTTACAGTATGAAGAATGGTGGAATCTTGTGATTAACCTGTAGGAGGATTCAGGAATAGTTTGTATCATAATTTTGTTGTCAGGCTCGAACCAGAGACGTAGAGGCTGAAGCATTATCAGCAAAAGCAGCGATGAATCGAATGTATCATATTTAATAATCATTATATTCCCAATTATATATGAAGAACTATCTTTAATTTGCAGAGTTGAGCACACAGAAAAGATTCAATAAGCTTTAAGCACATATTCTCTCTTCACTTCAATTGCTGGGACCTCTACGTGAATGTGGAAAGGGGAGATTAATTACATGCACAAGAGCACCAAATTAACGAGTTCATGAATTGGATATGCAAAGTACTTAATTATTCTCTAGCAAACAATTCCATATATGTACGTAGTGGTTCCTAAGAAGGTAAATATGCTTTTGAAGGAGGAGATAAATAGGGTGAAAAAAGCTCCGTTATTAGGCATCTGTCTTCAATATTCGTCCAGCGGCATCGGAGGTACATGTAATTTTAATTTTTGTTTACAGTAAAAATAATGTGGTTTTAAAAACAACAATTATAATTATAAGAAATCCTAAACGTTGTGGCTAAAAACACTTGGGATATTATTTACAAATTTTTATTTTGGTATTTAATCATGATTTTGATTAATAATTATATAAAACGAATAGATGTGTGTGAATTTACATTTTGGAAAGGAAAGAAATAGATGAAGGTTTTTTTCACTTTTGAAAATTCTCTTATATCTATGAGAAATTAAAAGCTGGGTGTTTTTCCTTGCAATTTCACTTTTTATTACTTGGTTTCTTTTTCAATTTTAATAAAATTTTAACAATTTTTTTTATGATTTTTTTAATAAAACATGATTTAATTTGTACTTAGTTCACAAATAAGATTTCATCATTTATTTTATGTTAGGAGGTATTTTTTCTTTGGAGCCCTACTTAAATTCCCCCCCTTTAATTCTACATGATCGTTTTCTTATTCGTGTTTT
>Ga0307507_10005562_pt1 | contig 20569 bp, 19 predicted proteins | sample 7_EM_MG_FD_207223 | JGI IMG/M metagenome (GOLD analysis project Ga0307507, IMG submission 207223) | Populus trichocarpa ectomycorrhiza microbial communities from riparian zone in the Pacific Northwest, United States - 7_EM | ecosystem: Host-associated > Plants > Roots > Unclassified | place...
TCAAGTTTTCCAATAACAAAAAAAAGAGCTATAAAGAGATTCAGTCCCCGGGTTGAAAAAGCATTTTTGGAGTGCCTATTTTCTTGTCAATCTGCTAGTTTTGTATACACACACCAAATCTTTCAACTCGAAAACTTTACATACCTGTTTTTCAACACCGGGGCTGAATGTCTCTTCAAGTATTCTGTATACCTAGCTTCCTGGCTTAGGATAATGGTATTGAGGAGTCTTCCTGGTTTTGAAAGTTGCAGTTGATACAATGGAAATGAAGTTCCATTTGATCAAAGCGATTATTGACTAGAATTCAGTAGTTACCAACAGAACTGAAACACCAACTCATGCCAGTAAAAGAATTCTCTATATTATAAATAGGGTGATCAATGACCTGAAACCTGTTATCAACAGATTAAAATTGTCCCCAATGAGCTGAAACAAGTTATCGATGGAGTTAAATATCAGCAAAATGTAAAAAGCCTCGACTTCAGCCCTCTCGGTCCCCCAGGAGAGGTTATCGTAGTCCACCCTGATCCACTCTGGTCCACATTTCTGGTAAATTTAGAAAAACTGTAGATCAGAGCAGACTGGGGTGGACCACCCTCTGATATATTCCTAATGAAACAAGTACCACTGACCTGAAACCTGTTATTGACGGAGTTAAAACGGTCATTGGCTAAGTTATCACTGGCCTCCAAGCGAGAATTGAGTGCATTAAAGCCATGATCCATCGTATTAAACTGCTGGTCAACGATGGAAACAATTTCCATTAAACAATTATCCAAGTTACAAATTGCCTGCAAGATATAGTTTCTGGGATCGGCAGGCCTTCCAGTGGAGATCGCGGAAATATGACCGCCCATCATCAAGCTGCTGGGAAACTGGTGACTGGCTATTGATACGAAGGTTTGTGACAGGGTTTTATTCCGAAGCAGGAAAAGCACAAGATTCAAAGACGTCAGAGGGGCAATAAAAGAGCAGGGTCAACCAATTGTATTGATTGACCCAATGAGTAGGAGGGGGTGGGGAAGGGAGCGATGGCGAAGTGGAGACTTCTCCTGTGGGTCCTCGTGATAAGAAGGGTAGGAGGGTTCAGGTGTGGGTGTCTTTGGCTACTAGTATGTGCGGCGGGAACAAAAACGCCTTATACAAGAGCACACCCACTGCCAAGCCGTTGGGCACGGCTGTGACTTGCGTTTGGGTATAATAGTAGTAGACCCCCTGCCCTGAGCGAGGCGACGCCCTCAGTGAGGCATGGCAAATATTAGCGGAGAGGTTTAGTTGAACGTGCCCTTCTTTACTGCCCGCCTCGCTGAGGGCACCACCTCGCTCAAGGCGGGGGGGTCTATACAATACCACATCAACTCGTGACAGCTGCCTAATGCTAGTATGCTCAAAGAAGATTTTTATCACAGTTTTGTCTCGAAATCGTAATAAAGCCCCATAAGCTAACTCTTTATAGCCAGCACTACGCTTTTCAGGCCTCTGAATTTAACGGTCGCCAGTTAATGCGGTATGTGTTCTCCCCACGACACGGCCAATCGTATCTCATATTATACCTGTACTTCTTGAACTCTTATACCACAAGTAGTTGGTTTCATGGTGTAGCTGGTTATTACACTACCTGTCTAACACACTGGTGGTCTCCGGTTCGACCCTGGTGTAAATTACTCTCTTTTCTCACTTCTTACGATCTTTTTTTTCCTTCTTTATTCACAACGACTTCTATAATCTATTTCATTGGCCCTAATCAGCTGCTCGTCAATTTCTATGGCTAGGGAACCGTTTAGCCTGATGAAGGAACAACCAGAGAGAGTAAGAGTAGTCATTATCATCACACTTGATAGCATAATTTATTTACACGAGTGAGAGCTTCTGACTAATTATCCCCCATCATGATACTGGTGATAATTGAGGTAGAGACTGAGGGATGAAAGAAATCCATTGAGAACGGGCCATTTTCCCAAGCTCGGACCTCCCACGACTAACCCTCCGACAAATTGGCATAGTAGCTAGTCCACCCTTGCACCGGCTGGCTGGCCCCTCTGAGCACTTGTCGTGAGGTTATTGGGCTGCCAGGCATTGGTTTTAGCAAACCTTTGAACATGCTTTAGCTTTTTCTGAGCAACCGTGATAGGACAGCCTCATCCGCCTTCAGCGGCCTTTCCGCATGACTAATCCACATCAATGCTGCCTGTTGAAATTCTCGTTATATTTCCTAGTATATTTCATGACACTACCGTGTATTCTTTTACCTAGTTTGTGTTTCGGCTCTACCTGTACACCGCTTACATTACTACAGCGAAGACATATTTTATAGTGTTTATTGTTATTTTAGGATTTAACATGTGCTTTCCTATCGGGTATTCAGGATTTTATGCATCTCTTATGCACCATTTTTGGTCATGATATTTCTAATATTCTCATCACACCCTTATAGTTTCACGCACATTGTTTAAGATTTACTTGGAAGGATCTCAGGGTCACACATGTTCGCACTTATGTTTCTTACATTGTTTCCCCTATATTTTTCTTGCCTGTATGGGAGCGCACTTTCTTATAAATAAGGTTGCTACCCCCCACCTCGCCTAGAATAATAAGAACCAGAACTCCTGCCAATCTGCTCTACTACTATTTCCTCCTCGCTTAGCGTGCCCTGACAGTACCCCTCGCACCTGTCTAGTATTATCCACATAGAATAGATTGCGCTCAGAGTTCACATTTTGAACACTGCCATCCCAAGTCTTGATTTATCCCCATTTGGCGCCTTTATCCGTTCTATCGTCCCACTGTAAATATCACCCAACTCTAATGCCTGTGTCATTTTACTGACCCTTTTCTGTCTCCGATGGATTGTCGATTCATAGGATCGCATCCATATTTAAAGTAACCAATAGAAACCTAGATATGATTAGCAAACAGTGCAGGGGAAGATTCCTAGTATTTTTGCGCCTACATACATTTCCGACATATTTTCGGGAATCTTCTCCATAACGTCTGCTACCAGACTCTCGTCCATCGCATCTGGAGTTTCGTTCTCGTCCAGTCTAACACGAAGGTATTCGATGATATCGTCCCTACTAGGGCCCACGGACACACTTATCACTCACCCAGCAAGGCGCTTCTCAATATCAGCCCGAATATGAGGCCTTCCAATAATGAATATCCGTGTACACGGAGACTTCTCCAGGATCTGCTTCAGCGAATCAAGAAGTTTGACTCGATGCGCCGCCGCACATTTGTCCAGTGCATCAATACATACAAATGTGGGTAGTTCGGACGTGATGGTCTGTAGCATCTTAATCATATCCGGAAGTCGCGGTCCCCAGCCACCGATAGCCTTTCTCTGCTCTTGAAAGGCCCGAGATATTTCCTCTGAAACCTTTGGCATTCCACCAACAACTTGTTTTAGCAAGGATCCCAGCATATTGGTCACGGACTGCTCCTTTTGAGCTGTGAAGTCAAAGTAGAAGCACGCAACGGCTGTGTTTTCCCTCGTTGCCTGATCGCACAATCTACCCACTACCAGCGAACTGATATCATGGCTTGCTAGCACTGACTCTTTTCCACTCTTCCCTGAAAATAATTCTCGTTACCTGATAAATGTTTTACCGGCCCCTGTGGCTCCATGGCAAAATAGGACTGCACTATCTCCTTCACCTTCACCACGGCTGTCGCACCAGGTCCTGAATTCTTCAGTTTCCATGAGCCATTCCTCCACATTGTAGACGCGGTGCTCTTGAATATCTCGGTGGCGTATCTTAGGCTCTAGGGGTGCTAGCCAGGCTAGGAGCGGAGACCGATCGTCGGCAATATTGCAGTTGTTCCATGCATTATTAAAAGAATTTGTATTATTGATGCTATTGCTGTTATCGTGGACGGGATATTGAGGCATTTTCTGCTCTTTGCTGCTAGTGCTTTTGTACAGGAGGAGTTATTGATTATGGTCGGTTGATGGGATTCCCGGAAGCTGAAGAGGAGCAGAGCCTTGCTGGAGAAAAGCGGGGTCTCTTAGCGCCAAAACCGCTTTACAGATACCTGAATAAGGGTCAGGGATTTAGTCATGGTACACTCGGCGGGGTAACACTCTACTATCTGTAGTACGCATGCGAAGAACATCGTGAGAATTATGGCTTCCCTTTTCACTATGAAGATCAATCAAGGCAAATTATAATAGGTGATGTCGATAACTTCACCTATTAACTAAATTAAAAGCTTTTGAAGGCTCATCGAGGTGTGGTAAGTAACTCCTTAAACTTTGACCCTATTTTTATGCACTACAGGAGCTATTAATCAACTAGAGGCTCTCTCAAAGGATTCCTACTATTAAAGCCAGCTTCATTATATAGGTATAGAGAATGTATGAGTGCCACATTTATTACTCTATCCATGGGCCTTTAGTGTTGTAGCCAGAAACCTCTACAACTGGAGGTTCATAATCCCTGAATGAAGGGCTCATTTCAAGGAGTTCTGCACCTATACAAAAACCTCATAGCGCCGACAGCAGAACAATCCAAACTAGATCTGCTGGTATCCCATAGCCCGTCGGGTGCTGCGCCTAAGAGATCTGGCCAAGAAAGTAACAGGATCCGGAAAGTATCCTTCCTTAACTCAAAATAAATTATTTGAATTTCAAACCGGAAACCATTCCAACAATTTCTTGGGCGCACTGACGGACTGCTGTACAAGTACATATATTTTATAGGTATCTAGAAAAAGTATTTCCAAGCACTCATACACCAATTTTGCCACCGGTTCTAAGAACCTTAGCACCCAGTGACTGACGAAGAGCATAATATGACAGAAAGCGCGAGTGAGCATGAGTGATGCAGGCACCCCGCTGCAGCTTCCAAAAAAAATATTTCATAACTTTTATCATACAAGTAATCCCCCGTCCGAGGATTGAATGCTAAATTATAGTTAGGTGGTGTATAGTAGGCCTTAAATCGTACTACCAGTAGGGGTCACCACTTTGCGAGGCCGTAGTAGCGCTATCACCCCCTTATGGCCCTCTTAAGTAGCCCACCAGAGCGGCGCTTGGCCGTATTTATCTAGCTTGTCGGCGTCGACCTCTTCCCGCCCGAATAGTATTTTCACAGCTCCCTCATGTCCATAGCTAGCGGCATACGAGAGCTGTGTTCGGCCTCTTCTATCTGGCTTGTCGGCATTGACCACTTCCCGTCCGAGTAGTATTTTCACCACTCCCTCATGTCCCTGGCTGGCGGCACATGAGAGCGGCGTTCGACCGAAGCTATCTGGCTTGTTGGCGTTGACCTCTTCTCGTTCAAGTAGTATTTTCACTACTCCCTCACATCCATACCGAGCGGCATACGAGAGCGGTGTTTGGCCGTAATTATCTCGCCTGTCTGAGTTGATCTCTTCTCGTCCGAGTAGTATTTTCATCACTCCCTCATGTCCATTGCTGGCGGCATGCGTGAGCGGTGTTCGGCCGCCTTTATCTAGCTTGTCGAGATTAATCTCTCCTTGCCCGAGTAGAAAATTTACCGCTTCCTCATGCCCATTACGAGCGGCCCATGAAAGTGGTGTACAGCTAGAAAAATCTTCCTCATTGATATCATAACACCCAAACTCTATCAAAGCAGCTACAACTTCAACAAATTCCGAAGAACGATGCGCAGTGTAGTCCACTGAACGGAGAGCAAGTCTCTAAGGGCCGAATATAGAAATTGTTTACTTGCGCTAAAAGTAATTTGGTCGATACCTGGCTATAGTGTCCCTTTAATAACTCTAGCGCAAGTGATCTTGCGCAGTCCGAGAACTCCCTTGTCACATGGCCCCCCAGTATACCGAACAATACGCTAGAAAGGGTGTGTTCTGTGCACCAGCCGAAGGAGCGGTCGAAAGGGCTTTGATAGGTCAAGCAGATTTCTGCAATTGCTGAATGAGGTCTACTGAAGATATTTGGATGAGCGGAAAAATACTCGTGGAGAGTAAAGTGGATCAATCGCATAGTTGATGCTTCCTTATCCACAGTAACAAGCCCTTGACAACTGCCAATCAATGTCGACACCGAAGGGACGTTCTCAGCACTGAAATTTGTGGAGCCTAGCTCGACTGCTAAGGCATGGCAGAGTTCATCCGCCCTCAACGGTCGTTCCGCATGACTGATCCACATCAGCGCTGCCATCCCGAGTCTCGATTTATCCCCATTTTGTGCCTTTATCCGTTCTATCGTCCCACTGTAAACACCCTCCAACTCCAATCCCTCTGCCATTTTACTGAGCCTTTTCCGTCTCCGATGGATTGTTGATTCGTTTAAAATTGCATCCATATTTAATGAAACTAGCAGAAACCCAGATGCATATTTATTAGCAAATAGTATAGGGAAAGATTCCCAGTATCCTTACGCCTACATACATTTCCGGCATATTTTCGGGAATCTTCTCCATAATGTCTGTTGCTAGACTCTCGTCCATCGCATCTGGAGTTTCGTTCTCGTCCAGTCTAACACGAAGGTATTCGATGATATCGCCCCTGCTAGGGCCCACGGACACTTATCACTCACCCAGCAAGGCGCTTTTCAATCTCGGTCTGGTTATGAGGCCTCCCGATGATGAATATCCGTGTACGCGGAGACTTCTCGAGGATTTGCTTCAGCGAATCAAGGAGTTTGACCCGATGCACCGCCGCACATTCGTCCAGAGCATCAATGCATACAAATGTGGGTAGTTCGGACGTGATGGACTGTAGCATCTTCACGATATCCGAAAGTCGCGGTCCCCGGCCAATAGCCATCCCCTCCTATTGAAAGGCCCAAGATATATCTTCTAGAACCTTTGGCATTCCACCAACAACTTGTTTCAGCAAGGGGCCCAGGATATTGGTCACGGACTGCTCCTTTCGGGCTGCGAAGTTTACGATTTTTAATATACCCCCCGAGTACTATGACGTTTAATAATAATTCAAATTATGGCAACACTTCCAATACCATAGCCACAACACTACCAATAACACTACCCACAACAAGGCGGACAAGATCTATGGTGTGGGTGCATACACCAATTTTGCTGGGGCTACCTTCAGTTAAGGTTCAACATCCTATCCTTAGACTCAGTAGCCGTAATACCGTCATAAGTGGTGGAGGGGCGGGGGCTTCATGATTCTCTGGGGTTTAAGATATGTTTTGTTTGGCTTGGCCGGCTAGAGACTGGATTTTTTGGCCTACTTTCCCTTTCCCCAGTTGAGTTGTTTTATTTTTATTTTGGGTTCGTGCTCCATGATTTTCTACGCCGTATCGCTCGCTTTCGCATCACGGCTCTGCTCCTACCGCCTCAACTAAGGAACTTTTTTTTTTGAGAATGCCCTGTTATTTTTCTATGTGGTGATGACACTTTCTTTTACATTTTGATTTTGATTTTGATTATCTGCCCATCCGCTATCGATTTACTATCGTTACCACCAATTTACATCATGACCATTACCTTATACTGTTCATATGCCCACCACTCTGTTCAAACTACAGGAAAAAGCCTGAAATAAATATATGTTATACTCCAGATATGCCATGTTCTTTCAGGAGATTTCCGAAGCTGTGTTTCAAGATATCTGTGGAAATATAATGGCTCAAAAACCTGTAATTTTGGTTTGTTTTGGCCTCCGGATGGCTAATAAACGACCCCTATTGAGCCCAGCGCAAGAGCCGTTCGTGCGGCCCACTAGTACTTCGCGCAGGGTACAAGAGTGATGGAATTTTCCTTTCCCCATTCTCTGCTATCTCGTATTCTTCAAGCCTCTGGACATGCTGCTCAGGCGAGGTTTAGGCAAGAGGATTGAATTCAGATTCGTGATTGCACTCCAGCTTGCCGAGTTAGACTTCGGCTGAGGGGCATGTGTTTGGAGCACAATGGCAAGGTGGACGTGTAGGCGGGGAGCCTTGTATGTACAAGTCCTGGGATCGCAAGAGGCACCAACCGGGTAAGATATAAAAAAGGAGCGGAGTTGGGTGGTGTTGGTAAAGCCCATCCGATGCGAAGGCCGAAGAAACTTAACCTAGATAACCAATACCCGGAATGGGGCCTAATCTCATAAAACTTAAATCGTGGGTTATGGAACAAGGTTTGATTTCAACTGCTGGGGTTGTAACGGTAACGGAGCATGGGTGCCAGAACTTTTAGAGCCTGTTTGGCAAATATGGGACTGTTCCGTTCGGCGACCGTTTCTACTGTGAAAATTACTTTCTCTCCGTTTTGAAACGAAAGTAAAGGGGCCATTTTTATGGGGGAACGGAACGGAACCGTTGTATCCAAACATGCTCTTAGCATACGGCTGTACTAGGGCACAAGGATAAGTCGGGCCCTCTGCTATTGCTGGCCTTTGCACTCATTTGGCACTTTTTTTTTTTGTCTGGGTAACCAAGTCCCCATGTTAATGGCCAGGTTTCCACTGTGGCCTAAGTTACCTCACCTACCTCTCCAGTACCCTCCTAAGAACACCACTTGGATACTAGTAAGATATGGCTATGATTGATGCTCAAGGGGAGTGACAGGATGTTAGCTTGTAGATAGAATAAGTGCTGTGGGAGGTTGTTTTGTAGATAGAATGGGGGGCTGCCAGAAACTGGCTTGTGGACAGAAGCCTCGAGTGCACCCGACCTTTTTCCCCAGCGACCGGAGCCATGCAATATCGGTCGATTTCACAATTTAGTTTAGTCTCCGATTACTCTCCATCAAATGCCACTGCTCGTTTTAGAAGCGTGCGAGACTTGCCGGTATTACCCCCACGAGTACAGTACTGTTGGAACGACTGATCGTTGATTAATAGAAAGGTGGGTGGTGAACCCGACTATTTACACAACAAAGAGGCAGTCACAGTTTCCTCCGCTTCATGTGGCCGCACTCACCACCGCAACACCGCTACCGCCTCACCGCCGCATCACTACCGCACTACCGCCCTGCGGTCAACCTATACCGGATATGGAAGGTTGCTCCAAGAAGTACTGTACTCGGATTGTCGAGTGATAATTCATGACCGCCTCGTTGAAAAAAAAACCTAGAGTAGCCCCAAGGGAAGCATCGTGATCCCACTACCTCAGAGCAGGAGAAAATATACAGTTACTACAGAACCACACCATCCTCTTACTAGGAGGCTATTTATCGGAAAGGGTTCGGCCGTCATAAAAGATGGAATGAGGGAATCCAAGGCCCTTCAATGATCATAAGTCCTCTGCTGATGCCAATGCTCAGCTGGGTCCGAAACCGAGCCAGATTAAACCTAGTGCTCACGAGAACTGTTTTCTCAGCCGTCTCCAGTGTCGGATAGCGTTGGAATACTTATCTTTGCTGTTGCTACTGTCAGAGATGGGGCTGTCTTTGCGGGGGTGGGTGCTGTCCATTTCCAGTCAAGAGAGGACGAAGCTCTTGCATCCAACAAGAGGGGTAAAAAGGCAGCGGTCGGAATGACTCATGCTTTAGTACTAGCGCGCAAACAATTCATGCTGCAACAGGCCTCGGGTTTTGGTATACTTTTTCTTTGATCAGCGCCATTCCTGTAACTTAAAATGCTTCCATGAATTATTGAGAGGTTGCTGGATGGGGGTCTTCAATGCATCAGTTTGCTCATTCACACGTGGTAGTTCTTATCTAAAACGCAAAGATAGCAGAGACTCAATCTATGAGATACGGGGCTGTGCGTAGAGAAGGGATCAAAGCTGCATCTAAGACGTAGGGGAACTTTGTGTAACAGAATTGTGCTTCTCGGCCGTTGGAGGGATGATGTCGTGGCTTTAGAAACATTTGAGGAATGAGAGAAAGCTGGAAAGAACCGCTGCGTGTGCCTTAGACACATCTCGGACCATTATGTTGGCATTATGTTGGCATTATGTCTAGATAAAGCAATGATCACTGGAATTGAAGTTGGTTTTCAGGGTCGGCTGCTGTCTTTTGAAAGTTGGAACGGTCCTTAGAGACAAAGCCTTACCTCGAGTAGTAAACGTTTCTCTTTATCGATTTCCCAAATGACAAATTAAGACATAATGCCGAAAAAAGGAACCACTTTCCCTCCTTCCTTCCTTAGGAGTTTCTATGCTTTTCTGTTCTTTTCCCTCCGGCTCTGGTTAGATTGATTGCTTAATCGCCCTGTGCCGAGCCCGGGATGTCAGCTTATGATCGTTAGAGTGAAAGAAAAGAAGAAGCCGAGTACTTGTATAGTTCTTAGACAAGGGTCATCGTTGGTGGCTCCAAGTACAAGTACTGCTGAAAACACGCCAAAACAAGCGAAACCCTTAGGCTTTGAAATCCCGATTTCCACCCCCACCTCTTAATCAATTAACACAGGGGAAATATGGATAGATAGCTAAAGATCTAGTGAATCTGAAATTCCTACTTCTATAGCAAATTCCTTTGTTCCATATGCAGCACTCATTAATTGGTGGGCCCCATCCTCAAACTAGCGGTAAAGCGCCAAGAATTTGTATGTGCTCCCATAGAAAAGATACATGTTTTGAAAATCGTCAATTTCATATAGCTATAGTTCATCCAATATCCCTCCATATGCCAGGATACTACAATATCACAATTAGAATACCCAGGATCACCATTTTACCAAGAATTAATTTACTTGCTTTCCAGGTGGTTTAGTTCTAGCGTGCTGAAAAACATCATTTTTGGTGTAAAGGTGGCCATCAACGATGACTTTTGTCAGGGCACTGTATGTAGATTTGGCTGCTTATGCTCGCTTGTAGGTGGCTGGCCATTATTTTTGTTGGGATTTGGGGATGCCCCGATAATGGTTTCTTTGCATATGCGAGGCGACCACTTCGAGTCGTCACCTGGGGCACCACGCAATCTGTCGATGCTTAACAGACGCTCAGAGGGAACAAATCCCATGGACACACCTCACCTATGTTAGAGTTGACGGAAGTGGGCATGCGGAAAGCATACAGAATGTCTTTTGATGATTTCATTTGTTCAGAAGTTGAAAGGATTGGGAGAGATGAACTGTGGGCTTGTCTTTCCTTTATCATTGTGCAGGAAGGTGGAGACATGCATGGAACGAAATAGATGAGTGTGGGAAACAATCGAATGGTTGAGATGGTTTCCTTACACTCTATATATTTTTATTATTTCTTTAGTTAGTTTACGATAGTCGAGCGAGAGAACGAAGTTTCCGATTTACCCCGGTACCTGAGTTAAGTCCCACTCCGGTTCTAGTGTTGACGTGTTTGACTGTCGCGCTGTTAGTCTATCTGCCCACGATAGCCCAAAGTACAAGACCCTACCCGTGTAACTCGGTCATTGGAGCGCCAACTTTAAGTGGATTGGGCATATGACTACAGTAGGAACTTGGGGTAATTGCTGCGGTTGAGGAAGGCTGAGCGCAACTGGAGCTCACGGCAAGACCAGAGCGCTGAGACGTTAGAACCCCAGTAGAAATCATAAGACAGGGATTATTAGTATGAGCATTCTCGCTATACGTACATGGGCTCACTTCCCTGGGGAATGCTGTACTCGCGCATCGGTGAAAAAATCGGAAAAAAAGATATCAGCAAGATTGTCCGGGGAGTGAAGTCGAAAGGAAAGCAGTTCGGAAAAAATGGGGCTTAGCAGACATCAGAAAACTGGATGATGGTTTGGGAAGAAAATACCGGTACTCTGCTATGCCATAGTCTAGACTTGACCATTTGCCGCACAGCTAGCTAAGGTGAGTACCCAAGAGGCATACCCAACCACTTTGTGCAACGGCCAGGCTTTAAGACGTTTCGCAACCTAATCGCACTTCGCCCATTGCCACATTGATCGCCCTTCTGCCCCTACTTTAATGTGCAGCGTTTCCGATTTTCCACCCATGCGCGAGTATATACCATCCTGATGACAAAATCCGGGCCCTCTCCCCATTTCACACCAGGAATGGCTGATTTTAGGCGCTCATCAACCACGTGAAAGCAATATAGAATTAACAAAATCAAGGTATAATATAGGCAATTATCTAAACTTTCTAAGTAGAAATTATGATAATTTTCCCACTTTATCGTGAGGGCTGTGAGCTTGGGATTGTGATTGGATGTGGTTGCACTGTACGTTTTATATGGGAACTCATACAAAATCGGAAGTACCTTTTGTCCACTACAATGTCATTATTTCTGGTTAGTGATGGACGATCATGATCGAGCAGATAGCGGGGGCTATGCTCGATGATGATTTGATCGAGGGGACCTGATGATCGAACGATCGATTTTGTGTCTATCAGGAATGAAAGATTCATTCAGTATGGATTATGAGTATTTACACTCATGTTATAATAAGAAACGAAGCTCCCTACCCTATCGTCCACCTAGTGTATCACAGTGCTTTGTGGCTGATCCAGAGTCATTGGCGGTATTCACCAGCTACCTACCATAGACCCGAAACGATGGGAGTGGTGACATTACGGTAAAGTCAGCAGTCAAGATGGCAGTTTGTTAAAGAACTAACCACGTAAAGTCTGGCCAAAAGAATTTATCTAGTGTGCGAGTAGACTCCCTTTTTATAAATTCATCGCATCACCTAATTATTAAGATAGGTAGAGTGATCTGTCATGATTCAAGATGCTGGAGTATACTCGATGATAGTCGAGCATGATCGAGTAGTACCCATGATCGAGGTGATCGAGCAGACGATAGTCGAGCAAAACTCGATTATGATCTGATCGTATCAATCATTATTTCTGGCATTGCACCATGGGCACTAACAGAGCTCATAGAGATGATAATATCTAGATGGCTCAAAAGACTCTGAGGAATTTTAATATTTGCTTTCGCAAAGCAACAAGGCTGCTATCTTGTGGGGTGAAAATGCTTATTTTTGATGTAGGGTGGGGGGGCCATTAATTTCGTTGCCGGGATTGCAAGAGTAACGCGTAACTCAATGGTAGGCCATCTCTAAGGTTGTGAAGCAAGTGTCGTACCCTGCGTATCGACAGATAACCTCCTAGCAAAAGAGGGCTCCCTCATGTGGAACTTGTGCGCTGTTCTGATCCACACAGCCTTTGGTACAGTAGGTCCGGGATCACTGCTACCGGTAGCTGAGGCCTTAAATACGGCGCACCTGCCTGCCAAATATCCACTACCCTCAACTCTGTTCGACATCAACTTATCGTCAAACAATACTGAAAAGTGTCAGTGCTACTTCATACCACACTTTGAAAAACCACATCCGCACTTCCTTCAACTAGCTTCAATTATAACTTCCTCAGACCATCTCTATTTTCTTTACGAGACCCAACCAAGAGCATAGAGGATGCCGGATAGTTCTCAAAGTAAAGGGTTAGTTATTCCTCTTAAGTCGCCCTGCGAGGGCCCTAAGGTTCGCTATTGCTAAGGACTGAATAGGTCCTCACCACAAAAAGACGCCAAGAATAGTGTCCGCCAGAATAGTGTCCGCCAGTCGGGCTCGGGCGTGCCCCGGGCAAGCACTTGGCCAGGAGCACCCCAGACACCCACGCCAAGGGGAGGTGACCGGAGACTAGTGTAAGCAAACCCCCCATCCGAATCTCCTTCTGGGTACTGTAAAGTTTGGTAACAATAATACAAATTGCAGCAACCCTACCAATGGCACCACTCTCCTGGTTGGGCTAGGGGTCTATTTACCAAAGGGTCCGTAGACTTTAGCTACCTTCTGCGTTAAAAGTGATGGAGGGGCGGGGGCTTCATGATTTTCTAAGGGGTTTAAGAAATGTTTTGTACGTCGTGCGGGCTACAAGAGTAATAAAATTTTCATTACCTTTCCCTGCCATCTCGTGTTCTTCAAGCCTCTGGACACGCTGCTCAGGGCAGCCTTTGGCAAAGGGATCAAACTTAGATTCGTGATTGCGCCCGAATTTGGCTGAGTTGGACTTCGGTTAAAGGATTAATGAGACGGGGTATATGAGTGAAGCCTATGGAGAGATGAACGCTTAAGCGAGGAAACTTTGTATGCGCATGTCTTGGGATCGAAAGAGGTATAATTAGATACAAAATAAAGAAGAGGGGTAGTGTTGATGAAGCTCACCAAATGCAAAGACCAAAAAAACTTGTTAACATAGATAAAGAATACCCGGAATGGAGTGTAACATTACAGTTAAGGAAGAGCTAGTATGGGAGGACGACGGATCATACAATATGACCGAGTGGCACCCTATAATTAGACCTACCAAAAAATGGTATCTAGAAGAGCTCCAAGCAGAGCCTCACGACCTGATACATCAAAGTAAGGCCACATAAACAGTTACTACAGAATCACTCTGTCCTCCCACAAGGAGGCTGTCTATAAGATAAAGTTTGGCTGTCGTGAAAGAGGAAATGAGGGAATCCGAAGCCCTTCAATGATCGCAAGTCCTCTGTGCATAGTTCCTAATACTCAGCTAGACAGGAACTGAGCCAGATTACACATGGTGCCCGCGAGAGATATTCTCGTCATTCCCGTCTTCAGAATCGGACCTCTGGGAGTGTTCATCTTTCTTGTTGTTGCCGGCGCTGGGACTATCTTCCTATAGGTGGGTGTTACCCGATTCTACTCAAATGACAATAAAGCTCAACTCACAGGCCTCCTACTGGATCTTTCTTTTCATTACAATAGTCAGAATGGCAACTACCATCTTGATATCGATATTTTTATACATATTTGCCAAAGGTGTTTGTGCTTCAAGAAAAATGGCATTTTTTTATATGGTGGAGTGCCAAACAGTGCCTAAAATTTTGGTGAAGGGTGGCTTAGCACCGTATCGATAGGGTAAAGCACCAGTTTTGGTGTCTCTTCTCTATGTTTTGTAAATTTTCGGAGCCCATTACTAGCTCTAAGTTAGACCAGAGTGACACTTCCCACTACAAACCCAACGACGTCTACAACAATCCTCTCAGCCGGGCAATTGCAAAACATCAGGGATCAAAAAGTAACCAAACCATCGATACAGAGGTAGATACACCATGCCGAATTAACTCCCAGAAAAAACCCCTGCGGGGGGAAGACCCGTCTCAAAACTCCAATGGATGGGGAGCCTCATAAGAGTGCGTTACGAACTACCCAACAGTAGCAAGTGCGAACGGGGGCCCCTCCACTTGTGAGAAAAGCTTCTATGGCAACTTTTGTTTACTAACATGCTTTTACTAAGAGGGGGTGCTCTGATGAGGATAGGTTCCCGTAGGATACACCACTACTTCAACTCTCGAGTTAAATAATCGCTCTGAGAGCTCATATGCCACATCAACTCGGTAGTTATGCTCCAAACGGCGCTATTACCAAAGTAGATAAAAAAGCGAGTTGCCACCAACGCGACGTTGTGAATGCCCAGCCGCACTAAAGAACCACTCAACCTTCTTCTAACGACAACTATCAACACCGGTGACCTTGCAGCAGCAAGGAGAACTTTGAACCAATAAGCCAGCATGCTACGTCAAATACAGAAAATTAACCAAGATCAATCAGTCATTTGGCTATCACTCGCTCTCTTTTTTATATTCGCTTATCCCGCCACCTCCTCAAAATTACGCCACACGCCGATCCTCCGTGCTAGCGCCATCGAGTGCCAGTATAGCACTGTACCGGCACCTGAGTAGATTGTGTGGGAGGCTCCAGGGGCCGATTCAAAGTTGCGGATCTTATCGTTCCGCCAGGGGTTGTCTTTCGCCTCTACCGGTACCGTAGGTGCAAGTGCAATGTGCCCGACAGTGCAAATTAAATCAAGGAGCAGTACCACACTAGTATCAAGACATTTTTGAGAAAGAAATTAAATTAAAGCCTGAGGTTGATCACTCAATCTACCAGTAACCCTCCAGGTTGTACCACAAAACCAATCTTTATGTTAAGTTATGCGCCGTGCCTCTGCTTGTGGCTAGTCGTGATCATCGCAACAAAAAGCCCAAACTCTTATCAGATCAATCTCCTATCTTATCTCACCCGAACCCCTCAACCTCCCCCGCGTATGACTCGCTGTCCAAACCCAAAATAGATCGAGAACCCCGTTTCGCCTAATGCCTCCCTTCTAACCTCAAATCCTCACAAAGCCCCCCACTTCCTAGGTTCGACAATGAGCTCGTGAAGCTAGATACAGTGTGAAGACGTAAACTTGAATCTTGACGAATTCCCCCACCTTAAGATACTCGACCAATCATGTCGACAGCAGGACTGAAACTAGGCTCCCTCGCAATCCGCACGCTAGCGAAGCCTATAGCAGTGAGTAACCATCACCATCTATCTTTTCATCACCCCAACCTCCCCACTCTTTTGACCGCAAAAGGAAGAAAAGAACTAACACATACCTCCTAGAGTCGAATAAGAGCCCAAGCCCGCGACCACCCCCGCTTCCGGCGTCTATGCATAAATATAGCGCAGCAAATCCACCGGATAGACATGCGCCTACGCCTCGGTATCCTTCGGGACTCGGCCGCCATCGAGAAAGCCGATCAAGCGGAACGTGAATGGCACAAGAAGGAAGCTGCCAAGCGATTGAGGGAACGAGAGGCAAAACGCTCCGCCGCTACATCGCCTTCACCCTCGAATCTCCCACTGCCCCCGCGCTTGGTTGTACACCATATCACAGGCGGTGAGGCCGCCGCGGCTAGGGCGGGGAATGAACTATCCAAAAAGCCGCCCAGAATTAGACCGCTCAGTGAGAATAAAGCTATCGAGAACGGAGCAAATTTTATCAGCGAGTTTTTCCTGTTCAGCGTTGCTGGGGGCTTGATTCTATTTGAGCAGATTCGGTCCAGGAGAAAGGAAGCGAGTCGGAGGGATATGGTTGCTGATCGGCTGGAGGAGCTTGAGGAGAGGAACTCGGTAGACGAAGAGAGGTTGAAGAGGCTTGAGGAACAAACGAGAGAGGGCGAAGATAGGGTATTGAGGCTTGAGGAGGAGAATTGGAGGTTGAAGGGCGGAAAGGGAGAGTTTCCTGGGAGAAAGATCAGTGAGGATAAAAGGGTTGCGGAAGAGAAAATGTTGGCTGAGAGGTCTATCCCCGTCAAAATTGTCAAAGAGAAGGGATTCTGGTCCCGGATTTGGGGGCTCGGAAAAGAAAAGGTGGAAGACGTCAGAGAACCTCCAGACAATGCCCTAGAAACAACCGCAAGGCAGGCCACCGCGAAAGCTGTTGCTGACGGCAGAGATGAAAAGCCTGAAGTACTCTTTCTCTCCCAAATAATCTCAGCAAACCTAACCAAAAAATAGAACAAGATAAAACATAAATCACCCCTCGATTCATATTTTCACTAACGCTACTCAATATAAGTTTCTTAATTACTCTTGTCGGATATATAAAATGCTGTACATAAAGAAAGAGGGGAACCGTATAAGATAATCCTCCTATGAGCAAACCCGTCCTGACTACGAAATGCAGTGCAGTATCATAGGTAATAGTTCTAGAGACCCTCAAAAGAACAGCCCGCAAGAGTTACATGCTGTGGCTAGGAAAGGTAGTTCTGGATAGGGCTAGAACCCTAGCGCGAAGAGTCGATCAACTAAGCGGAGGAGGTGAGCGTGCCAACTTAAAAGTCTTCGTTCTCGTGGCGGGGAGGTAAAGGGAAGCCTACGGGAGTATAGTTGTGCTTGTAGAGAGAAAGCTGTATCATGCATGTTCTGCCGTAAGGAGGTAGTACCGATCACAACCCGGCTAGGAACAGGTCTTTGTTACCAACCTGTCTCGTCTCGGAAAGGCAAAACACAATTCAGAGTGGTATACAGCAACGAGAACAGTTGTAGCCCAGCATCATTGCATATCACTCGGAAATCAGGTTATTAAGTTACCACGGAACATATTTTAATGTGGGAGCTTATGATACCTGAACATCCCAATTCACAAATTTATTTAGAAGCCGAGCCCACCTACTGTGGCTTAGTTTCCCCCATTTCTCGGCAGAAACGGGTACCAGGACACCCCCGAGCCTCTCAAGATGAATAGCACAGCACGAGATCCATTGAGAAAGAAAAAAAATGCACTTTCCCAGTTTAGCCAACCGAAGAAAGCAGAAGGATAGAATGAATCGACAACAACAGAGTAAAAATGCAAGTTTATAGAAAGAGAAAAAGAAAATGCCCCCTCTCGAAACAAGACTCAAAGCCATATGAAATCAGCCCAAGTTCACAACATGAATTCCCTTTGTATATGACACCAGCCCCATTCTTCCCCCTCCCATTCTCCATGGTAATAGGCCACAAATTGCAGATCATATAGCCTACATCCATGAGTCATCATTCGGTCGGGCCTTCTAACGACGGCTTTCAAGCCAAAACAAATATAAATCAAGGGTAATGAGAGAGACTTACATTAGGGTTCTTCCCACTACGTTTACTTGCTTCAAACTTCTTAACCATTTCGTCCACCATTGCATCGTATTCTACCTGTTTAGAGCTCTTTGGCCTTTTTCTTCTACGGGTCGCCCCCGAGGATTCCGTGACAGAAGCAGAGCCCTCCATAGAATGCTCCCGCTGAGCCAGAGCTTCTTCATCCTCATACTTGCGCTTGGGAGGGGAGGGGAAGCAAGGATAGGCGTTGGTGGACGAAACAGCCTTTCGGGTCCGCTCTTGTGAGGTTTGTATGGCGGAATGCTCCCCACCAGTGCCCGGAATATCTGCCTGACCCTGAAACCTCATCAAAAATGCCTCTGACCGTTTCTCAGTATCAGCTTTTTCACTCTCAGATAAATCTGAAATCCCAACTCTCAATCCTTTTGGTTTTTCAGGTCCCCGTGGAAAGTTGTGGACAGCGTTCTCAACAGCAGCATCCACTGAATTCCTAGCAATACTTCTGGTCTGGCGTCTCCCATCCCGACGCCTTCTGTATTCTTCGTTGCGTTCGGCGACTTCCTGCAGGTGGTCCACGACAGCTTCTTCGATCTCATTCTCTGCCTTCACTCTTGCTAGTCTTCGGTTTTGTTTCCTTCCCAATGCTCCTCTCTCCATCTCTCGCTCTCCCTCACCAATCTCCTGGAAGTAATCCAGTATGTTCATCTCAGCAAATTCTTCCCAGTGCTGGGCAGCCAGCTCCCGAGTTTCTCTTATCCCCAAGGATCTCCTCAAGTGCTCCTGGCTCCTTTCCTCGAGGGCCTGGAGATGGTCTAGGGCAGCATTATCCACCGTTTCATCGAACTTGATCCTGTTCCGATCCCTCTCTTGTCTCTTGCCCTCTCTCCTACGGTTATGCTCTTGTGATCTCTCAGCAACATCTTGCAGATGATCAAAGGCAATTTCGTCTACCATATCTTCATCTCGTTCCCGCCCAAGAGCCCGGGTCGTTCTCTTCCCCAGTGTTTTCCTAAGATCCTGTCTCTCGTTCTCCACAATCTTTTGCTCATGATCTAGAGCAATATCCTCAATTATGTCCTCAAAATGAAGTCTGCTGCTCTCTTTCCTTGCTTTAAGCTCCCTCTTCCTTTCTTGGTCCTTTTCTTCAAGGTCAAAAACGGTGTCAAATATGAGCAAGTCTATAGCATTCTGAAGTTCTTCGTCCTGTTTCTTTTTCTCTTTCTGGAGATCTTTAAGACCAACTTCACGCTTCCAAGAATCGAGTCTAGCCTTTTCCTCCTCAGGTAAGAGTAGCTTTGCCATGTCTTCTCCCCCAGCTGCTTCATCGGTCACACTCTGTTTTGGATCCGGCCCGGTGCTGGCCTTGTCCCCTAGCTCTTCGAATCGCTCCTGTCCGAAGAGATTCCGATCTGCAGCTTCATAGGCCCTGAAAAACTCGAGGTCTCTACCAGCAGCCTCATCACGAAGCTTCTGCTTTAGCCCAAATTTACCCTTATTAAAACGCTTCCTCATAGAGTGCTCGTCATTTCCAGATTTAGGAACAAGTTTAACCTCTGTGGGTTCAATACCGAGGTCATCATCGAGCTCTTCCCCAGCCAAAGTGCTTCCGGCTGCACCGTCAAGATTTGGCCCTGCTCCACCCCTGGAACAAACTTCGGAGCTATGCGTATCAGAGGAAAATTCAAAGTGCGGACAAGTACAATTTGGTTCAACGCAGTGTAGAATAAGCTCAAGAGGATCCCTCGAAACTATCTCCGCGAACACGTCGTGCTGTTGGTTCGTTGTATAACGGGAAGATGGAGGAGGGTAGGGTAGGTAGGCAGAGTTCAAGGGGCGGTGAAATGCAAGATGGTGGTCGCCGTGATTAGAGCTCGAAGAGAAATGGACTTTACAGGTATGGCAGTTGTAACGGTAAACTATCCTATCCGGGCGCATTTTAGGGGCTCGTCGTACCGACATGATTGGGCACGCGGTGGCAATTATCGTTCAAACAATGAATGCTTGTGAGAAGGGAAAAGTTTCGGATATAGTGTGTGAGGAAAGTGGTGGAAGGAATTTAAATGGTTACTGAGGGAAGCGAAGAGAGAGAGGAGGAAATGGGGGAAGGCGAGAACAAGGCCAGGGTGAAGGTTCCGTGTGTTTGAAAATCATCGGACGCGCTGGCACAGATGAGCCACGTAATATGAATTTACCAGTTGTCAGTTCCCCGTAATTTATGCGACAGTGAGGGAAATGGGGTCAGCCCGGATCAACCGCCAAATAGCACCCTACCTGGACGCAGACGGGCGCGCCCCCCCCCCGCCCGGGGGGGGGGGGGGGGGGGGGGGGGGTGGTTTGGGGGGGGGGGGGGGGGAGGGGGAGGGGGTGGG